>Ga0307515_10005769_pt1 | contig 25018 bp, 4 predicted proteins | sample 17_EM_MG_FD_194513 | JGI IMG/M metagenome (GOLD analysis project Ga0307515, IMG submission 194513) | Populus trichocarpa ectomycorrhiza microbial communities from riparian zone in the Pacific Northwest, United States - 17_EM | ecosystem: Host-associated > Plants > Roots > Unclassified | place... | reverse complement strand
CTTTATTTACCTACTATAATAGTTATAAACTTAAGAAAATTAAGGTAAAAGCTAAGGAATAAAAATTTTTATATAACCTAATAGCTTTACAGATTCTTAATATAATGGCTATCCGCTATACTTTAGCCCATTACTAATACCACGGCTAGAAAACCGTCTTTAGGGAATTTATTTATTAAGGGAATTATTGCAAAGTTCTTACATTCTTAGGTGCAGTTAAGAAGATAAATAGTAAAAAAGAAATCCTATAATAGATAGAGCGTAAAATATAGGATAATAGAAATCGCAATATAAGGTATAGTATAAAAGAGGATAAGGATAAAGATAGGGATGCGTATAAGGATGTATATAGGGAGGATATAGTCGCCGGGATTAAGGCTTTAGGGATTAATTTAAAGAAGAATGCGTCTCTCCGCTAGTAAGAGCTATTCCTTCCGTAAATAGCATAGCAAAGGCTATTATATAACGTTTTCGCATTTCTACGTATAATTATAGCGTGCTAATTCACACCTCCCCCTATGCTACGTAATTATACCCATAGCTAGCTAAGCTAGGCTTCTCTACTTGCAATAGGTTAGCCTTCTATATTTTACAAGCACACTTAGTCTTACTCTTTACCGATCTTTTTATACCTATAGCAAGGCTAGAATAGGCGTCTTCTCGTATTTATACCGTTTAGTAAGTCGTATTTAGGCCTGCCTTTGTATATTCTATACCATTTACAGCCTAACTTAAATCTACGCACTTCCTCGTTGCTCTAGTAAGAACTACTACGCAGTTTAACCTTACTAATACGCATATATTGCCTCTGCTAGGGTTTTACTAATTAATATATAAATAAACCTCTAAGACCTTTAAAGACCTCCTCTAAAGACTGGTAATAACTTACCTACTAAAATAGGCAGCATGTAACCTACTCCTTTTATATCTTTAGTAATCTAATCGCTACTTTTAGGTACCTATCGTCGTAATAGATACATCCAGTATAGGCTAAAGGTCGGCCTATTAGGTTCTAAAGTCAGGGGAAAAGATTTTTAAAGAGGATAGAAAACGAGTTATTCCTTTTATTAGATAAAATAAAGGCAAATTACGTAAAGTAAAGGTAATTAATTGCCTATATTATAAGCGAGCAGGTCCCTAAAATCTTAAAGCTTTATAAGATTATTGGCATTCTATATATTCTACCTAATATTCGCTAGGCTACGATTTCTATATATAATATAATTATTAAAATATCTTTAGCCGTACCAGGCTACCGTAGTGGTATATTAGCTATAACGGTACTTAATTATAATGGAGAAGCAATAATATCTAATTACCTTTCTAGCGATATATAGTTTATAAAAGGTAAAAAGGAAGCTTTAGAGCAATTAAATAAAGAGGTTAAGGAACTTAATAAAGCTAACTAGGCTACTAGGCCCTCCCTTATAGTTTAATTAGTATCCTAGGCTCTGCTAATACTTACGGCAGCTATAGTACTTCTATAGAGGAAATAATTTAAGTTTATATAGAGGAACTACGCTGCTTAAATTGCTTAATTTTGTTTAGAGAATATAAGATCTTATACGGCTTATATAATGGTTTAGCGATTTACTATTATTTATAACTAAGCCTAAAGCCCTTCCCGCCTTATACCTTTATATTCGCCTATGCTTATAACCCCCACTAAAATTAAACCCCCCTCTCTACGCTCTCTTTTCCTAGCCTTGCTAAAATACCTAGTATAAATGTACTTCTTTCGTAATAAAGATAGAAAGGCTATATAGAAGTGGTCTTTTAAAAACCGATACTTAATTTTGTAAACTATATAAGCATAGCTAATCTTATAAGCTGGGTGATTATGCGGGTTGTATTAGCATATAGTTAAGGAAAAAGTAGAATAGTGTAATTGGTGGGCCGGTACGCAGGAATATAATACTATTTAACTTTGCTTAATATAGCTTAAAGAAGTATAGAGCCTTAACCTAAGCTATAGGAACACGTCCTTTAACTAAGCCTTTATTATATAACTACTAACTGCTTTTAGGCACTGCGGCTATATACCCCGCTACTTACCCTTCCTAGAACTTTAGAAGTTATACTAGTCCTTAGTTAAGCGACTAACGTTTAAAGCTCTAACTAACTAGCTAAATCTATTACAGATTAGATAAAGCTAATAACGACTTCTTAATATATATATAGAGGCTCTAAAGCTACGTTTAATAAAGCAAAGTTCTTATTTTTAATTATCCTGTTTAACACCAAATCACTCCCTTAAATATTGCTTAAGATGCAGTTAAAACTAGAGAAATATACTATCTAAGAGTGTTCTGTTTAAATTAGCGCAGCTTATAGATAGCGAGAAATATAGCGACTTAAAACTTATATGCTAGGGGCTAAAGTTTAAAGTCTATAAAGCAATTATATGCACCCAATCTCCTATACTTGCAGCTGCCTATAATAGAGGCTTTTAGGTAAAAGCTAACTAAATATTTAGTAGAATTAACCCTAACTAACCAATTAACGGGTAGGAGGTGGCGACTAATATTATAAATATTAACAAGTTTAATTCTGGCACTGTTAAGAGGATGATTTAATTTATATATAAGAGGGACTATAAGAATGGTAAGGAGGAGTAAAGATCTAATATTGATGATGCCGATGCCTTATCGCTATCTAAACTAGATAATAGCGGTGGCGATAATAAAGACATAATAATACGGCTGACGACGGCCTATATTATACTTCGTTACGTCTATATTAATATAATTGCCGATTACTATAATATACTATAGCTAAAAGAGCTTATAAATATAAAAATATAATATATTTTAGGAACTAGCTAGTCCATAAACGGGTTTCCCAATATTATTAAGAATGTCTTTAGCCTAATAGGCGACTTAGTATTGTATAATATAATTACCTTAACAGCGGCCAAGTATATTAAAGAGCTTGTTAAACTTAAGGACTTTATAGAGCTGGATGTTATAAGCGATTTTACTATCAGTATTATATAAATAGCGATTACCGCATCTAAGGACATAGAGGAAAATTTTATACTAAAACTTTAAGCTATTTAATCTCAGCTATAATAAACAGAATTACTGCTTTAATCCGCCGAGGCGAGGTATACCGCGGCTGAGCGCAAAAGCAAAAACGTTAATAACTGTCTTAATACCCTCTGCACGACTAGGACCTGTTATAGTATTGGTTATAAAGCCGAGTTTATATATTATATTAAGGATAGTAGTTATCTATCCGACCCTAATTACCCTTATATACTTCGTTATAAAAGGTGCGAACGTTATATATAAGTAAAGATGCATAGCTTAGGAGATTAGCTTAGGTAGGAAGTCATTATATAATACTTCTCTTCCTTTCTCCGTTTGGGTTAATCTAAGAAATTTAAGTATATATCTCGTTTATAGTCGGTCCGTTAGATATTATATAACAACTAGATTATCTATCCCCTATTAGCCACCCCTTACCTAACCTTTTATCTCATCCTTTACCTCACCCTTATCTTACCTATTACCCCTTACCCCCCTAAACGAATTACAAAATCCTAGTTATTATATCTATTCTACTAAATACTGGAATAGGATTGGATAATAACAGACTAAAATAAAATAAAAAGCGGTAAAGAATAATAAGATAAGCGCGTAATAATTAGGAAAATATCCTATATATACTAAGCGCATAGTTCTAAAGATGCATTTTATGCTTAAGGGTTACTTTATAAACGTTATATTTAATCTTACCCTACTTTAGGAGTTTAGAGAGATACGCTTATTAGAAATGCTTTATAAAAGTAGTTGGAGTATAGAACCTATATATACGATTGCTAATTACGAGCTTTTTATTCCCGAAGTAGATAAAGCATATTTTTAGTCTTTTCTCCTTATATAAGGATGACTTTGCCCTCTCTAGCGCTTTAGCCGCTTTTAAAATCTTAGCATTTTCTTTAATCTTAACTTGGCTAAGGGTAATATTTATTTTAGACTATCTCTAATAATAACTTGGCCAATACGCTCTGCCTTTTTTAATATTATAGTAATCTACGACCGCATTAATAGCATTATTATATTTGCGTATTTTATCTTCTAGTAATATGCTAGGTAGCGTTATAATTACTTTAATAAGGCGTTTATATTCAACCAACCTATTATTACTAGATTTTAAGATTGCTTTAATATCCTCGCTAAATATAACCCTAAAAAGTTGCTGCTTAATATTAATTATAGCTTATTTATTGTCCTAATTCTTCTTAATATTTTCTAATAGCGTATTTCTCTAACGTTGCCTTTTATTTGTGATTTCTTAGCTAAGCTTTTAGTATTCTATACTTCCTACGGTTTTGCGCTTAAGGCTAAGCTTTAGCTTATTTTAAACTTTAATTAAGGAATAAATACGTAAGTTGTCGATCGGTAGTCCGTGCACCGATTGTAAGAAAAGAAGAACTCGTGTGTAGATTGATCTATGAAGAAAAGAGGCTATATATATATGAGGTGGTACCCCCCACAGGGGTCCCTAGAGAATGGTGAAACTAGATTAAAACTAGGTCGAGACAAATCTGAAGCTTATGTCTGACAGTACCCGTTATGGTCGATATACCCTCCCAGCTTTGAGCTTCCGACAGGCAGATTAAAGCTGTATTACCAGTCTTGGCGCAGTATTGAGTTTCTCGTCAAGGCTAGGTCGTCTATAGTCTTTGGTAAGGCCATACATAGGCCCACTTGTTAATAAGGCCGCAGGTCGGCAGCCACTTTATCATTCTTTATCCGGTTAACACTAGCCGTACTGGTGTTTAGATCCTCCTATACTGTCCAGCAATCGTCCATCTATGCCTAGATCCTCCCATGCACTCCAGCAATTGTTTATCTATGCCTAGATCCTCCTATACTGTCCAATAATCGTCCATCTAGTATCTAGCTACGCCGTAGTAGCACGGTTGTTGTCTTGTCCTTAGCAGTACGGTGCCAGCGTCAATATAACATAGCAGTAAGGTGCCAGCTCTGGGGTAACGTAGCAGTAAGGTACTAGCTCCGGGGTAAAGCGGTAACGCGCCATCTTTACGATAACATAGCAGTACGATACTAGCGACTGGTCGGTATCCGTAGGCAAATCGGCGCGGAGTCTTGTCGGTCCTTAGCAGTACGGTGCTAGCGTCTAGGGTGATATAGCAGTAAGGTGCTAGCTCCTGTCCTTCCACTAGCTTATTGCCCCAATAAACCCAAACTCTTGGGCCGCCTCGTCTCTGGCTCCTGCCTTATATCTAGTACTGAGTACCTGCCTTAACCCGGCCTGCCTTAATCCGGCACCTTGGTACCTGCCTTGTATCTAGCTCCTGCCTCGTATCCAGCGTATAGTGGGCATCGTTGGTCGTAACATTGGTAGAAGGATATAAAAGTAATCACGAGTATGTTAATGACTAAGGTACCCGGACACGAGCCTATAGGAACAGCTGATTAAAAGAATAATTGGTGCATAGGAAACAACCCCGGGCTTATAACTGTCAATTAGTAGTCCGTGCACCGATTATAAGAAAAGAAGAACTCGTGTGTAGATTGATCTATGAAGAAAAGAGGCTATATATACATAAGGTGGTACCCCCCACAGGGGTCCCTAGAGAACGGTAAAACTAGATTAAAACCAGGTCGAGACAAATCTAAAGCTTATATCTAACAGTACCCGTCACGGTCGACATAAGTTCTTGTTTACTAATAAGGATTATTTTATTATTAGGTGCTGTGGCCACCACAGGTTAATTAATCGGCTTATTTAGTATACTACTTTTATTAACTTTTCTTAAGGCTCTAAGCTTTAAACAATTGCCTATATATCTACGCTAACATGCTATAGAAGGTAGTGCTTTAGGAATGTTTAAGCGTTGGCGTATTACATTATTAGGTTCCGGAGGGCGTTACTTACATTACCTAGGTAGTATAGGCATTAGAAAGGTTTTAGTAAAACTAGCTCTATATAATAAAACTTACCATTCTTATTAAATGCCTTACCTATGCCGTAATGGAGACTATATAGGCGCGTAACCTACCAAAATCCCGTAATTACGCTAAGGTCCTTAATCTAGGGCAAAAGAGTTAAGTATAGTAAAGGCTGGTTAAGTGAGACCTTGTGGCCGTAGGGGGTTTTAATTAATCGCTAAAATACAGGGATATTATCTAGGTCTAAACGGAGTGGTAGCGGTAACTTATTATACTTAGGCTTGATATATAGCTTGCTAAGCTGCTCTGCGGATATTAGATTAGGGGTTGTAAAAGCTTTATCTATAAAAAGAAGGCCTAGGAGAAAGATATAAGGGCTAAAAATAAGCAAAGGGTTAAAGATAATTTTAGGAATTGGGAAAGTATTACTAGTTTTTTGTAAGCGTAAGGAGAGAAATAGGGTAGAAAGGGAATATACGCTTCTTTTATGCTAAGATATTCCTTAGTAAATTTAAATATAAACTTAGGTATAATCTTATAAGGCCCGCCTTCTAGGTCGCGAATAAGTGTAATTATTATATATTGGTAGTATAGGTTAAGAAGAGCTTTAGGTTAGCTTGCGGTATAAAGGCCTAACTATAGTAAGAAATAGACTTATATTTAATGTCGCCTAATTATATATCTCTTTCTCGTTATAACTAAGTCGGTTTTAAGAACTAGGGCGAGATTCTCTACGTTTATAATGGGCTTTTCTCGCTTTTTATTACTTAAGCTATGTTTCTTTACTAGTTTCCAAAGTACCTAGAAAAGATATCTTAGCTCTATCTTACTTTACTAGGCTAAAGGGTTAACTAGAAACGTAATTACCTTATATATTTAGCGGGTTAATTTACTAGCAATTTTCTTACTAGTTGCTCTCTTATATATAAGGCGATAGTACTTCTAGTATATACTAAGCGAGCTAGAAAGCTTTATCCCGCATTATTTTTTACTCTCCTTCCCTCGTTTTTAATTTAGGAGCTAGTTAAAAAAGCTATAAAGTAGTTAAAGCGAGAGGACTTAGTATGTTTTCTTAGGGTCTTTCCTTATATAGGTGCAGTATCTAGAAATTATTAGCTCTAGGTTAAGCCTAAAAGAAAGCCGTAGAATAGGTTATTACTTACTAATATTATTAATCTTTAATGCGGTTAAGGAGATTTATACTACTATTAGCGTAGTTCTACGTTATAAAATTAGATTCCTTAAACTCTTCTAACTATTTAAGGTAGTATTTTAGTGGATGGTCTTAATCCTTATAAAGCTATACTTAAGTAGGCGCTTCGCAAGCATCGTTAAATCTAGCAATGCTATTAGTGTTATAGTTAATGCCACTATCGGCGTCGCAGTTGGCGTTACTATTGGCATTACTATCGGCATTACTGTTAAAGATGGTTGGTTTTGTCCCGTAGCTGTTACCGTTGCTATCTATATCTATATACTTATTATTGGTATTACTAAATAATAAGCTATAATCTAATAATTAAGTACGCCGCATTCTAGGGAGCTAGAAGAGAACTTAGGGTAGTAACAGTAGAAGGGACCTAGAGGGTAATAATAGTGGGAAGGATCTAAAGAGTAATATAGGGTTAAGGAGATGGGAGGGTAGAGAATAAGAGAAACGGGGCCTAGATTAAACGGATTAGAGGTAGGAGCCATAGAGTATATATAGCTTTAGCGCTAGGCGCGTAGAAGGATTATAGTCTGTTTATTAAAAGTAAGGGGCATAGGGCGGTAAGCGAGAGGCTTAATGTTAGACTGGCAAGCAAGAGGCTTAGGGCGGCGGGGAGTTTTAGAGACGTAACCTCTAAAAACGGTAATAGAACCCTCTAAAACTGGTAGTTAGATCTCTATTTTCTTTTTTAATAGAGTAAAAGAGCTACCACTAGAGCCTAAACTACTACTATCCTCTCCCTTTTTTAAGACTTTAGTAATACGGCAGAATAACTTACCGCCTTTATATATACCTTGCTTAATTAGTACGCACAGGCTATAATTTATTAGGCGTAGTTATTAGCGAGTCTAGAGCTTAAAAGGCGTTATTAGCGTAAAAAATGGTTAAAAAAAATTTGTCTTAAGTAAGAATTAAACTCGCTTTGCTTGGTTAGAAAGAGTAAAATAGTATTCTATTTCTTTTTCATACCTTTAGATTTCTTAAATTGTATTGTATAAGACCGACGCTTAATAATAGGAAAGTTAATAGTATATATTTATATTATATAAAGGTCCCTAATAAAGGTTCTTGTACCTTCCTAATTAGGAAGTTTGGCCCGCCGCCTACTAAAATATTATAAATTTTATCACTAAAGGCTTAAAACTTATATTTAAAGCTTTAAATAAAAGGCAATATATAGGCGATTAATTAATTAATTAATAAGCTAGGTGTTTTTAAGGTTACGGGCTTTACGTAACCGTAGGTTCTTATACTGTACTAGCTCCTTTACTAACTCTATATAGTCCTCTAGTTAAGTAGTAACCTTTTATTACTACCCCCTTTTTACTTTCTTATTAATTGTTTATATAGACGCTTAGTATTTTAGAGGCTTTAGAGAACGATCTACGGGCGGCTTTAAGGACCTTCCTCTAACATCTATAGTAAAGGCTATGCTGTTATCTATGGCCTCCCTAAAGGTAGTAGTAGGGTCTTTCTTCTTTACCTACTTCCTTATAGTTTAATTAACTATATACCACCTAATATCTGCTACTTAGTATTAATCCTTTTACCTATCTAGAGCCTATTACTCCTATTACTGCTACTTCTATTACTAAGGCTCTATAACGCTAACTTTAAATATTACCGTCTTTATATTTCTGCCCTTTATATTTAGTTGGTTTTAAAGCTTAAGCGGCTAAGGAGAAGGAGAAGGCTTAACGGGTAGTAGAGGCTTAAGGAAAGGCTTATTAAAAGGAGGTTTTAATTAAGTAGGCGGCTAGAGGAGGGCCTATTTAAGTCGATATAAGTAACGCTACTTTAGATTGTAATTGCTATATAGAGGCTCTAGATTTATAAGGTTGTATAGAGGCTCTAGATTTATAAGGTTGTATAGTAGTTAAAGCCCTATTTTTATACGTTCTAAAAGCTTTAGTAGCTTAGGCTTACTTAGTAGAGGCTCTATTAGATTAACTTAATTAAGGCTTAAAAGCACCTACTATTATATATATGTAATAGCCTAGCGCCGATATTAATTTATGCGTTTAAGCGCTTTCTAATCGCGTTAATAGTTAGTAGCGCCTTTGCAATAGTCGTTGCTTCCTTTATAGAGAATAAACTCTTTAATATAATATAGAATTCGTTTAATCTAAGCTTAAATTCGCCACTACTTAAGCGCCTCCTAGCCCTTTTGCTATACTTAGCTTCTACTCTAGTTTTTAGTGCTCCCTTTTATATAGTAACTTATTCAAAATAGGCATAAGCTAGTTTAATTATATTTAAATTAAGTAAATTACTAGGCTAAAAAAAGGCGCTAGAGACCTATTACGTTAAAGTAGATCTATTAGTAATATAATATATAAGACGGAGCTTTACCCACTTAAATATAAGTATTTAGGCAATTAATCTAATACTTAACATAAAAAGGAATAAGGATAGGAAGAAGAATAGTAGTAAAGTAGTAATACCAATTAATGCTCCCTATTTATAAATTCGCCTTATATTTAAATTCTTTTTACTCCTTTTAGGAGGGCAGCTAGCTTTAAGGACTAGATTATTTATTTATATCTTTTATTTATATATACTATTCCTTTTTTAAAACCTTATAACGACCTAAACAGAAACTCTATAGATACCCTATAGAAGGCCGTTGCTCTAAAGTAGGAAGATACCTTTAATAGCGAGAAATTATATATAAAGAACTTAAAAACGTAGAGGGCTCCTATATATCTACAGTTACTAGCAATGTTAGGAAAATAAAAGTACCTCTAATAACGATTATAATACTATTAGAAAATAACTAGAGCCACTTTAGTTAAATTTAGGCTAAATATAACTCTAAGATTTCCCCCTAAGTTAGAGATACTAGAAGAATATACTAACGCGTTTAATTAGAAACCTAACTAAAACCCTCCTAAAAGATTACCGGTATATAATTAGTATAGTAGCGGTATATAGACGGCTTACGAGCTAAGCGGGTCTACCCCTTTAGCTAATTTAACCTAAATACTAACTTAGAACCTAAGCCTTATAGGAAAACCCATACTAGCTACTAGTACTAATACTACCTCTATAGCCGGAGCTTCCCTAGGCCTACGTTTAGGAAGTTAAGAGCTCTATACTAATCTTCTTTAAAAGGATATTAGAAAGTTATTATAAGGCTCTTAAAAGCTGTGCGGGAGAAAGCTACTAATAAATATATTAGAACTCTCTAGGAGTAAATCTAGATTTAATAAGGATTAATCTAAGCTAAATAAATTCTTTTATAACCTAGCTAAGGCTAAGGACTTTCTAGAGGCTATTTAGTGTCTATATAAGGAGGTATTTATATAATAAATAGAAAAATATATAGACTAACTAGCTAAGACCTTTAGTAGTTTAGAACTCTGCTATAGACCTAATACCTAAAGCTTAGACGATTAGGTTTATAAGATAGATAACTTCTTTAAGGTACTAATAATAATTTCAATTTACCGCCCGTCCCGGTCCCCCTAGTAGGTCCACGCAGGCTAATACCTTTTATAGGAAAAACTCTATCTTAGAGAAAACCCGATCGCGGGCCGCGCTAGAGAGACGATAGCGTTCCGATATCGGGACGCTGGCGACTCGCCTTCTACTTAGCTTAGAGTCTGCATATTAAGCTAACTAACCGCGCTTCGCGGATAATCTTATACTGCCCCTTCTTCCCTTATCCTTTAACCTATATCCTTTTACCTATATTCTTTTACTAGTCCTCTAAGCTTTAAAAGGGCTGGTATTCCCTTATATCCTCTGCGTTTATTACCTTTATAGCCTAGAACTAGGCTAACGCACCTAACTATACTAGCCACTTTGCAGCCGTTTAGGCACTTCTTTTATTGCTTAAGACGTCTTAGAGGCGTTTAGAGGTATATTATGCTATAAGGTCCGCCCTTTAGTATTATAGATATTAGAATAATATATAGTGTACTATCTACCTTATCCACTTATATTCGCACCGCGGGAGAATTTCTGGTACTTTAATAGATATAAGCTATATATTAAGCCCTATTACCTCTATATAAAGGAGAAATAGCGCTATAGCCTCTGCTTTTGTTAGATCTTTATATAATAGGATTATGGGTTTCCCCTATAGGGTCTTCCACGTGGTTTCTGTGCAGTTTTTAGCCTTTATTTACTACCGTCGGCGCTATTCTAGGTCTACCTATTTCGCAATAAGGGTAGTTTCCCGCTAGCGGTGCTAGTGGCCTCCTATATAGTAGCGGCGCTCTACCTACGCTTTACTAGTATTCCGCTAGCTACGCCTATAGGGGTTTATTATAGCTTCCTACTCTATATAATCCTTCTAGTATATAAGGAACCCCTATATTTTATTTTTATAGTCCTTTACGCGGTCCCTAAGCACTTCTAGTAGTACTAGTAGCCGTCTTATTTTCCGTTAGCGCTTTATTAGTATTTTCTAGATACCCTTAAGTACCTTTACTAATTCCTTTTCTACCCTATTAGAAGCTGTCTTAGCGGCTCTTTAGAGGGCTATTGTTTTAATATAGAGTTGGATTAGGGGAATAGCCGCTTCCTTTTTAATTGCAGCTGTTAGTATTTGCTAGTATGCTTTTATAACCTTACGGAGGCATTAGTTCTAGACTTTCTATAGCGGTTTAAGTAAGCTTTTCGCTAGCGTTCCGCCATTATCCTATACTCCCTATACTTAGGCGCTATATAGCATCGCTAGTCGGACGGTGGCTGTGTATAGGAGGCGCGAGCGGCGCATTAATGGGCCCTATATAGACGTAGTGATCCTTACTATTGCTTTGAAGGCTACTAACCCTTTAGTTACTGCCTTCTTAATCTATTCTTTTTACTATAGCTTAGGGTCTACCTAAATCCCTAAGATTTATATACTGGTTTTCTGGGGAGCTATCTTATAGCTGGCGATGCGCACGGTAGACGTAAGGTCTATGGTAGCGTGGCGCCGTTGCCTTATAAAGTGTATAAGCTAGTACTTTTTAGGGGCGAACGCCGCGCCGTGTCGGTTTGCCTATATAATGTAGTAGTTATAGGCGGCTTCTAATCGTTAATAGTTCTCTACTGCGGAGTCCCCCTAGGTAATAAGATTTATATTGTCTATAAAGCTAAACCCTAGCATACCGCTATCTGGACTCTAGAATTTCTTTAATAGTTTTAATATAAAAAAGAGAAATAGAATTGGCGATAAGGGAGACCTTTAGGGGATGCCTATCTATATTTAGATCTAATTGCTTTTATATTCTATAAACTTAATACAGGTCTTATATACTGTTAGGAAGCTTTATATAAAGTCTATAAGCTACTTTAGAAAGCCTTTTTTTTTTTAATATAGAGGAGCCTTTTATGGGACACATTGTTAAATGCCCCTGCTAAGTCTAGGCTTAGTATTAATACCACATACCTACGGCGCGTTCGCTACCCTGTCTATACGCAAAAGCTAAATAGTCCTACTACTAATAGTATAGATCGCTTGCGCCTTACTCCTATCTAGTTCTAAGGGAGTAGGTTATACTCTTCCGCTGCTTCTGATATAATATTAGCTACGTACTTTTCTAGGACTTTTACTAGTGTGTTTTTAAGGGTAATTGGTCTATAGCTGCCTAGGAGAGAGTAGTTTTTCTTTTCTTTTTTACGTAATACTATAGTTATAGATTCTTTAAGACTTTCTAGTATTATTCCATTAGTAAAGTAGTAGCTGGCTGCTTCTGCTAAGTCTTTTATAATAACTAGGGCAACTACTTTAAGAACTTTGTTTAGTATGCCGTTTAGCCCTAGGGCTTTTCTATTTAAAAGGCTCCTAATTAGCTTACTAATTTCTTCTATTAAGATAATAGGGCTAATATTAAGTACTCTTTATTCTATTATTATCTCTATCTTAATATCGCTAAGGTCCGCTATTCCAGTCTTAGGAAAGAATTTGGCTATAAGGATATCTGCTTTTATAGTATTATTGTTTGTTAAGAGGTCCTTAATAGACCTCCTAAGGTCTAGTAAATAGGGGTCCGCCTTTACTATACTTACTTTTCTGCTTTATTTTAATAGGATTTAGAGTCCTTTATTATAGGGTTTTAATTAATCCTTAGTAAGTTTATAAGTAAAGCGCCTTTAGTTATTATAACTAACCCTCCTAGTTTCTTTCTAGAGTTAGTTACTTAGTGCTAGGTATCTTTATAAGTCCTAGGGGTTGTTATAATTCTAGTACTATTACCGCGCCTAGCAGGCGCTAGCGTGGAACTATATGGCATATAGTAACCATTCTCAGCGGGTTTGCTGGCTAGGTTATGCTTATAGGCAGTATTCTTTAAGTGCTTATTTAATCCCTTCCTAAAGGGCTTATAGGGGGTCTTTAGATGTGGCCCAGTTAAGCCCTTAGATGCTTTAGAGGAGGCCCTATAAGTCTAGTTTTTTAAGGGTAAGGCGCCGGCGTTCCGCTAGCGGATAGCTAGCGTTATTAATTTGGATGTGGATAGGTATGTGGTCTCTTATAAGGGCCCATTCCTTAACTATATTATAGAAGTTAACTCTTCTATATAGATTTAGGGATATAAATATAAGGTTAATTATACTTTCCTATTGCCCTCTTTTCTATATAGGCTCTTCTTTAGGTGTAGCGAGTACAAGACCTCTAGCTTTAGTTTTGGCTAATAGGCGTTCTGCCTGTTCTTTGCTAGCTATATACTTTCCGCCCTATATTAGGTAGTAGGTGTTAAAGTTGCCTAAGAGTATAATTTCTCCCTTGGCTTCCTTAATAGCCGTTTTAACCTCCGGCCATGTCCTAATTTAAGGGCCGTCTTTATATAGGTTATAAATGTTAATAATTATAGTCTCTAGCCCCTCTATGCGCACCTAAAGGGCTATAGTAAAGGGGCTGTACTATCTACGCTTTTAATATACGGTATTAATATTCCGGCTAACTATAAAGTAGACCTTTATTATAGGGAGGGCGTTATATATAAGTGTGAATCCCCTAGGGCAGTATGTTAATTTGGTGTGCCTATTATATACTAGCTTCTAAACTGCAAGGACCTAGTAGTCCGCCGGCGTAACGCTGTTAAAGAAGGGGCGACACGCCCCTTAGTTTATATTTCCGCAGTTATACTAGATAATTATATACTTACTTATTTAGGGTAGGTATGGGCTTATCTATATCTATATCCTGCTCCTCTTTATTTTCGCTAGTTACTATTATTACTTTATTAGCATGTAGCCGAAGCCTTAATTACAATCTATCTCTACTTACTTTATTAATAAAAAATGGTTTGCCTGGTCCCTGTTTAAGTGGTTATTCTTAGGTCCCTAATAGTTCTTGTCCTCTTTTTTTATTAGTAATAATTATAAAGTTTTCTAGTATTAGGGGTAGGTATAATATTATTTCTGTAGCTTCTCGTATACGGAGTAACCGCATTAAAAGGGCCATCCTTTTTATTTAGATGCCCTTAAGGTAGCTCTAAAAAGTCCTATACTCCTTTCTTTACTATACTTTATAGGCTTTACCGTAATTAACGTAGGATACCCTTTCTTTAGGGTAATCTGTAGTGCTATATAGTCCTATATATTATCCGCATTTTATTTATTTTCCATATACGCTTTATATATGTCCCCATTAATTATATTAATAGTATTACTTTATAATTAAGCTGTTTTTAAATAGCCTAGTCTTAAAAAGCTAAGATTTAATTACTATCCTGCTTTTTATAATTTTATACTAAATTGCTTAGGTTAGGACGCTAATTATAAGTATTCCTCTAGTCTTTTTAGGTTCTTTTTAGGTACTGCTAGGGCTTACCTAGCGTTTCGCCTGCGCTTTAGGGTTATATAGCTATTAGACCTAGCTAATAGCTACTCTAGGCATAAGGCGCTTTATAGCTTTATAGATAGATTAGGTTAGTTCTAAGTTGTCTATATTCCTTCCGTTATTAATTAGGGTCTTAAGTAGGACCCTAGGTACTTTTAGGAGGTAGTCTTTTCTTAGTATTTTAAGTCCTAGCGTGTTTAGTCCGTTTAAGATTTAATCCTTTATTATTTAGGAGGGGACGTAAACGTCTATATCCCTACTATTAAGGGTGCGTACGGCGTATACGCTTAGTATTATTCTCTAAATATTCTTAAGAAGCTCCCCTAGTTTATAGCCCTGGGGCTCCTTAAGCTGGACGTATATAGTCGCTCTCTGTAGTACTATAACTGCGTTTACTATACGGGCCGCTTACGTAGTAACGGCTGCTTAAGTCTAGCTCTATACTAAAGGAACTCCTAAACCTAGGGGTCCTCCTTTATACGTTTTCTTTTAAATTTTTATAATACTAGCTTTAATCCGGTTAAGCTAGGCCTTAGTCTTTTTCTTTTGGGTTATCTAACGCGTTAAGAGGGTTTTAATACGTTATATTACCTCTTAAATAGCAGCAAGTATCTAGTGTTATAGGGTTTCTTCCTCCTCTTTTATAAGATCGTCTTTAATTTATCTAAGCGTTTCCTTTAATTTTTGCTATTACTGGTTAAGCTAGCAGCTGTCCTTTCCGTATTATTGCCTACCTAGTTCGTGGTTCAGCTCCCTTGCATCGCAATTTTTATAACTTTAGCGGGAAGCTTACGCCCCTCCGTTATCCCCCATGCTTTATAGCTAGGGGCGATGTGGTTTTATAGGGTCTTTTGGTACGGGGAATAGGATTCCAATATTGGATTGCTTTATTAAGTAGTTTTTGGGCTAGTTTCGCTACTATTGCGGCTAAGGGTAGGTAGTTATATAGTAGAGTTTAATATGCCTACTTATCTAGGCCTCTACCTTAGTTTTTAAGTAGCTTTCCCTTACTAAGCCTAAGGGCTCGGGGCTTTCCATAAGCAGTTAGCTGCTACCACCAATAATATGGGGAATTTTACCAGTTCTCTCGGGTATCTTATAATGGGGTTAACCTAAGTACTAGTCTATCCCCCAGACTATATAAGAGTCTCCTTTTAGAGTTAGTATGCTTTTATACGGCTTAGGAGCCTTCTATAGCCTCTAGTTTTATGCCTCTTATTATCGTTTCTGCTAGTATAGGCATAAGCTGCCATTTACAGGGGTCGCAACTTCTATCTTACGCGCCTACTAACGTAATCCTATAAGGGCGTCGTAGCTGCATCCTGCAATATAGAAGCCTTAGGTACCTTCTATGGTTAAGGCCTAGCTAAAAGCCTCCCCCACCTAAGTAACTCCTGTTTACTCCTTAAGCGTACTTTACTAGCGTACTACCCTAGTAAGTAGCCGTACTACCCTAGCGAGCAGCCGTACTGCCCTAGCGAGTAGTCCTATCTATTGGTATACTAATACGCGTATTTATTCTCTTAAGCTACGTAGTAGTCTCTCTAGCTAGGACGTAATCCTACCTACCTATTAGGTACACTAGGGGTTAGAGCCTAGCTAAGGGGTAAAGTCCCTAAAGCTAGTAGTGGCTACTATATACTACGCCCTATAGGGGCTAGCAGTAGTATAGGGGCATAAAACCCTATATACTACTAGTCTCCGTTTCGCGTTGCCTATAAGAGTCTCCTTATAATAGGCCGACTGTGTCTTATAGGAGGGGTTATAGATGCTTAGTCCTGTACCAGGCGACCTACTCTACCCTCTCCTACTAACTAAGCTTGTGTCCCCTCTTTTTATAAGCTGGCCTGTGTCTTTAACTATTAAGTCCTTATATAACTGGCCTGTGTTTCCTTAGAGCCTCCCCCATATATATATGCGTAGGTTATATATACTACGCCTATTAAGACCCTCCTGTGAGTTACCTGGTCGCTATAGGGCCGTTGAAGCTGGCCTGTATTTCCGCTGCCTAGAGCTTTGCCCGTGTTTCCACCTTATTGAGCCGTCTAGTCGCCGTCGCGTCGCTATTATATCGCTGTCGCGTCTCTGTCTAGGTCGCGCGTACTACGCCTATTAAGACCCTCTTCTGAGTTACCTGGGTGTACCGGATACCAGATAGGCCCTCATAGAGGGGCCTTAATGAGTTCTCTAGGCAGGGCCTTAATAAGTTCTTTGTGGTGGCCTTAGGGCCTTAATAAGTTTCGTACAAGGTATCTGCGACGCGTTAACCTTAACAAGTTCTTATAAAAAGAGGTTCCCTACGCCCTTGCCGCATTCTACGGTCTTAGAGCTAGTGCAAGCCCAAGGGTGTCCTGTTGTATGACTAGGGCGCGTCTATGTTAACTGGCGATGATAAGGCTAGTTTCGGGCCTGGCTATGAGCCAGGTAGTCGTACATCGGGTGGTTTTCGTATCCCAGTTTCTCTTAATAGGCCTCCCTAGGTGGTAGAGCAGGAGCCTCAAGCGGAGGCAGTGAGGCTCCTGGTGGTGTTGGGGGCGATGCTTTGTACGATGCTTTGTACGCGTCGCGAGCTCAATACTATAGAACCGCGACGACAGCGCTGTAAGCGTTGCGGCGGCTCTCTACCATCGCCTCTGCACTTAGCCATTAAAAGGAACGATTTCCTGATGATGTTTCCACCTGCGGCGACGTGGACGCGTGCAGTAGGGCTTCGCGGGCTCTTTAAGGTACTAATAATATAAGATAATACTAAAGAATATACCGATTACTAAACTAGATTATTCTTAATTAGCTTAATAAAGAGTAGATTACTATATAGCTATAACTGTAGACCTTTTTAAAAAAAATTAGACCTAAATAGGAAAGTTAATAACGTAAATATAACTAGAAAAGTAGGTTACTTAATAAATTAACTCTAATTATATTCTAAGATTTACTATAAAGAAGAGAACTATTTAGGTAGGGACTGTAGTCCCTTAAATATATAATACTGCGCCTAAGAAATACACCAAGTACGTTGGTACATCCCTATATTTCTACGTTCCTATATTTCTATATTCCGAACTTATAATATAACTTATTACCTAACTTAGCTACCTTTTATCCTATAGTTTAATTAGTTCTAGCGCCTTTAATACTGTCTTAACTAACCCATTTATATCTCTTTTTAGCAGTATTACTACTACTAATATAAGGTCCGTAATAGGGCTTTAGTATTAGGCATAGTATATTAAAAAGCTTTTTATTCCTTAAGCTATATAGTTAGTTTTTCTCTAAGTAGTAACTTAGTAGTTTAAGTTACTCTATATAACTTTATTGAGTCTAACTAGGTTTTATACTAGGCTTAGCTAAAAAGGCTTAATAAAGTTAGCTACTTTTCCTCCTAGTTAACTTAGAGTATAGTAGAGTCAGTTAGCTTTAGTTAGATATTAGTTAGTATTACTAATTAGTTTCTCCTTTAACTAGCCTAGAAATAACTAGCAATTTTATTATTTAATAGTAAATATTAGAGAGTTTAGTAGTTGTTTAGAGCGTTATAGTATATTAGTTATTGGTATAGGGTAAATAACCATTACTAGTTTAGGGTGTATACTTAGTAAGTTAGGCCTAAATATAGTTATTTTTATCCTATCTATAGACGGGTATTAGCCTATTAGGCTAGCGTTTAGTCTTAGGATCCTAATATATATATAGATTTCTTTATAAAGAGCTTCGGTTAATTATTAGCATGGCGATTCTTATTCGGCTTATTATTAAGTTAAAGTAGCTTAATACTATATAAGGGCGTCTATAAAGGACTTCTATAAGCTTATTTATTATTCTTAAAGTATAGCTATAATATCGGCGGCCGTTATAAGGGCTTTAGGGTTATTCTATATTTTCCGGATAGTAGTATATAAGGTAACGTAATGTAATATTACGAAATAAGTATAAGTAACTATAATACACAGTAAAGTAGCTATTATTAAGCTATGTATATAATCTATATAGTAAAGCTAAGACGTTATATAAAGAAAAGAAGTAAAAGAATAGAAATATAGGATATATATATATCGTTAACTTAGTTACTAAGTTAATAGGTACGTGCTGTACGCTATTACTGTTCTAGTAAAATCTAGTAAAATCTAGTTAGTTTAGTAGAGTTTAGTAAAAATATAGATATTAGATAACTAGTGCCTTAGTAGTAGAAATAGATAGGCGCGCATAAGGTGTCATAGTTATAGTCCTAGCGGAATTCGGTAGAATTCCACGGTTTAGGAGAATTTGGTAGTAGAAATAGGTAGGCGCGTGTAAGGTATGACGGAGTAGTCCTATAATAAGTCTCTATTACCTAATATAGACAACTACTACGCTTTTATAGGTCGTTAATTAACTTAAGCTTAACTCTATTATATATAGAGTATATCCCTATAGGCGGGTTTATTGTATCTAATACCGCTATATTTAAACGCTTAATAAAATACTTTTTTACTCTTCCAATTATTATTTTCTCTAAAGAGTTATAGTTGTATAATCTTAAGGTTACTAGTTTTATAAAATAAGAATTATATATACTAGAGGTATAAATATAGTATATACTTAGTATATATATTGCTTACCTTCAATATATACTACTTAATCACCTCGTGTACTATTTCTTTATCTATATCTATAGATAGTAGAGGTATTACTTTATAGATAAAGTATATAATTCCTTCTTTTCTAGTTACTAGATATTCTAGCATTATAATATAATCTATTACCTCTTAGATAATAACTTAATTCTTACCATTTAAGCTAATAAGTACTCTATAGTTTTACTTTAGAAAGACCTATATAAAATAAAAGCAGCCATTATATACTATATTAGTCCTTACCCTCTTTATCCTCCTTATCTTTAATACTCTCTCTATTAATTATATATTTTAAGAACTATCGTCTTCGTATTTAATATTAGGTACGCTCTAGAGTACCTACGTATACCTAATATATACGCAGTATATAGTTATATATACTAACTAGTAGGCCGTTTAGCTACCTTACTATATTCTCGTTTACTTTAATATAGTTTTTACTTATTATTAGTATAGCGAGGCACGTATAAATACGCGTATATATATATATATATCTATATATCTATATATTTAGCATATATATACGTAGTATATGCTCTAGATATTTTAGTTTATATAGTCGCTTAAGTTAAATATAAGGCAAAGGCGTAGTACTGCCAACCTTTTCCCGATGATTCTATCTATCGGTGACCATGTTCAACTTTTCCGAGACCACGCCCAGCTGCACCCTAGGCGGCCACAACGGAGGCGTAGTTCCTATAAGGGGGAGAATGAGGAAGCGTATATCTTTAATTTAATTCTCCTGGCTAACCAAGGCGATTCTCTATGGCAACCAAAGGGTCCTTACGTGTAGCCACCAACTATATGTAATTGGATGCGCGTAGCGGATTTAAAACCCCACCAAAGGGGGGGTGAAGCTGGTCGTGCAATGTACCGATGAACCTGAGGAAATAACTTGGAATCAGCCTTGCGTGGAAGCGGGCCAATAAGGGTTAGCCTTTTGCTTGAGACTTTTCGTATTGGGCGCTTAGGCGCTCCTTCCTGAGTTAGCATGCTGCAGATACCCTAGCTAGCGCGATTTATTATTAAGCCTTACCAAAACGCGTCAATATTGCGATGCCAATGAAATACTATAGAAGGCCACTACTAAAAACACCTATATATATATATATAAAGGAAGTTAGGCAAAAAGTCGTAATATATAACGTTATAACTGTAGGTTTGTGCCCTTCCTCTATTAACCAACTGCTGGTTATATAGGAAAATCCTCTATTAAAGTCCTCCCTAAATTAACTATATACCTATCCACTTTATACTCGCTCTTAACGTTAACAAGTTTTAGGCGGTGTGAGGATAATATTTTATTAATAGTATAATGATTAAATAGATAGCGATAATATTAAAGCTTTTTAATTAACTACACTAAGTACTATAGGCTTCCTGGCCAAAACGTCAGTGAGGCGCACCCTTACTGCCGAGCAACCGCACTGACCGGAGGCTTCAACACCAGGCTCTATATGGTATAGAGCCCCTAGATTGGCTTATGGGGCGTGCATATACGAAAAGTCCAAGAAAACTTACCACACGAAGGGATGGGTCTGTCAGGCTGTACATATATACCTAGCCATCACAGTGTAGCCCTTCCAAGAACACACTTCTCTTGTCGCTCTACTTCATCTCATATCTTACGGTAAATGTTCTACCACGGAGTCTTCGCAGAAATTTTTATCCATACGTTCTTTGCCTAAGATGTCAGTACCCTTCGGTTTCAGTGCCGGCGATATTGCCATGGCAATTCAATTGCTCTCAAAGGTTTACAAGAGCCTGAAAGATACGGACGGGGCTGCATCAGAATTCCATGAGGTCTCTCAGTTCTTGCAAGGGCTCATTCTAGCCTTACAGCATCTTCAGAAGATTCAGCTTGTTTACAGCGATCCAAGCCTTGTGAAAGCTATCCAGGCGCTAAGCGCTACAGCGCTACAGCCAATCTTCCAGTTTATAGAGGAAATCCAAAAGTACAGGTCAGCTATGGAAACTCCGCTATTATCTCGCTACTGTATGACAACTTATCGAAAAGTTGACTGGGCTATCCGCGTGTCCAAGAAGGTGAAGAAACTCAGAGCTTTAATAACAGCAGAAATGCAGCCAATTCATCTCTTAATGGAAAGCCAGACTCTGTATGTCATACGACATCTTCACAGATTAATTTTACTAATTTTAACTCCTTTAGTAAGTGTTTTGACCTTACTTCGAGGCAGTTCTCATTACTACGAGAATCGCTTGACTCTAGGGCGACTGAGCAGCTTGCCTTTAACGCAACTATAATCAATACAATTAAAGATCTACACTCAGCTGTTCAAGGCAGTAGTGCTTCTAAGACTGGAATACCTGAAGTTCGAAGCCACAAACCTAAAGAAGAAAACGAAATTCGCTCAGATATATCCCCTATAGCTGTATCCATTCACGGAGGCACCCTACCCTCACAGCTAGCTTTCTGGAATGAAGTTGGCGAAAATCTAGTAACTCTGTAAGTTCTCTATGATGTACTAATATCTTCTATGGACTGCATGGCCCTCGCTAATACATCCGCAGACTTCTTCAACTGTTTAGTAAGGTCCAGCAACTCACCAAGTATCTCCTGTAAGTGGCCCCTCTCACTTTAGAGGAAGGCAGTGCTGAGTCCGTTGAAGGTTTCAATCACCACAGCTCCTTCTTTTCTTGCGAACATTCTTCGCTGCAGTCCCTCGGAGTGCAAAACTGCTTGTTCAAGATGACATTCACTTTGAAGACGTTTTAGGCAGGATACACACGCTACCGTATCAGTATTTTAGCACATGGACTGTACGTTTACCCCTTATTGGTTTGTATAAGCAAATACTTCATTTGCTCTTCTTCTTGTGGCCATTTCTAGTACGGCAACGAACTAACGATTATAAGGTTTTTGAAGCGTACCTGAAAAACGAATTCAAGAACGTGACTGGAGAGAATTACGTGACCGACGGTAGTTACCATATAATCAATGCAATATACGATCGGGTCATTTCTAAGAGCTCTCTTAATTGGTCGCGTTCAGTATTTCCGGGCACCCAGGTTACAATGTCAGTAATTTTAGATAGCAAAGAGTCGGTGACGTCCTGTCCCAGGTGTCGAAAAAGCCTGGGCAACCCGTCAGCTGATGATAAAAAACAAACATGGTAAGTTATATTGAGTGAGATGATGGCGGATCTTCACCCATCTAGAATTCTACCCATCAAGTAGGTTTCACGGGCTTTGGGTAGCCGGCCAAAGTCACCAAGTCCCAAGCCGATGCAAGGATACTAATATTATGCACTCATACACTAGTGGCGCTTATCAGAAGTCTCGCCTTGGCAGAATTTTTTTTCTAAATTAATTATAAATTGCAACAGCGCACTAACATCCTTTCGAATAGTTCATCATGTTCGTGGGAGCGATATCTAAATAGTGATGGACATGTTGACTATCCCGATACAACAGACCCGGAAGCTGCTACCACCCGTTTTGAGTGTTATGAACGCGACTACTCAACAGGTTACTCGCCATGGGTTTGGTCACCAGAACATACCAGATATTATTGCTGGAGATATAACACGGACGGTGTCCTCGAATATCAGTGGTCGGGCCCGGCATTGGGGGGCATTCAGAACAGGTACGGAAGGTTTCTGTACACAGTAATTAATGGTCAGACTCTAATATTGCGTGTTAGTTCTGGACAGAACATGAAAAAGACCGAACCTTGGAGGAACGAGGAAATTACCTTGTTTAAACGTATCCACTCGCCAATACTAACGGAACTTGAAGATAATTCAGGAGAATCCGAAGGAGAACCTGGAGAAAAAGTTGACGAATCTGATGAAGGATCTGGAGAAGAATCTGGAGAACTCAATACAACTCCTCAGCAATTTCCGGAAGAGACAAATGCTCAACAAACTCCAGATCATGCGGTCCCATCACGGATGCATATAGAAGTTGGAATTAATAACGAAAATGATCAGGGGCCCCTCAAACTCCGTGAGGACCATCCGCTCTCTACCAAGACCCGTCTAATTGAGATAGGATATAGAAGAGTCGCACTTAGGTCTCAGACAAACTTCTTTCGTCGAGGACGTGTAATAATGCCATCATACGACAGTCCATCTCCCTCGAGTTGCTAACTTCGCCTAGGTCTTCAGGATGATTTGGGAAGAACCTGCAGGAAGAACTCGAGGCGGCGCATCCACTCAAGGCTCTTCCTGCTGTTCGAAAACTTCCAATTTTTCGTACGTAGAGATTAGAAGATTCGTTGTTATTCGTAACAAAGGGCCCTTTAGTCTATGCGCGTAAGTCGATCCCTGGGACTATGCTACTAAGTTGAATCGTTAACATGATCAGGCCTATCCAAACCTATAGACGGCAAGGAACACTGCAGCTGGGTGTTATAGCTGAGGATCACGGCATCATTTACACCGGAATAAGCGGCTCGGAGCCTCCGGATCTCCTGTTGGGAGAGAATGGTCTGACTAAAGGTGCTCTACGTGTAGAGCCCAATGGGGATGAAGCGTTAGATGATACCTCAAGGGTCAATTATGGGAAGATATACAATGTCGAACACAATGTGAAAGTGCTTAATATAGGAGTTGTTGCACTGGAGCATTTGGAGCTACTTTACATGAACTGGACGAGGCTTACCTCAGTAAGCGACTCAGCCGGCAGGCCGTCTAAGGGCCTATAGTGCGAGTTTGAGTAGGGCTCGACTTTAAATTTTATAATTTTATATCAAAGGCTTTTTATATATATATTTAACTACCTTTTACAGCATATACAACCTTACCAAAAGGTGGCGCCGTACTTTCAAACTTACGCATACCTATCTTTCTATTAAAAACTGTTGTTTTTTCAACTCCTAAAATCCAATTCCGTCTACTTAGTAAGCTAGAGGTAGATTTATTCTCCTTATTACCCCTTTTCTCTACAATAGAAGGCTTAGTTAAAAGAGGTCCTAGCTTATAAGCGAGGCAGGGATAAAAATACTAAAACTATATAATATAGACTTTTTTAAGGGGTTCTTCCATAGAAAGCAACGTCAGGAAAAAATTTACCAGCATCTGATTTTACTTTTCTGCCATTTTAGCATTTTTAGCATTTTCTAGCATTTAGCCGCCAAATGCCGCATTTATAATTAAGTATTAGCATTTAGCTACTAAATGCTAGAAAATGCTAAAATGGCAGAAAAGTAAAATTAGATGCTAGTAATTTTTTCCTAAAGTTCTATATAAAGTTTGAAGTTCTGCACGAAGTTTCGCACGAAGCTTTGCGCGAAGCTCTACACGAAGCTCTGCACGAAGTTCTACACGAAGCTCTACACGAAGCTCTGCACGAAGCTCTGCACGAAGCTCTACACGAAGCTCTGTACGAAGCTCTACACAAAGCTCTGCACGAAGTTCTACACGAGGCTCTGCACGAGGCTCTGCACGAAGCTCTACACGAAGCTCTGCACGAAGTTCTACACGAAGCTCTGCACGAAGCTCTGCACGAAGTTCTACACGAAGCTCTGCAC
>Ga0307515_10005768_pt1 | contig 25020 bp, 32 predicted proteins | sample 17_EM_MG_FD_194513 | JGI IMG/M metagenome (GOLD analysis project Ga0307515, IMG submission 194513) | Populus trichocarpa ectomycorrhiza microbial communities from riparian zone in the Pacific Northwest, United States - 17_EM | ecosystem: Host-associated > Plants > Roots > Unclassified | place... | reverse complement strand
ACCACCTATGATTCCGATTGCTCTTTTCGCAGCAACCGTTTATGGGGTATGTCTCAAATATTCGTCCGCTTTCCGTGTCACCCTCCCTCCTGGTTCAGTTGCAGTCTGGCAGCGGCTGGGCCGACGGTCCCCTATAGTTATATAAATCAATTCACTGACACACACTCTTTTCTTCCTTATCACATTCAACTCCCTGGCGATTTTGGTCCGCACCTCCTTTTTTCTCGCGCTCCTTTCTCGCGTCCAAATCTCCCACGACAACCATACCCACCCACCCACCTACCAAACGAATCTTTGAACGGGTCAACACCTCCGGGCGTTCACCCGACTATTCTGCGATGGATGAATCAAGATATTGGAAATGTGTCGGTCTTCACTTGCCCACGAGAGGCAGTCGATCATCCAGGCAGCTCGAATAGCAGAGCTAGAACACGAACTAGCCCGCCTCCGTGCTAGTGCTAGTACCGGTGTCAGCCCAACTGGGACATCCTCCGGCAGCGCGGCGGCGGATAGCTCCGATGTACAAGCTCCGACGACCCAGAAGGGAAGGTGGTGGGCACTGCGCTAGCACCACGGTCATGGTTACGAGTGCCGAGTGCGTACATACGTTCTAAGTTCTGTCCTGTCCCTGTGTCCCTGAGGGTGGCAATTGGGGAACTGCAGATCGACCTCAGTACGGACCGTTTCTTGTTTGTTTTAAGGTGGATGGGGTGGGTGGGAACTTGATCTTTTGGCGGGAGCGGGGAGAGGGGTGCGACAGTGGAAAACCGATTCTGCCTGGCTGTTCTGCCTAGCTGCCTGCGGAACAAGCCGGGCAAGTGCATGGGAGCATCATGCCTATGGGACCAAGAATGCGCTCTTTCCTACGCTCCGCTCCAAGTCGAGCTCGTTTACCATGTAGTTCCGTTCCGTCGATGCCCTTTCTGCCAAAACGGACTCCTTCGCGAAGGCAACTTTCCCCCTATTGCCCGTCTAAATGAATTCCAGATGTCTCCCTATTCTTGACGCTTGACGCGTAATATGGTCAAGGAACCGAAAAAGGATCGCCGCACGCCTGCACGCGTTTTCCATGAGCGCATGAAGAACCAACCCCACTTCCCCTGTCCACCCACTGTCCACCGTCCACCTCCACTCTTCTCTCATGATGAATCTCAGGAGAGTGCCGACAAGCCGAGGTTCCGTCCCGGCAACTAAACCCCTGACCCCTAATCGGGACGACCTGACCAAAAAGTCAAGCTTGAATTGTGCCCCAAACGGATGGATGGATGGATGGATGGATGGCAGTGACGAGGAGACGAGGACATGCGGAATCCGCGACTGAACCCTGAAACCTCACAGCCAGCGCACCGGATGCACGGATGAGGGTAGCCTGGCCAAATGAGCTCTTCTCCCCTCCCAAACTGACCAGGGATATAAACACATAACCGGGGTGTGGTCCCGAGTAACCGGGCAAACATTTCCGATCCCCCGATCCCAAACGTCAGTAAGTAAGAGGTTTTGGACCAATATGTATGCCAAATGCCAAATACGAAAACTCAGTTATTACTGCCAAACGAGTGGACATTATTCAACGGTACAACACTGGACGTACCTCGGCCACCGGTTGGAAATTGTGTAATGTGGCTCGTCACGGCACGGCATGTGGGGACATGGAAGAACAAACCCTTTGCGGGGCATCTGCTGAGAGGCCAGGGGATGATGTTCATAGTCGAACCGGAACCGATCCGTATGATAGGTGGTCTGGATTGTCCACCCATCTCGTACGTGTTAGCATGTGACGCTTGTCGGCTGATTTCACGTCGTACTCCCTGTCGGGTTCAAGGAAATATGTTATTAACCACAGGACGAAGATTGAGGGTCTAGGTTGACATAGAGAGTAAATCATGCAACGAGAACGCGCTCAGACAAGAGAACGGGCCGACGAGCTGTGATGCTTGTCATATAACTTCATGGTGCTGGAGGGATAAAATCAGCGATGCGCAGCCAAAAAAAGGGAGTAAGCGGATTACCTCAAGACAGCTGAGGCCAAACCAGAGAAGCCCTTTGCAGATTCCTTCCACCTCTTAAGATGGAATACATCGTACGCTGGTGGTGGCAGTAAGACCCGATGTCGGATCGACAAACATAGAGCTACGCACAAACGAATATCAAATCCATGACCAGTTTGGCTCGTGATATCCGCAACCAATAGCGTTGGTTTCGGAGTTTGACGAGCTCTTCCTCGTCAGTGGCTTGACCAGATACCGAAAGCGTTCCTGGCGCAGCCATACTCTCTCCGTAGAGACGGTTTTCGACTACAAGTGGGTGGAATCATATAAGTATACAAAGTGGTGGCTTTGGTAGGGCATAGGACATACTGTCGCGGATGGCGCTGTTAATGATACCATATTCTACGCCAACTTCAACAAGTCCAACGAGAGTACTTGCAAACCAGCACCAGTCCGCTATTTTCTCGGCTTGTACGCCGAGTCGATCAGGGAGGAGGCCCAGCTTGTAACAAGTGGCAGCATCATCAGAAATGCCGCACACCAAGTCCAGTAAGACTGGAGGAGACGCGTGCAGAAGCTTGTGCATCAACGGTTGTTCCCGAACCTTCCCCTTGGTGGAAGATAGGGGCATGGTTTGTGGTGCGGTGATAATGGACAGCGGGCCAAGCCAGTTGAACAAAATCAAACATTTCCTAGAGACCAAGGGTGAGCTCAGATAGGATGATTCATGTCATTCATATGCACCGAGTGAGCGACAATCCAGAGTAAGCCTTGTTCAAACCTGCAAGGACGTCCTTCTCCCAGTTAAGTTTCTGATCCCTGAACAATCCAGATGTGCGGATGTGGAAAAGGAGGTATACGCGGATGGTGTATTGGATGAGTTTCTACCCAAATATCAACTTCAGGTCGTAAGTTCATGTGTGAAGGGGACGAACCAATGCCTTATCACGGCCGTTAGACGTCAGAAACATTTCCTTCCAAACCTCTTGGACCCGCACCCGTCCCTTGGGCTTGCGACTCGGGGCACTAGGTACCCTCTCCATCACCTGCAGTTTCTCTTCGAAATTAACCTCATGCGTTGATGTCTCTACAGGCTTCTCCCCGTCTACGTGTGAGCTTATGATACTTGTACGCGGTGTGCGTGTTTTGAAACTGACTGAACCCCCTCTGGAGGGTGGATGGGAAGACGCCGGGTTCACGGTGAATGTTGCACCGGCAGAGGATCCGTCATGGGTATGCTGAGACGCAAAAGGGAACGAAAAGACGGAATTATGGTCGCTATTGTCTTGAGCCGGAAAAGGGTGCGATATCGAAATGGAAGACATTGCACAACCACAATATGCCCCTCTGGATCTCTGTACAATTTATTGTTTGTACAGAAGTATTGCGAATCTAACTGGCCACAGAGACGGAGGCTTCTTGCAATGGCGTCGGGGAAGAGTCCAAGCCGAAAACAAAGCGACCGAACTCAGCCCAGCAACTCTCTTCGAGGTCATCGATGGCGTTGCCTACAGACGTGTCCGTGCTACATCGGAGCTACAAACTCACCTCCAGTCTAATACCTGCTCATTAGCCCAGACTCCCGCCCGCTGACGCGTCCTCCTAATCGGCCTTCAACGTTTCCGACGGACCTTGGCAACTCTTTCCTCCTAGGCCTCACATCTGAGTCGTATAAACACCAATATGCTAATCTATATTTCGTGCGCTTAAAAAAGCTCCAAGCTTTTGTTCAGCAACGAGCTGTAGAAAAGTGGAGCAAGCTCAAAGGTATGTTCGTTATGTTCGTAAATGTAGGCACCTGATCTCGGAAGAAAGGGGACCCAGAGTACGTTGGCAAGGTTTTGGAAGTAATGAAGGGCAAGGTTTGCTGGATTATTGGCACAGTTTACATCGAGATGCCGTTGAAAGCCAACGTTCTAAAAGATCTGGCCAAGGACGTACGTCTTTTCCAATTACCACCAGATTGAGTGACCCTAAAGTCCATTCAGCACTTTATTACCGCACCGCCTCCCCGAACAAAGTTCTACAGCGACGCAGACCAGATCTTATTGGAAGATGAATCCGGCCGTATACGCCTTTCTGGAGATAGGCTTTCGGCCATCCCTCTCGTCTCCGGTGTCGTAATGGGCGCCCTTGGTGTCGAAACGAACTCTGGGGACTTCGAGGTTCTTGATGTCTGTTACCCTGGGCCAGCACCTCAAGAACCGACGGTGGAAGACTATACACAGGACTCTATGGAACTCGACGGTACTTCAGAGTGGATCGCACTAGTCTCCGGCTTGAATATCGGACCTCCCAGCGCGGCTGCGGATCTGCGTATCACATTGCTCGTTGAATACCTGCTTTCCGAGGCAGGCTCGAGAACAGACCAGCAGAGTGCATCCTCTATTACAAGACTCATCATAGCTGGCGATTCATTTGCCCCGCTCACTCGCCATGACCCTGACGAAGCTGATGGCTTGGGGACCACCGATGTCGCTTCGAAGGCCGAGCACCAGATGAGCCAAGATGACGTAGCCTTCCCGGCTCACCCGACTCAATCCCTTGCGGGGCACATTGCAGATTTGGCAAGAGTGATGACTGTTCATTTGGTGCCTGGTGCAGCAGACCCGGCTGGAGCGACACTGCCGCAACAACCCATGCCACGTGCTATGTTTGGAGAGGCGAAGGCGTCTGAAGGGTTCTTGACTGAAACGAATCCCTGCTGGCTGGGAGTTGAGGGTTGCGAGTAAGAATGTGCCCATCCCGTTGGTATCACCAGCTAACTTCGAATTAGCATCTTGGGTACTGGAGGGCAGACCTTGGATGATATATACAAATACGTCAAGACTACTGACCGACTGGCCATGGCTTGCGAGACCCTGCAGTGGAGACATATGGCCCCCACCGCACCTGACACTCTCTGTACGCCCTGTTCGCTCCACTCATGGTCACCTCGCATTGATGGTCACTCTTCGTCGCATCTTAGGGTGCTATCCTTACTTCAAGAACGACCCTTTTATCATCACACGCACTCCACACCTGTACTTCATAGGTAACCAACCGCGCTTCGAAAGCACTCTCTCGACACACAACGACGGTCAAAAAACACGCGTAGTCCTCCTCCCGCGCTTCTCAGAGTCTGGCCAGGTAGTGCTGGTCAATCCTAGGAACCTCGACATCAGGGTTGTGTCTATTGAGACAGGATGGGAAGATTCGATATAGACAACCACAAATGTGCGTTCACCTCCTGCGACGGTTCCACCGGGTGGCTCACAAATGACCCGGTGGACTCAGCCCGCGGACAGTTTGCAGACACTCGTCGAGGAAACCAGGTGGTAGTCGCTCTCCGATCCTTCGCACCTCTGTAAGATAGCCGTGTTATTCTAGTCAGCTGAGTACTGCGAGTCGTACAATCGGTCGCCCTCCGCAACTCAGTCGAAATGCTATCGGCCAATCTTCCTCGGTATTGGCAAGCTCCCTTGTTGCAGAATGTTTCCCTCTAACCCCACATAGCTGCCCAATACATCGGTTACGGGAGCCCCGCGATTAACTCGCAAGTACGCCTGCAACTCGACTCAGTATGCCCGATTTCGACGTCAGAGCGTTGATTTTTTCTTTATAATTGCTGTCGGAGTCGCTAGAGATTTGTGTTTCCCACTCTCTCCATTCAAAAGCACCCATGCAGTTGACCAATGGACTATCGACAATCCCAACGTCGAGCTCTCAAAGCATCTCACTCCGTCAACGTGTCACCAAGCGAGTCGCGCTTGGTCGAGAGAGAAAGATGGGTCTGGCGCTAGCCTGACCGACCAATCGGAAGGTTCCAGCCGCGTTTCAAAAGTCCCAGTGTTAAGTGTCAGCATGTTATTCTCTAGTGCAATCTGATGATCCTCTTGGTTGAGGAGCAAGGTCATGCGCCTGCAGCCAGGTTCTGAAAACATTGCCCTCCATCCCCCATGAGACCATGAGACATGAGACGGCCCATGATCATCGTTGTCACTTCCACTAAGAGAATACCTTTTTTGCCGACTGATGGCTTATCTGCAAGGTGCGATCTGTGGATTCCATTATGCGCGCGAAACGCCCGCATCATTGTGGCACGGCACGTTGCAAACACGCCTCGCCGGAAAAGCATGCTGCCCTTTAAATACGGGAGACCTCGCACGATCAAATACCATACACACCGAACCTCGATTTGGTCCACGCGCCGCTCGCACAACTGAGGAGTGGGAGGCAGGCTTTCCCGTCTCTGCCATTTAACAGTCCATAAAACACGCCGACCTCTCAACTGTTCCTGCCTTCTCTGTTTCCCTGCATTCTCCACAGCTATAGGTGCTCCACACAGTGACTATATGGCAGCCTCGTCCACTATCCCCCTCAATCTCCAATGGATCTTCATGCTTGATTACGATATACGGAATTCGAGAGTTGCCCGGCTTCTTGTGGATAGTCACAAGCTTGTTGACTTATACCGAGTACGTTGGGCTGCATTTGCGTCATTCGGGAGGAACGGCCAGTGGCAAATGTCGCGACTGACAGAGGCGTGCAGTTTCACACCCCAGATCCAGACGGGCACGATCCTACGACACTCGTATGGAGACTGGATCAGAGTACAGAAAGCTACGAAGTAGTGAGTTCCAGGGGTTTCCGAGGGCACCCGATCCTTAGACGCCGTTCGAGGTGGCAAAAATTCTATGGCGCCGGGTGATAGCAGAGTCTATCGTACAATTCCTGGTCCCCGGTATCCAGGGTACGATTGCTACATTCAGACAACGGCATGTTGAGCGGCCTAATAGCAAGTGAGCCCGGCTTTCATACAAATTCCCTCCTCGCAGCGCTAATCGACCCAATCTCGTGTAGATCACGTCTATATGCGGCTGGTGATTCAATATACAAATGGATGCCGGGACAGAAGATTGACGAAGATATGAAAGTAAGCCGTCAGTGGACGACAGCCCCCGGTTTCTCAATTCTCTTGCCAGTGTCAACAGGTGTTACCACCGCAGTCAGACGCAGCCTATTTTGTAGGCTCGACGAATTCCTTAATTGTGCTGCCAGAAGGGCAGCGTGTTCTCGATCAGTTAATCGTGACATTGATGCTCAATCTGTATTTGCGCGAGAAGGACATGTGGTAGCGCGGTGGCGGAAAGCTTTCCAGAAGATGGCTCCCTGTACTCCAGATCTGAAAGGCAACCAATCTGAGCTTGTTTTCGCAAATGACCTTCGATTGGCTGGCTGTGTGAAGAGGGAGTGCCTGACTCATGCAGAGTTGGCAGAGATTGTCACCCACATGCCCAAATTGCCCATCGGGACCCACCCAGCACTGGAAGCCTATTATTATGGGGCTCGGAAATTGGCGAGTCCCGTGCGGATAACTCGCGCGTTATCGATGAAGACAAGGTGTCGGAATCCGGAATAGGGTGTAATGGAAGGAGGAAAGCCTCATGAAGGAAACCAAGCTAGAAAATATGCCGTCGTGCGAACCAGACAACGCAGGTGGATGACCGACCGTGAGTACAGCCGTTCAGACTTGATTCCGAATAGGGGAGGAACAGTCAATTGAGACGATGCACCGGGATTGCCACGTCCATTCGGCTATCGGTGTCATACCTCGCTGGCAGTCGAGTTGAAGGCTTTCACCGTTTGGACTCGTCTTCCTCCGTCAACCCAACCCTCGCTGCCTTCCTGTCCCCACCGTTGTGATCATCACCAATCACCAACCATGAGCATGTCGAAGGATGAATACATCGAACTCCGCTGGCGTTTTGTCCCCGGCGAGCCTGTTCTCGAATCGACGCTCAACCGTATGACCGCCGTTGGTGGAGAAACTCCAGTGTACAAGGTGAGAAACACTCCATCGAACTACTTCGGGGCCCCTATGGCCTTCGTTGGACGCGTTTTGCGCGTCCTGCCCGCATTGCCCATCCTCGCGTTAAATGGGTGGAGGTTGAGAGCCGTCGCAGTTTACTCGTTCTGGAAATGGCCAAACGATGATCTTCAAGCTTGAAGGGGACATGGAGAACTACGTAAGTGGCGATCTCTCTTACCAAATGCGAAGCTCTCATCGCCTAATGTGAACAATAATTTACCCGGTCAGATTGGAAACATCAGGTCAGTAAATCTCGCTCTTTACTAATAAATTGACCGATAAACGATGTTGTACAGGTGGGCACCGACGATCGGAATGTCGATGCTCAACCTGCGGGCCACTCGCACTGGGTTCGGGACCGTTGGGGGCACAAGTAACACGGGCGGTGTTCCGCTGAAGAGTCTCCGCAAGGATGTTGACGATGTCATCGAGTGCGTAGTCTCCCAAAAATTTTGGTTGGACGGTCGGCTAAGGAAACCAACGACAGCGCGCGGGAGTTCAGCATGAACAATCGCACCTTCTTTTGGCACCGCGCAAATGAGCAACTCCAGGACATGGTGGTAAGCAACCGTTTGGCTGTGAGTCCGGGACTAGTTTTCTAATAATTTGGTCTCAAGTGCTGGTATCGGGACACAAGCTACGTCCAACCAAGGCTTGCTGCCCATTACTTGGAGGATACCGGTATCTTGAGGATTTACCGCCATGGTCAAGAGGCCAACCGCGAGCTCAACGACATTATCCCGATCACCTGCGTCCTAAACCTCCATTTCCGTAACCTCAGTATGTGGTGAAGCAAACGTTTTATTACCCGCCAGCGCCGGATCGACTCGCGCAGTCTCGCACTCATCCTGTTTATCGAAGCCCAATCTCTCCACGTCATCCGGCGCAAGGCTCTTGCAAATGACTCATGCCTTAAACGCAACGTCGTGCCTGATCAATATCAACAACGCTGTTCGTGCAACACGTCTCGGTTGCTTTGCCAGAGGTAACCTTCCATAGACTCTCGACCTCTTCTCCTCTTGCTGCTCCTGCATCTCCAATCTCCGCGAAATTCTTGCTCGCTTGCTCCTTGTCTTTTGTGTTTTCCGATGAAAGTTCCTCATTGACCCCAACTCACGAACCAACCAAGCCCGTCGCGCCCCCAAACTCCTTTTACATCTTCGCTTGCTATGGTCACTCAAGTTCCATGTCTTGCTTTTGTTATCTACGGGAAGGACATCGCGACCTTGTTGCAAAATAATAGTTTTGAGTATTTACTTTACTATTTCCACTTTGACTAGGTGCATTTGTGGATGGTGTGGCTAGCAAGCCTAAAGATATGACCAGTGTACTACTTGTGGCGGTCGTTTCCCCGCATAGTGGGAACCGAGGTGGGAGGGTCTTGGATGACTTGTGGGGGTTTACAACGAGCGGCAAGATAAAATATCGATTAAAGAGTATGTACTATCTTGCTTCAAACTGTACCACTGCTCCATGTTTAAATAAGAAAGTATGCGACCACTTGCGAAATGCTTACTTCGCCTGGTTCTCTTCTTGTACATAATGCGGTGTCCACAAGCTTTGCACCGTATCGGTTCACGAGGCTTTATTTCGTTCTCTGAGCCGCAATCTGCGGGATTTTCATTCCAGTCACGTCAAAGAAATTTCTTCCAGCCGCGAAACGCGCTGACCTGCGCACAAATAGAGCATCTCCGGCTTTGGAGGTGGTGCGTATTCCATGGATTGTTGATAATCGCCCGTGTGGGATTGCTGGGTGTTTGCCTGGCTCATGACGGAGAACAAGCGAGGTTTGTTGACTCCGACCAAACCTGCACGCGTCAGTGGTTGAACGTCGATGTCGCACCACCTCTTTCTGTTATCGCCTACCGATACTCCCATCTACTCTTTCTCATATCAGTCCACGAAATTACCCCCTCCTTCGGGAAATACGCTCTCCACGAATTTACCTACTTGGAGCACATCGCCATTCGCGAGTACGCTCACGGCGTTAAGTGGAGCTCAGTCTGCCAGCTCTGTGAGAGTGCTGGAGTGCCTCTATGGGTTTCTCAGATTTATTTGTTTTCCTAGGGGCCAACATCCAGCGGGGCATCGGGGACAACGATCGGGGCCGGGAAGGATACCCACGTCATCCAAATGATTGCAAATGCAAGTCTTGATGCCATTGAAGAGATGGTTATGACAAATAGCGGCATGTGCGGTTTTCCACGCTTTGCAGGAAACCGATGGACTCACATGGGCCTTGTCAGGTACCTCAAGGCGGTCGACAAGTTTAATGAATGGACTATATCAGCCTTTGTGACAGCTGGAAGTACGTCCAGAAGCCGCGATTGCGGTGTTGGCTTGGACACCATCTCATAATATAAGTTGCTTTCGCTTAGACATGAAGTTTGTGCTATTGCACGAAGCCAAGAACGATGAAGGGATACGAGCCTTCTTTATGGACGTGTGGGAGCTCTATGTCAAAGTATGTACATATCTACCCGTCCATTGCGCCATTTCCGGGGGACGTGTATCGCCGTATCTCCACGACCAATGTGTCCGCCGTGATAAGGCAGTCTGCGCTCGTCTGCCTCGGACTGCGGACTGGGACGACCAATACTAATGCGATTGTGACAGACAGCGATGAATCCGTTTCACAAGAGCGATAGGCCCATCAGGAGTCTGGTGTTCGATAAGCGGGTGCAGACCAGTGCGAAGAAGCACCTATGAAGAGGCCAGTCCACCCACCAGTGGGCACCAGGAGACAGGAGAGCTGCGGTGTAGTGGCAGGGTAGCGGTTCACAGGGGCTGTCCTGGCTGCCTGAGCTGTGTTGAGGGTAAATCAGGAGAAGGATGATCGTGGGATAGGCATGGGCATGGTTAATGTTGATTAAGCCGAGGAAGCGCGCTGGCAATTCCCTGAACTTGGTCTCCTCCCCTCCCTTCGGGTTCGCCCTTGCACTCTGTGGACGTTGTCGTCGTTGGTCTATTATCTCTCTAACAACCTTTTGATCAAATACTCCTTCAAAGTCGAGCTAAATTCCCTACAAACTCCTCCACTAATTGGGTCCCCGTCGCCAGCCCATTTCTCACCGCTGCCGACTCCATCTAGCACCATCTGTAGCGAGCCTCTACGCCGTCTGGCTCCCCCTCTTATCGCCTGATCATCCTCTTCCTCGTCTTCCTCGTCGCCTCATCTCACCGCGCCTATCTGGCCGAGTACGTCCGCCCAATCACAAAAAAGGCTCCTGCTCACATATATTAATATTCAGAATTATTCTTTCAACCAGTTACTACCATGTCTCAATCTAACAACCGAGCTTCGCTTCTCTCTGGTCTCCGAACCGGTGGTGTCAGATCTGCCTCTGGGCCCATCATGCCTCACACCGCTGCACCGGGCGGTTCATTCAATATCCCACGCTTCGCGTCCGCCTCTCATCCCCCGGCCATCTACGAGGATGCCAATGATGGTCCGGACTATGGTGATCAGACCCTCCACTACAGTGGCTTCAACCACTATGGTGCTCCCATGACTGCTGGCTTCAATGACCGGGCTCCTCGCTTTCAACAACAACAACAGCAGCAGGAGCAGTTCTACAGGCAGGCCCAGTTCATGGGCATCAACCCGGTGGATCAAGCGCAGCTCATCCAACTACAGATGATGCAGGCAATGGTAAGATTCCACCTGCCGTGATTGATACCGCCTTCCCGCTGACACCCAGCTTCATAGGCGCAGCAGCAACAGCTCCAGGCCCAAATCGCGATGCAACAACAGGCTGCTTTGAACATCGCTGCGCAACACCAGCAACAACAGGCAAACGCCGCTGCCGCAGTCCACCGTATTCCGTCCACTGCTGGTCCCACCCAAACGTCCTTCGATATCCGTTCCAATGCCATCGCTCAACTTCGTTCCTCCCGCCTCTCCAGCATTGACGATATTGACGAACACGGACCTTTCCCTATGACTGCAGCTCTTGGTGGTAAATTCGGAAGCCGCTCCCAAACCTCGGGTTTGAATCCCGGCGCGACGTCATTCAAACTCTCCAGTGAAGTGGACTTCAACGCCCCTCCTCCGACTCCTTCTTCAACTGTTGTCATCTCTGGAGGGACCACGATTGGTGGTTTGAGCACCCCTACCGTACAAACGGCTCCCGCCGCCCCCTCGAAGAGTGATACAGCCGTCTCCTGGCGCCGTGGTTCTACTTCCACTGCACCTTCGACTATTGGCCGTCTGAGCCCTCCCAAGCATAGTCTAACTACTCCTCCTTCCCCTCCGAGGGTGACTGTATCCGGTCCAGAGGAGTTCCGCAGGTCTACCCCTCCGAACGGCACCGCCAAGTATCGCCCTCAGCCTCTCCGTATTGCGGGCAATAGCCCTCCTCAAGTGCCTGCCGTTTCGGTGGAGCAAGAGGGCGATGCGCCTGCTTCTCCTGCCAGCTCGAATGGTTCCCACAGCACAGCGGGAGGCCCCAAGAAGTACGAAGGTGTGGGTATGGGCAGGCCTCAAGTTGGAGGAGCTGCTGTTAATCAAGGCGTCGTGCGAGTCAGCCAGCCCGTTAGGCAGCCACGCGGTCCTCCTGCTGGTGCTGAGGACCTTGGATCGAAGAATTTCGCCAGTCGTATCAAGAGCCGTGCATCGATTGCTGGCCCTCTTGTCCGCCCTGCTAGTGGCTTCGTCGTCGAGGCATATTGAATGAGCGTGCTGCGCGGCAATTGGACCGCGCCAGGTAGATAGCGTACAAGCCTTCACTGTCAACCCACTTGAGTTTCTTGCAAGGGCGACTATACTCGGCTGTGGACTCTCTGATTTATATCGAAAAATCCCAAAAAAGGCCAAATTTCATCTTATTCCAACTTCGTTTCTTTCTGCTTTGCAACCCCAAGCTCGCTTTATTATTTCTTTCGAACCAACCAACACCAACGGCAACGGGCAATCTGAGTATGCCCATATCGGCAACCGAAAACCCTCCCCCATCCTTGACCTATCTCTCAGCTCGGTCATGCGCACATACCCAATTCCTAATGAATCGACTGCAACCGGGTCGGCTTTCGTAGTGACATGGAGGAATCAATCGAGAAGTATGGCTCTGGAGATGGGTCGTTGTTTAGCACTTCGCGACAACTTCACGTGGTTCTCGTTGTGCACCCCCATCCACAGGACATTCCATTCTTAGTTCGAACGCCTTATTCCTCTTGCACACGCCTGACTTGATCTTCTTGCTGTCGATTCGCTAGGATTCGGATGCACCCCCACTCTCCTTGCTCGTACCTCCCCCAAACCAAATTCAAACCCGATCAACCATCTTGACTATCGGGATGGTTAGCACGCACCCGTGTTGCTCTGTACAGCTCGTCTATTCCTCTGTACTCGTAGATTGTCTACCTATTCAGGTGGACCCAGCTACCAATTGTGCAGAGATCCACATCATATGATAATTAGCTGGAGTAAATCTAAAGAGTGATGAGACATGTTCTCTACTACGAAAAGCATGAAATCGGTCGTGCGGTCGTGATCGGTGTAATCGCTCGCTCCTTGTCGGGACATTAAACACTTTCACATGCAAAAATGCTTCTTGCGTTATGCGTTATAGGGAGCATCATTTGGCTTGTGCGTAGTACGTAGTGCGGTAGAGGCGGGGGGCCCTGTAGCCGTGCGACCCCAAAAACCAAAATTGCGCTGTGAAACAAGGGCATCGGTCGTCGTCGGTCACAGTCGTCGTCGTCTGGACGAGGCTGTCGGCTGTCGAGAATAATTCCCAGCAACGTCTTACCAAACGATCTAATGACGGCCGTTCGGCTCATAGATTAGGCATCACCTGGTATAGCAACACCACAGGGTCACCATTCTCGCTGGTCGCTGGACAGGTACCTTACCTTACTTGGGCTGTTTCGCCGCCACCCTAGCAACCCTTCTTGGGCCGCTTGTATTACGCCGGTACGTAAAAGGGAGGCCAGGTTTGTTACGGGTCAAAGCCCCATCAGCGTTTTGACGCCTATTATCCTCCTCTGTCGCACCCTTGCACCCTTGCACCCTCCATGTGACGCATATGAGCTGCGGGCGTTGCAAGGACCGCTGGTCGGGCGCCTTCTCGTCGTGTTGTATTGAGTGTGTATGAGACGTTTTTGACAAGAAAGAAAGAGAGAGTGTGAAAGGGAGTGTAGAGCCGAGATGTCAAGTGAGAGCATATAGTAGATCGCTTGAATAGAAGCATAAGAACCCGTGTCCCGTTTTTGCATACGTACATATTTAGTAATTCTTGGGCGGAATACAACTGAGTAAAACTGACTTGGGGGAAGACTGGTCTTCTCTGCTGAGTTGAGTGAGGGGCAGCCGCTTTCGTTCTTCCTTGCATGCCTGAATCCTGAGTCCGTCGGGAGGGTGGTTGGGGGGGGGGAACATTCGGGCGAAGCCGGGTACGAGTGCTCATGAACTGAACGGTGCACGAGGCTTCTCCCATTCAGTCGGACCACACACCCTCTCCCGGGGTTCGTCTAAACGGTTTGTCGTTGATGGAGTTGGGCGTAGGCCGTTGTTCCCAAAAGAAAGGAAAGCAGGAAAGGATTGGAACGATGGTTCGAATAGTCGATTGGCTGTGTAGCGTTTGACCTTGACGTGACGTTCGCTTATCCGTTTTCTGTACTCGCACTCTCGCACTCTGCACTCACTCGCACCCTGACACGCTCGTGAAATCTGCCGTATCCACCCGGCCGACAACTATGAGTTGATCGTGCCGCCGATCGGCGGTGAGGAAGACGGGGAGAAGAGCGGGGTATGGTTCTGTCACGCTCATTGTGCTCTACGGCAGTACGACGGGATTGGCACGATGTGCAGGCAGCGCTTTTACGTTTGTGGGAACCCCCCTCCCTCAAACACACGCACACACGAGTCGCAGACGCGCTCATCGTACTTGTACCAGGCTGTGAAAACTGTATGGTAGAGACGTCGAGAAATTAGGCGCGTCGCCTTGGCGGGACATGCACATGCAACGAATGCGGAAGCGTTCCTTCTGCAGGTCGTTCTCGAGCGCGCAAACAGAGTCTGTCGGTCTGCCGCAGTCAGAAACTGGCCCCGTAGACAGTGGAGGTGTCAAATGGAGATACGAGAGTGCAAAGTGCAAAGGCTGGAGCGCTCTGCCCGAATGTGTAGGTTTTAGGGTCACCAGAATGCGAGGGGACTGGCACAATCGCGGTCTAGAGCTTCAATATGTGTCTTATACGGCTACCTGCAGGGTCTGTAGGGGGGAGGCCCTCCTCTGCCTCTGGCATCGGGACTTACACGTGTAGCATACAAGATAACCTAACCGGAACGCTACGCGAGTGGCCGTACATTATGGGTATGCAAATGCTGACGTGTTTCGGAAGGGTCCTGCCTTATCTTGGTTTGGCAGGCTCATTCAACCACTATTGGGTTAGCAGAGTGATAGAGTGCTCAGGAGGGAGTAAGGCGACATAGCCCGCGATGTGGGATTGTGCAATGGGATCTATTAACAGCTTTGTACAACTTGAGGGGAGTGGTGAAACGCGTCTGACGTCCTGCGTGAGGGGGTTTGAGGAGTGGACCCCACCCAACACCCACACCCAACGGGGGGCGTTCCGAAACAGGGCGATCCTGATGAGACAATGGACTGGGATGTGCCGGGGATCACAGAGAGGTGAGAGTGGTTTCTGAGTTTGCCGCGAGGAGGACACGCGGATGGATGGGTGGACCGGACGGACGGAAGGAACGGGAGGAACTTGAGTGTCAAGTCAATCGGTCAATAGATGGATAGGCAAGGAGATGCACATTCAGAATTCAGATATGGAGGATGATGCGTGCGGATGAGCCGGTGAAGGAGATAAAGGATGTGGGAGGGACGTGAAATGGTGAACCGGTGAACGAATCATTAGAGTCATTAACCAGTACGAAATGATAGTGGATCAAGGCGTGATGGCGTTGGGTCATTTGGGTACGCGCGAGTGAACGAGTGAGTTTCAGGTTTGTATCCGCCGGTGATGGGTGATGGATTGCAGGGTGAGCCCAGGGTGAAACCGACAGCGGCGGCGGCATCAGAACAGCAAACGCAAACAGCAAACAGCAGCAACCCGATCCCGACCCCGACCAAACGCAGCGGTGCAGCGGTGAGCGGTGGTCGGAAACGGCCAAGACAGCGACGAGCGAGAGGAGTGCGCTGACTGGCCGGACTAACTGGCTGCTGGCTTGTTAGCTGTGAAGTGTAAGTGTAAGGTGTAAGGTGTAAGGTGTAGGGAAGGTGTACGTGTAGGTGGGTCGGATGGAATAAATGAATGCATTTTCAATCTCCGCCGAGTGAAACCCAGAGGGACTGGCGAGGCAAAAGCACACTTCCGAGTGCACATACAATACGTGATTCATACTTCATACTGGATCTGGATACCGGGGCGGGCGGTGAGCGATGAGCAATGAGCGATGAGCAATGCTGGGCTAGGGTGCAATGCTGGGTGTGATGTGATGCGGCGCAGCGGGGAGTCAGGGAGTGACGCGACGCTACGCTCACACGCGATTGGGAATAGGTGAGAACTAGTATTAGCAAGTAGAGTAAAGTAGAGTATAGTAAAGTAAGGTAAAGTAAAGTAAAGTAAAGTAAAAATAAAAATAAAGTAAGGTAACGTAAAGTAAAGTAAAGTAAATGATAATTATTATTGATGATGGCAAGGTTAAAATAATCAATAAATAATGATAGTATTTGGGCTGGGAGCGACATTCCCGGGTTGCTTCCTGCTTCTTCCGCGTATTCTTCTCGCTTTCAAGATTTGTGGTCATTACCCGCCAGATCATCTCTTCCTCTTCTCTCTTCTCCACTCTTCCCGTCCCTTCAAGGCCGACGCGAAATCCCAGTCCATCGTCCTCCACGACGCCGCCTAGCACGCTCTCCATCAACCCCCAACGCCTGATCGCATCACCCTCACCATCTGCAGCACCCTCGAGACACGCGTCGAGCATCGCTCACCCATACTCTCTGGCCGCTGCACACCTCGCTTTCCCCGCTCTCCCCCGCTCCTCGTGCCGCCTCGTCTCGTTTTCGCGCTCGAATCTGCGCCATTAGCCTTGTATCTGTACCCTCTGTAGCCGCTCCATCGTACGCTGTCGGCGACATAGCCAAGCTCTCTCGATGGCTGATCCCTTCTTCGTCCAGCAGCAGCCCTTTGCACCCCCGCCCATAAGACGCCAGGAATCAGCCCCTAACCTCTCTCTCCCAAGTCTGAGTTCCTTTACCCCCTCTTCCGCAAACCCCGTCCCTACCGCCTATCGCGATCCCTCCCTCGCCTCACTCGCCACCCCCTCCACCGCCACCATGTACAACTCCACCCTCGCACCTCCTTCCACCCAGCAGTCTCAGCAAACCCAGCCCTCCGATTCGCAAACTGGCGAACATTCCGCCTCAAGTGGCGAAGATGCTAAACCCCAAGCTGGCCCCAACACCGCCGATTCTACAAAGGCAGAAGGCCGTCCTCAGGCTACCTTTTTGACCAAATTATACGCGTAAGCAACTCTTCATCCACCTCCGTTTTTTCCTCCTCAGCTCACACGCGGTACCATCCTCCGCCTCCCTTTGCCGTCGCCCGCCAACCTTGTGTGCCGGCTAAATCCTTCCCGTCCGACGCACTCTTCCACTGAATACCCGTCCGGCCTGTCATCTATCGTCACGCACCATGTGGACATGCCGCACGTCCGGGGTCCCAGTCTCCTCGAAAGACCTGAGAATCACCACATGATTCGATGGGACAGTGCAGGCGAACACATCATCGTGGAACGTCCCGAGCAGCTCGCCCTCCATGTTCTGCCATCTGTCTATCGTCAATCGCGTTTTGCGAGTTTTTCCCGCCAGCTCAATGTGAGTCGTCGTTCTGTGTGCTGTGTGTTGTGTGATTGCCTCAACTGCCGCGCTTTTCTATTACACCCGATGGCGGTCATCCCTTGGAACTGTCACGTCATGTCAATAGCTTACTTGTTGACGCGCTCTTGTCCTTTTTTCTCTCCACTCCCCGATGGCTGACTACCCAATGTGTAGATCTACGGTTTCATGCGCAAAGTCAACCTACGGAACATAGACTCTAACATTGATGACCCGGATGCTAGCACTTGGTGTAAGTTCTGCCCTTCTGGACATCTCTGTGTCCCAAGGCTGAACTGTTACCCCGCCCCTCAGCGCATCCTACTCTGCGTCGCAACTCTCCTGCTGATGTGATCGCCAATTTCAAACGTAGAGTGCCACCGCGCCTCCCCAAGCCCCGTAAGCGACCAGAGGACGCTGCGCTCACGTCCGCTGCGCCCCGATCCGCGGTCGGGATGGGTTCACACAATCTCCCCCTTTCGGTCCAGCAGCAGGCTCCCAGGGGGCGTGCCCGAGGCTTCTCTGCGCCTGGTGCATACAGCCAAAATCCTCCGGTTTGGCAGAGTGCGACTGCGTTGGGCCAAGCTCATACGCGGGCCCTGCCCCCTCTGGCACCCCTCTCTTCTCAGGCCGACATGCCGCTCTATCCCGGTACGCAGATGTCGGGGGGTTACATGGGCGGCACTTTGCACCACCAGCGCTCGCACTACAGTCTCTTGCACCCTCTGACGCCGGCTACTCCTGAAGAGCCGCACAGCTACAACCAAGGGTATTCATCTCAACCTTCTGCTGTTCGTGATGGGGGTTCATCGATGTTCATACCAAACGCATCTTCGACTCAGTCTTCTGGCGGCTACCCGTACCAGGACCCTTCTCAGCAATTCAACTGGTCGTCTCTCCCCCCTCTCAACACTGGTGCGGGAAACTCGTCGGGCTCTTTGTCGTCCCTCCTCAATCCGACGGGGGCTCGAGGCGGCCAAACCTCCCCATCGTACGCAGGTGCTTACTCCGGTATAGGTGCAAATACAAGCCCAGAGAGTCGACCGACCACCGGCTACTCTGTTGCCTCGTCTTCTATGTCGTCGTCCATGCATTACGACGGCGACTCTGAATACAGGCCCCGATCGAGCGGCCGTCCACTTACCCCAGGCTCCATGTCGTCTACGCGTCCAGGATCATCTCAAGGACGACCTCCTCTCCCTGGTTCCATGGCTGTTCCAAGTGCGACGCAGGGTGGGAGCAACCTCAGCATACGGCGCGGCCGCCGTCATTCGCAGGCAGTATCTCCCTACCCGCCCCCATTTTATGATACTAGCAACGATGGCCGGCCAGTGACAGCACCCGATACTTCCGTGCATCGGGTTCGATCGTTTGGGCACCTCCCACCGGTGCAGGACTCGCTTGGAGAGGATGGAGCATCAGCAGTGCGCAATGGTCAGGGCCCGTTCATGGGCTTCAACTCGAGCCAAGGCGACTTTGCGTATAATGCTGGGAATTCGACCCCCGGCATAGATACGATAGACAACAGCTGGATGGGAGATCCCACTGGCGCCCATTCTGGCCAAGCGGGCGGGTTGGCTGCCCCCCAACGCCCAGGAACCGCGGCGTCGAGTATGTCCACCCATTCGAGCACCAGTGCAACCCAAACACCGCCGGTTATGGATGGAGGCTTTGGAAGTCACAATGCCGATATCAATCGATGTAAGTAGGCCGTCCGCAGCTCTTCCCTCGTCCTACAGTAGCCCAGTGTGTCAACGCTTGGTCGACTTGTCCCATTCACTCACCCTCTCCCTTCTCCTTAATTATGGCGCGCGTACTCACGTTTATTTTCTCTTTTGACGTTTCACTGACGTGCAGTTCTAAATCACTAGTCTCGCCCGACTTCGGTTTCTTGGCTGCTACCCCCCATGCCCAGGTCGCCGCTCATCCAGTCTTGCTGGCCGGAGCCGATAAAAGTGACGGTTGATACCCCCCCGATACAAAACAACGTCGTCGCAGTGTAAAGGAAATTTCGCATTTCACATTTCTCTTATCTATTATCGACAGCAAAACATGAGAAAAACCCCGAGAACCAATCCCGTCATCGAGTCCCAATCTCATCTCGACTCTCCCTGGTTGAACTCTTTTTCCTTCTCGCACTCGTCTCGTCTACCTGTTTGTGTAGCCGTTGGACACGAGGCCGCGTTCGATCGCTTACACAAATGGTTTCACCCTTGGCCGCGGCCTTATACCCCGGTCTCCAGTCGTCCTCAATCTCGGCACATCATGGCTCCTAGTTTGAGTCGTCGCAGAGTCTTTTTCTTCGAACGTCGCTGTGAAAATGTGTCATTATCTCCGTGCTCCTTGTCATTTGATTTATGCGGTTGTACATTAGACCTCCAACATCCCACCCCTGCCCCACCGATAGACATTCGATGTCCGTTGTATATTGGACCCAGGGGATGGGTCAGGAGTGCTTCGGGTCAGCTAAGGAACGCTGATGGGTGCATCTAGGTCGTTTTCACTCCATCTTTTCTCTTTCTCTTGACTATTTCTTGAACGTGCAGTGTTTCTGCTGTGTGCCATCTTACCGCCTGGATTTCCTCGTTATCTTGTCATGGAAATAGAGCCTTTTTGTCGAAATACGCGAGACGCGAGATCTGCTGGTATTGCCACATGGATCGATGGATCGGTGGTGTGTGGTGGCATATGAGTGACATATGAGTGACAGGAGACGGGTGGGTGAACGGATGGGCTCAAGCTTAGGCTGAGCTTCCTCGACTGGCAGGCGGCAGCGCTTCGGTTCGCGCTCGTTCCCTTGCTCTCCACGCCGTCTTACCTCCTTACTTGCCAGCAACCTCCAAAGGACCCGACCCAGAGTGCTCGCGGTGGTCGCAAGGGATTCATCTGCGCGCGCGATGGTCGATTGGCACTCGCCAGAGGTCATTGCCAGGACCGCGGGTGAGTGTCTATACCTCTACACCCTATCCCCTTTTGGGAAGGCCCGAAAACTCGGCCGCTCGGCGTTCGGGTGGTTGTCGGCGAGTCGCAAGTTGCACAGTGCGAAATGCAGCTCTCAACGCAGCTATCGCGATACACCTCAGGATGTGGAAAGCGCTAATCCCCCGTTTTTTATTCTTTTTATTCGTCTATTTAACGTCCTTTTTTATCTCCTCTAGTTGCCTTCAATAATATCGCGCACTTTACGATTGGCGCATATGTGATCGAATTCCTGGGCTCGCTCGAGTTCGAATGGTACGTCCTGAGCGGGAAACGGACGTTCAAGGCCCCCATGCTTGTGCGTGTGTCCCTCCCTCTGTTCCCTCTCTGTCCGTCTGTCCGCTTGAGGGGCGCCGCCACCGCGCTCCCACCCCAGGGCTGTTTCTTTCTCCCGCCGCCACTGGTCCAACATTAGCCAACTTCCGGGGGGGTCGCATCGCATCGCATCACAACTGACCCTTGGCTGGCTCACAGCTCTATTTTTATTGTAAATGGGCCCTCCTCGCCGCTCTTGCAGGAATGTGAGTCCGTCCACTCCCGGCCAGTCCCAGTCCTCACGACGATCTCACAATCAAACCCATGGATGATACGAACCCCATCGGCCGTCCATGCCGCTCCGCTCGTACGCCCGAAATCGATGCATCGATTTGGATATCCCCTATCACCACGGGGTGTCGTCCTACCACATGAATCTTTCCCATACAATCTTTCCCATACGCATACGTTGGCATCATGGGCCCCATTGGAATCCCATTCAAAAATAAACTTAGGCTCTCCGCGCTCAATGCTTCGGAACCCGTTCATTGTCAAGCTCTTTACACCTTCAACCAATGGTCCGGCCAGACGTCAGTACGTGCATGTCCTTTTCCTGCCTTCTCTGCCACTGCCATTCCCTTGTCTGGCCGCCTGTCTTGCTCGATGGTCCCCTACCCTCTGGGCACATCCTCCCCCGTCCCCTCCTCCGTCTACGTCCCCCCAACCCATATAGCATAGCCTGGCCTGGCCTGGCCTGGCCCGTTCTGTCCCGGAGCAGTTGGACAGGAAAATCTGACAATGCATTCTGCCGAACAATAGATCGGGGCAGCTTCCACCCTGCTCATGTTGCGCACTATCGCGTTGTTTCCCAACAACCGGTATATCCTCATCCTTCTCCTGCTCATCTCCGGTGCCCAGTGGGCGATTCTCTTCCACGTACGTCCTCCCTTCTTTTCCGACGTTTCTTTCACTCGCGGGACGGGAGCGGAGCAGTGTTTCTGAGTGCCCTCCAACTTTGTTTCAATAGGGAATATCCACCGTCCGCGCGAGATATGATCCCGTTGCTAAAGGGTGTATCGTTGAACAAGTCCTCCCGATTTGGCTTGACGTGGTGTACTTGTACAGTAAGTCTGTGTTCGATCTTCTACCCAGGTTGACATGACATGAGCCTGATTCGAACATTCCCTTCAGCCATGTTCACCGACCTTACGGTGCTCATCCTGACTGTTATTGGATTGTATCGCATCCCTGGACGAAGCAACCTCTGGAAGATGATCTTCCAGCAAGGTCAGTCCCCTTCGACTCCTTGGTCGTTCTCGCTCTTCTGACCCTCATTTGTGACACGCGCATAGGCTTGATCTACTTTGTGGTGGCATTCGTCGCCAACCTCTCCGTCGTTGTGCTACTGCTGCTGGACCTGAACCCAGTAATGAACCTAATGCTCTCAATCCCTGCTATCGCATGCACCTCGACCGTCGCATGCAGGTGCTATGTCTCCCTCTCGACGTTTATTACCCCTTCAACGACCGTTGAGACGAACGAGTACAGCACCTGGGCGAATGGGCTCGCGTGGTTCAAACGCAGCCTCGCGCAGAAACGAGGCTTTATGGACAAGGACAAGGACAAGGACAAGGACAGGCCCGGGCATGTGAGCACCGTCCAGTGGGTGCATACCGTCCAGGACCCGGATACACTCGAGACCGGCCGGATGACAACGTTCGATGTGCCGAGTTCCACTGTCGTGCTCACGTCTCAACTCGAAGAACAGCAACATGGACGACACTCGAGTGGCGACGTTGGTCTGCCAGAGCTCAGGTACGTCTTCCGTCCATCCCATAAAACATTTTCTGCTTGATTCAAGTCAACGGCATCCATTAGCTGACTTTTTTTGACCAATCCCCCCCCCCCCTACCCCTCTCTCCCTCTGGTTGGATAACAGGCACGCACATCCATTGTCGATCACTATGACCAGATCTACGGATATGCAGGAAGTCAGACCCGCTGACACTTGATCCCCCGTGTATCTCGTGTCTCGATGCATCGAAAACGACTAGTGCCTGCTTCACTGCCTGCCCAATCTGCCGTATACCCTTCCTCGTCGTGCAACCCCAACTTATTTTCCAAAAACTTCTCCTTTTCACGCTCCTCGGCCTTCAAAATGCCAGGATGCTCAACCCGCTGTTGTTTTATTAGAAGGCCTCTCCTCTTGTTTTTGGTTGACGATGTTTACCATCCTTCCTCCTCCCTCCGTGCCGTTCCATGGTGTTGTAGTATTAGCTATTTTAAGTGGAACAAGGACAATTTTCCATTTTCATTCCTAATTACCAAGGAAAAAGGAAATGCATCCGCATGAAATCACAGCACCACAAAATACCCGCGGGTTTATTTTACTAGTTACCGCAACGAGATGAACCACCCCGCGACTTATATCCTCCTCAAAATCGCCTCAGTGACCTCCGTCGTTGTGGCCTTACCACCGAGATCAGGGGTCAACACCGCTCCCTCGCTCAACACGCTATCCACAGCGGTTTCGATTCTAGCTGCAGGTTCACCGTAACCAAGGTGGCGAAGCATCATCGCGGCGGAGCGGATGGCCGCAACCGGGTTGGCCTTGTTTTGGCCCGCGATGTCTGGTGCGGAGCCATGTACGCTGTGCACGAGTAAAATTTTAGTAGGGTCGGCCGTGGGTCAGAAGGAATTAGTTGGGAGGGAGAGAGGTGTTGGTTGCGACGTACGGCTCGCCCATTACAAATGTGTCGCCCGCGTTCACCGATGGGACTACCCCGAGAGAACCGACCAGGGCGGCTGCTGCGTCACTTTGCGTCGGTGAAATCGGGTTAGCGTGCTGCTTGGGAGTCTGATAGAATTTACAGCCACGCACGAAAGGATGTCTCCATAGAGATTTGGTGCGACCATTACATCATAGATCCTGGGTGCACATCGTGAGTACGTCCGAGAGCTGGCACAAGGGGACTACTTGTACGTACTCGGGCTCGCGGAAGAGTCGGTACACGGCGCTGTCCACCAGCTGCTCGTTCACTGTAACATCGGGGAACTGCTTCGCCACATCTCGCACTGTCTCACGGAAGAGACCATCCGTGATGGAGAGAACGTTGGACTTGTGAATGATCGTCAAGAGCTATAGGGCGCTGAGCCGTTGAGTGAAGGAGTTCCGGAGAGCAAGGGAAGAGACGCGCTTTTCGCGGCCGTTCGGCGGCAAGCTTGAACGCCATCTCTCCGATGCGCCTTGACGCGCGTTCGGTGATCAAACGCGTCGCCTTCGCTTGTTTGCCTGAAGGCGAATCCTCGAGTGTTTCCTGCTTAATGTACTGTGCAAGGGTGTGAGTATAAGATAATACTATGGGTGAGTGGTTCCATACAAGGCATTCTGTGTTCTCCCGGACGACTATAAGATCAACAGCGGCTTTAGCCGTTGGACTAGACTTTGGCTATCGACCAATGAGCCAGAGTAAAGTAAATGTCTTAGCACCCATACAGAAATGACCGGTCTTATGTTCGCAAAGAGGTCGAGCTTCTTTCGTAGAGCAACAATCGGAGACGAGTAGCCGGCTACTTTGGTTGAAGGCGAGCTGTGGGAATTTCTTCATGATGCAAGAAATACCCCAAAAGCGAATAATCGACCCACCTGACTGCTCCAAACAGGGCACAGTCGCAATCGTTCGTGAGAGCTCTGAAAGATCGGAGATAAAGCAAGTCCGACGAAATTGAAAATGGCGAAGATTGGACCAGACGCGTACTTACTGCACAGAGGCATCTGGGAGAGCGGTCCCATGTTTTTGGAAATACTCGAAGCCAGCGTCGAGGTTGACAAACTCAGGCTTTGGGATTGCAGACCCGAGCGCGAGGATAGCGTCCCGTGCGGCGGGGATGACTTCACGACCGATACCATCTGCTGGGATGAGACCGATTCTGAGTTTGTTTCGTGAAGCAGTAGCAAATGCACGGCGAAGGGAAGCAGACATCTCGCGCGGCGCGAAGAGTGTTGGTTGAGGAGGGTCAAGAAAGGAAAACCACGGTGAACATTGGACCCGTGCAACCGTGATCGTTCTGCCGCCTGCGTCACTCGACAACGACAACGCCTATGTCTAGAGTTCTC
>Ga0307515_10005767_pt1 | contig 25022 bp, 20 predicted proteins | sample 17_EM_MG_FD_194513 | JGI IMG/M metagenome (GOLD analysis project Ga0307515, IMG submission 194513) | Populus trichocarpa ectomycorrhiza microbial communities from riparian zone in the Pacific Northwest, United States - 17_EM | ecosystem: Host-associated > Plants > Roots > Unclassified | place... | reverse complement strand
CTCTCTCAGGTCACGACGAGTGGAGAACGTCAGGAACGGATCCACGCTCGAGCGTGTGTTAATGATGAGCCACTGGCCTTTCAAGTTGCGCTCGTCCGCGGCGGCGGCCGCCGAAGCCACCAGCGAATCGGACAAGCCCGCGAGATCGGCGCGCGTTTCGAGAACGGTCCAGGTGTTTTCGTCGGCCAGCACTTTGTCTGAGAACTGCGCGAATAGTCCGGCGAGCGTCTGGTTGATCTGCGACAGCTTCTGTTTATCTTCCGCGTTGAGGCGGGCGCCCGAGCGAATGAACGCATCGCGCGTGCGCTCGACGAGCCGTCGTTGTTCGGGCGTGAGCGACTGTCGCGCGGCATACACCGCCTCGATGCGCTGAAACAGTCTTGGATCGAAATAGATAGCGTCCTGCGCGGCGGCGAGCTGCGGTGCGATCTCGCGATTCAAAGCCTGGTATTCGGCGGAGCGCATATTGCCTGTCATCACGTTGAACATCAGCACCGCGCGCGCGAGCGCGCGCCCTGCTCTTTGTGACGGCACGAAGGAGTTATCGAAGCTCGGCGCCTCCGGATTGTTGGCGATGGCGTCGAGCTCTTTCTTTCTGGCCTCAAGCCCGGCGATGAGCGCCTCTCGATAGCGCTCGGGGTTGCCGCGATCCCAGGGCGGCACACCGCCGTAAGGGCCCGTCCAAGCAGCGAGCAGCGGATTGTTGGAAATCGGCGCCGCGGCGCCGGCACTCGATTCATGCGATGTCACTGAATGCTGATCCGTGGCAGCGCAGCCGCCGATGAGAATGCCGGCCAGAATGGTAACCGGCCGTAAGACGTGATGCATGGGTTCATGCCCTTCGACAATGTCCGAAGGGCATGCAGCGTAAACGGTTTAGGTTCGGCGATCGAGCACGCCGTTGACCGTCGAGACGATTTGCTGTGCCGTGAATCCAAAATACTCGAACAATTCGGGCGCGGGAGCGGACTCGCCGAATCGTGAGATGCCGATGACCGCGCCGTCCCGGCCCGTGTATTTATACCAAGAGTCCGGCACCGCGGCCTCGATGGCAATGACAGGCAAGTTGGGTGGGAGCACTGCGTCGCGATATTTTTGATTTTGCCGATCGAAGACTTCAGTCGAGGGCATCGACACGACTCGCACGGGGGAGCCGGCATCCGCCAGTATCTTCTGAGCGGCCAGCGCCAACGAGACCTCCGAGCCGGTTGCGATCAGCACCGCCCAGGGATCGGTCAGCGACTCGGAGAGTACATAGGCGCCTCGCGACACATCCACGGCCATTTGCGTGGTGCGTGGTTGAAACGGCATCCCTTGCCGACTCAGCACCAAAGCAGTCGGGCCATCTTTGCGCTCGATGGCGGCGGCCCAGGCAACGAGCGTCTCCTCCGAATCGCAGGGACGCCAGACATCGAGACCCGGAATCACGCGCAGCGAAGCTAAGTGCTCGACGGGTTGGTGCGTCGGACCGTCTTCACCCAAGCCGATCGAATCGTGCGTGAACACAAAGATGTTGCGCAGTTTCATCAGTGCGGCCATGCGCAGCGCGTTGCGGCAGTAGTCTGAGAAAACGAGGAACGTTCCGCCGTAGGGAATGAATCCGCCGTGCAAGGCGAGGCCATTCATCACCGCGCACATGCCGAACTCACGCACACCATAGTGCAGATAATTCCCCGTGGTGGTGGGCGTGATCGCGCGCGAGCCGGACCACATCGTGAGGTTCGAGCCCGCAAGATCGGCGGATCCGCCCAGGAGCTCCGGCAAAATCGGGGCGAGCCCCTCGATAGCGTCCTGAGAGGCTTTGCGCGTGGCGATCTTGGGAGCCTTCTCGCGCGCTTTCGCGAGCAGCTCGCGCACCCGGGTTGCGAACGATTCCGGCAGCTCTCCGCTCACGCGTCGTTCGAGCTCACGAGCCTCGCTCGGATGCGCACGCTCATATTCGACGAATAGGCGCTGCCAATCGCGCTCTGTGGTTGCACCTCGCTCACGCGCATTCCACGCATCGTAAATGTCGGATGAAATTTCGAACGGCGCATGCGGCCATTCGAGCGCCTTGCGCGTAGCGGCAACTTCGTCCGCACCGAGCGGCGCGCCGTGCACTTCCGCAGTGTGCGATTTGTTCGGCGAGCCTTTGCCGATGAGCGTCTTGCAGCAGATCAAAGTGGGCTTGCGCGTTTCCTCCCGGGCGGCGCGAATGGCTCGGTCGACCGCTTCGCGATCGTGACCATCGACAGCGGCAATCACCTGCCAGCCATAAGCTTCGAAGCGTTTCGGAGTATCGTCGGTAAACCAGCCCTTCACCTCGCCGTCGATGGAGATGCCGTTGTCGTCGTAAAATGCGATCAACTTGCCGAGACCCAGCGTTCCTGCGAGCGAGCACGCTTCGTGCGAAATGCCTTCCATCAAACAGCCATCTCCCAAAAACACATACGTGTGATGGGAGACGATATCGAAGCCCGGGCGATTGAATTGTGCGGCAAGCAATTTCTCTGCGAGCGCCATACCGACCGCATTCGCGATGCCTTGACCTAGCGGCCCCGTGGTCGTTTCCACGCCGGCGGTCATGCCGTGCTCGGGGTGCCCGGGCGTCTTCGAATGCAACTGCCGGAAGCGCTTCAGCTCATTCATCTGCAAGTCGTATCCGGTCAGATGCAGCAATGCATACAACAGCATCGAGCCATGACCATTCGATAGCACAAAGCGATCGCGATCGATCCAACGAGGATTTGCGGGATTGTGCTTGAGATGCCGGCGCCACAACACTTCGGCGATCTCCGCCATGCCCATGGGCATGCCCGGATGGCCAGATTTTGCGGCCTCCACCGCGTCGACCGCCAGCATACGAATGGCATTTACGATCTCGCGATCGGGGGCGGTCGCGGGGCCACTCGTGTTGGGCCTCATCTCTGCATTCATGACAATACCTCTGCGCGCGCATGGAGCGCTTGAAGATGTTCGAGTTGTAGATACTGCGCGCCGATATGACGCGCTTCTGCGGGGGCTAACGGCTCATCCGGATCGCCGAGCGAAGACAAGAGCAGATCCGCCGCTTGAAAGCCTTGACCGCGGGTCCATCGAGTCGGCGTGACCACGGTGAAGAGCCCAGCGGATTTCGCTGCTTGCAGGCCGATGGCGGAATCTTCGATCGCCACGGCGGCCTCGGGCGACACGTTCAGACTTTTCAGCGCGAGCTCATAGATGTCCGGCGCGGGCTTTTTGTGCCGAACCACATCGCCCGCCGCGATCACATCGAACCAAAGCCAGCCCTCTGCCCCAAGATTAGCCGTCACGAGCGCCTTCACATTCTCGAGCGTCGTGGTCGAGGCGATCGCGACAGCGATTCCTGATGCGCGCGCTTCCTGGATAAGACGCCGGATGCCGGCGCGCAGCGGCAAGCCGCCGCGCTCTACGATCGTTGTATACACGGCGGTCTTGGCTGCGTGGATCGCGGGTATGCGCTCTGCGATGGCTTGCCGCTCTTTGGCGGGCAAGACCAGACTGTCCAGATACGACAGCAGCCTCTCTTTGCCGCCGGTCACGCCGAGCAAGTGCGAATACCGTTCAGGGTCCCAGTTCCAATTCAGGCCGTTCGTCCGGAAGGCTGTGTTGAAAGCGCTGCGATGCGCTTCCTCCGTGTCGGCGAGCGTTCCGTCGACATCGAAGACAAGCGCCGTCATCAAGCTCGTCTCAACTCGGGCTGGCGAGAGTGTGCCTCTTTGCGGCACTCCATCAAGCGCCAGATCATGGGCGTAAGAATGAGCTGCATCGCGAGGTCCATCTTGCCGCCGGGACACACGATCGTATTCGCACGCGACATGAACGAGCCTTGCAACATCGAGAGCAAATAGGAGAAGTCGATGCCGCGCGGATTGCCGAAGCGAACGACGAGCATGGATTCATCCGGCGTCGGAATGAATCTCGCGATGAACGGATTCGACGTGTCGACGACCGGCACACGCTGGAAGTTGATATGAGTGCGCGCAAATTGCGGACAAATGTAGTTCACATAGTCGTGCATGCGACGCAGGATCGTGTCCGTTACGGCTTCGGTGGAATAGCCGCGCGTTGCTTTGTCGCGATGAAGCTTTTGGATCCACTCGAGATTCACGACGGGAACGACGCCGACGAGCAGATCCGCGTGCCGCGCGACATCCACTTTGTCCGTGGCCACGGCGCCGTGCAGCCCTTCGTAGAACAGCAAGTCGGTTCCGCTGGGCAGATCTTCCCAAGGAGTGAAAGTGCCGGGCTTCTGCCCGTACGGCGCGGCCTCTTGATCGTCATGGAGATATTTGCGCACGCGGCCGCGGCCCGTTTCGCCATAACTGCGAAACACGCCTTCCAGCTCTTCGAACAGGTTGGCTTCAGGACCGAAATGGCTGAAGCGCGCGTCGCCGCGCTCCAGAGCGTCGGCCAGTTGTTGCTTCATCTCGACGCGGTCGTAGCGATGAAAACTGTCGCCTTCAAGATAGGCGGCCGTGACTTTCTCACGGTTGAAGATACGCTCGAACGTGCGCATCACGGATGTGGTGCCGGCTCCTGAAGAGCCGGTCACCGCGATGATGGGATGTCGTTGCGACATGTTTCTTTTCCTTCTCGCGATTAGGCTTGGTTCCAGAACAGGCCGCGCGTGCTGAAGAGCGGCGCTTCATATTCGAATTCGTTGTGATCGCGGTGATAGCGCTCGATGCGCTCCACCTCGTTGCGCGCGCCGAAAGCGAAGCCGACGCGCTGATGCAGGTTTTCCGGTATCACACTGAGCACGGGCCCGCGGCCGGTGCTCGCGCGTCCGCCGGCCTGCTCGACGATGAAACCCATGGGGTTGGCCTCGTACAGCAGGCGCAATCGCCCGGGCTTGCTCAGATCCTTGCGATCGCGCGGATACATGAACACGCCGCCACGCATGAGGATGCGATGAGTCTCGGCAACCAAAGAGGCGATCCAGCGCATGTTGAAATCGCGCTCGCGCGGCCCATTCTTGCCGGCCAGACATTCATTGATGTATCGCTTGACCGCGGGCTCCCAATGCCGAGAGTTCGATGCGTTGATCGCGAACTCCGAGGTCTCCTCCGGTATGCGCAGATCGGCATGCGTCAGCATGAACTCGCCGATGTCTCGGTCCAAAGTGAAGCCGTTAACGCCGGTGCCTGTGGTAATCACGAGCATCGTCGAGGGGCCGTAGATCGCGTATCCGGCACACACCTGAGCGGAGCCGGGTTGCAAGAAATCTTGGGGAGTCGGCTGATTCACAGCCTCCGGACAACGAAGCACGGAGAAGATGCTGCCGACCGCAACGTTCACATCGACATTCGACGAGCCATCGAGCGGATCGAACAGCAGCAGATATTTGCCACGCGGATATTCAACCGGAATCGCGAACGGCTCTTCCATTTCTTCCGACACCATTCCCGCGAGCTGACCACCCCACTCGTTCGTGCGGATGAAAATGTCGTTCGCCATCACGTCGAGTTTGATCTGCGTCTCGCCCTGGACATTCGTCGAGCCGGCGCCGCCGAGCGCGCCCGCAAGCGCACCTTTGCCAATGAGATTGGCGATACGCTTGCACGCGAGACGAATGTCATTCAGTACGGCGGTGAATCCGTCCGGCGCGCTGATGCGCCTTTGTTCCTCGATCAGAAAACGGGTGAGCGTGATCGGTGCGCGAGTCATAAATCCCCCTTTGTTTTTTTGGCCTGCTCGAAAACGCGGCTGGCTCGAATATCTACGGGTTCGATCGTGATGAGCTCGTCTTTGGTGAGGAGTCCTTGGGACGACTCGAACAGGCGGCTGGCTTGGCGCAAGCGCGCGCGATCCAAAGCATTGCGAATGGATCGCGCATTCGCAAAATTCGGCTGCTGCCGGCGCTGCTCGATGTATTCGCGGATGGCCGCTTCGGCATCCCGGCTCAGGCGATACTGCATGTTCTGCAACATCAATTGCGCGATGGCGAATAGCTCGTCCGCCGAATAATCGGGAAAGTCGATGTGATGCGCGACGCGCGACGACATGCCGGGGTTGCTGCGAAAGAAGCGCTCCATGCGATCTGCGTAGCCCGCGAAAATCACGACCAGATCGTCGCGGTGCTGCTCCATCTCTTGCAGCAGAATCTCGATGGTCTCCTGCCCGTAGTCGCGCTCATTTTCTGGGCGATACAAGTAGTACGCCTCGTCGATAAAGAGCACGCCGCCCATGGCGCGCTTCAACACTTCGCGAGTCTTAGGCGCCGTGTGGCCGATGTATTGGCCCACCAGATCATCGCGTGTCACGGCGATGAGATGGCCCTTTCTGACATAGCCGAGACGGTGGAGCATCTGCGCCATGCGCATCGCGACAGTCGTCTTGCCGGTACCGGGATTGCCGGTGAAGCTCATGTGCAGCGACGGTGGCCCCGTGTTGAGACCGGCCTGACGCCGCAACTTATCGACGAGCAACAACGCGGAGATGTCGCGAATGCGAGCTTTCACCGGCTTCAGCCCGATGAGCTCGCGATCGAGCGCTTCGAGCACTTCGGCGACGTGCGAGTCTTTGTACACAGCACCGAGATCCAGCACCTGCGCTGATGGCTCGGGTGAGCCGGGCTCTTTTGAGGTGTCGTGCATCTTGTCGCTCGCGGCGTTCATGGGGCTTGACTCAATACCTCTCGCCTTCGCGCTTGTCCGTCGCATAAGACTTCAAGGTGTAACGAACCGTGCGTCCCGGGCCCTCCTCGCGGACCAGGCCGAAGCCCGGCTCGTCTTTCGGTCTGCCGACGATGAATGACAGCCGCAGATATTCTTGGCCGCGCGTCGCATCGAAGCCGTTCACTTTGACGTAGTGATTCGGAAATGTGCGCCGGCATGCGTCGATCTCATGAACGATTCCTGCGGCATCTTTAATGTCGAACATCGGAATGCCGTACATCTCCCAGTAGGTGTTGCGGGGATGTGGATCGTCCGTGTACTCGATGGACACGGCCCAGCCTTTTCCCAGGCAATACTCGACTTGCGCGTTAATTTGCTCGGCCGTGAGGTCCGGCAGGTATGAAAAAGTCCCTTGTGTGAGTCTCATGATGTGCATTCCTCAGGAGGCGGTGGTCGTAGGCACGAAGTCGGGCAAATCGGTGCTCGCGTAGTCGAAAGTCACTTCGCCCCACGTGTCGAGCGCGGCCCGCAAAGGCGAGCAACCGCGAGCGGCATCCGCGAGAATCTGTGGGCCTTCTCGCCAGATGTCGCGGCCTTCATTGCGCGCAAGCACCATGGCTTCGAGAGCCACGCGATTAGCGGTAGCGCCCGCTGCAATGCCCATGGGATGGCCGATGGTGCCGCCGCCAAATTGCAGCACGCAGTCTTCGCCGAGGTAGTGCAGCAGCTGGTGCATTTGCCCCGCGTGAATGCCGCCGGAAGCGACGGGCATCACGTTGCGCAGCCCCGCCCAATCCTGCTCGAAGAAGATTCCGCGCTGCAGATCGATCGGGTTGTGCGGCTCGCGCAGCACGTTATAAAAACCTTGGACGGAATTCGGATCGCCCTCGAGCTTGCCGACGACGGTGCCCGCATGAATGTGGTCCACACCCGCGAGCCGCATCCACTTCGAGATGACGCGGAACGAGATGCCGTGATTTTTCTGCCGCGTGTAGGTTCCGTGCCCGGCGCGATGCAAGTGCAGAATCATGTCGTTGTTACGAGCCCATCGCGACATCGACTGTATCGCCGTATAGCCGACCACCAGATCGATCATCACGATCGCCGAACCTAAGTCCTTGGCGAAGTTCGCGCGCTCGTACATGTCTTCAAGCGTGCCGGCGGTTACGTTCAGATAGTGGCCTTTCACCTCGCCGCTCACGGCCTGCGCGCGGTTCACCGCTTCCATGCAATAGAGAAAGCGGTCGCGCCAGTGCATGAACGCCTGCGAGTTGATGTTCTCGTCGTCTTTGGTGAAGTCGAGCCCGCCGCGCAACGCTTCGTACACGACACGCCCGTAATTCTTGCCGGACAAACCCAGCTTCGGTTTCACGGTGGCACCCAGCAGGGGCCGGCCGAATTTGTCGAGACGCTCGCGCTCGACCACGATGCCGGTCGGCGGACCCGCAAACGTCTTCACATAGGCCACGGGAAAGCGCATGTCTTCCAGGCGCAGCGCCTTCAGCGGCTTGAATCCGAACACGTTGCCGATGATCGAGGCGCTGAGATTCGCGATCGAGCCGGGCTCGAACAGATCCAAGTCATAGGCGATGTATGCGAAATACTGGCCGGGCGTACCCGGCACGGGGTCGACTTTGTATGCCTTGGCGCGGTAGCGATCGCATGCAGTCAAGCGGTCCGTCCAGACCACGGTCCAAGTCGCGGTGGAAGACTCTCCGGCTACCGCCGCGGCGGCTTCCTGCGGATCGACCCCTTCCTGGGGCGTGATGCGGAACAGGGCGAGCACGTCTGTGTCTTTAGGCTCGTAATCGCTGTCCCAGTAGCCCATCTGCGCATACTTGAGGACGCCTGCCTTGTAGCGTTCGGCGCCTGTCTTCGGGGTACGTTCTTTAACTTTGGTGTCCATGAGTCTTACCTGGATAGTCGAAAGCGAATACGAGGCATCGTGGGGGTCTCGATCCATTAGGTCCAGTTAGTTATAGTTGGATCGTGCATAATATTTTCTTATGCGACACGTTACGCTGCGGCAGATGCGAATTTTCACGGTGGTTGCGCGCGAGCTGTCTTTCACGCGCGCGGCGCAAGAGCTGCACCTCACGCAGCCCGCCGTCTCACAGCAAATCAAGCTGCTCGAAACGGACGTCGGCTTGCCGTTGTTCGAGCATGTCGGCCGCAGGTTTCATCTCACGCCCGCGGGTGCGGAGTTGCTTCGATATTCGAATCAAACTTTGGATCTGGTGCGCGAAGCCGGCGAAGCGATGTCCGCCATTCGCGGCGTGCGCCGCGGTGTGTTGAAACTCGGCGCGGTGAGCACGGCGAAATATTTCGCCCCGTCGCTGCTCTCAGCCTTCACGGCTCAGTATCCGGAAGTCACCATCAAGTTTCCCGTGGGCAATCGCGAGGAAGTCATCGAACAGCTCGCGGCCAACGAAATCGATCTTGTGATCATGGGCCGGCCGCCCCGCGAGCTCGAGACGCTCGCGGAGCCGTTTGCGAAACATCCGTTCGTCGTCATCGCGTCGCCCGATCATGCGCTCGCCAAGGTGCGGCACATTCCGCTTAAACGACTGTCCACGGAGAAATTCCTGATTCGCGAAGAAGGCTCAGGCACTCGAGCTTCGATGGAGCACGTATTTCGCGAGCATCGCGTGAGCTTCCACGCATCGATGGAAGTGAGCAGCACGGAGACGATCAAGCAAGCTGTCATGGCTGGCATGGGCATCAGCTTCATCTCGATGCACACGATCGGCCTCGAGCTCAGCACCGGCAAATTGGTTGTATTGGATGTGGTGGGCCTGCCGATCGTCAGAGACTGGTTCGTAATTCATCTGCGTGAAAAGCGCCTGTGGCCGATCGCGGCTGCGTTCCGCTCGTTCTTGCTCGAGCACGGCGCGCAGATCATTCACGCAGCCGTCGGTCTCGATGCTCCGACAGAACCGGTGCGCAAACGCCCCGCAAAAGCCAAGGCGCGGCCTCGCGTGCAAAATCGAAAGGCGTGATCGATGACCGTTTTTTCGTGAGCCTGTCGCGAGTTGCGTTCAGCTTGACCGCCCGGTTGGCTTGCGCGGTCTTGTGGATTCGTGGATTCGCAAGCATGCTGCCGCGAGTCATCGGTTAGACTTGCCTGCGAGATGCCTCAATCGCCACCGGAACGAAAACTCGATTCGACTGAATTGCCGCGCAAAGCTAGTGTCGTCCCCTTTGAAAGGCCACAGAGCGACGCACAGCGAACGGTCCGCCAGCGTGTTCAGGAGCGACTGGATCGCGAAGGCGTGCGAGTGAAGCCGAGAGTGTCCGCCACGCGCCTCGTCTTAACGCTCGCCGTCGCAGTGATCCCCGTAGTCTTGACCTTCACGTCGGCTGACGCCATTTTGCGGCGAATTCAATTACTCACCCGGCTCTACACCGCCAGCCCGCAACAGCAGACCCCGGCAGAGCAGGCGGAACCGGAACATCCCGGTTTAGTCATTATGATGCCCGACCCAGGACTCGACTCGGCCGCGCCCGCCGCGCAAACTTCGCCGCATCAACCGGATACGGCTCGCGGCAAGCCTCCTACGGCAGCTCAATAAGCGCCGCGTGGGGGGCGGCGTCACGTCGGCGTAAGACTCGAATCCGAATGGTTTGTGTTTCCAATGTCCGACACGGCTCGGATGAAAGTCGCGCTGCTTGATCGCTCGGCCGCTCATTATGCGTTGTGGCGCATTCGGCGACATCGTCTTGCTAACCGCCCTCATCCGGCAGTTGCATACACGCTTCGGTCAGCTTGTGGACATCATCGCCAGCGGTCCGTGGACCGTGCCGCTGCTGCAAGGGCAAACCGGCGTCGGTGAGATCCGCTTCGCGCGGTTTCGGCGCATACCCCACTTTCTCGTTCGCGAGCAACGTGAGCTGATCCGATGGATTCGCGATCGCGGACCCGGCCCGGCTTGGTTTTGCGATCGGGGCGTGGGCTCCGAGCTGCTGCGCGCAGGCGGCCTCACTGCGAATCACTTGGTGGACTCGCGGCAGTTTCCCTGGGTGCACGGCGAGCATTTTGTCGATCGCTGGATTCGGCTCGCCAATCTCACGCCCGCTGCCTTTGAAGGTCAGCTCCCCCTTGCGTCGAGTCAGGTTGCCAGCACGGCGGTTATCGACATCGACGCCGCGAAACGCGTTGCTCTGGATTCGTGGCTCAGAGAGCGCAGCCTCGATGGCCGTTCGATGATCGTATTTCAGATCGCCAGCCGCCGGAGGCTGCGGCGCTGGTTGCCGCGCAAGAAAAAGCCCAGCGACAAATATTGGCCTGAGGATCGCTGGATCGACGTCATTCGCGCCGTTCGCGGGCGTCATCCGGATCACGCACTTGTGCTACTCGGCGCGAGCAAAGAGTTCGAATTGAACGAGCGCATCAGGCAAGCCGCGCAGATGCCTGATGTGTACAACGTCGCGGACAACTTACCCATTCACACCTTGTTGCCGCTGCTCGAGCGCGCCAGCGGAATGATCAGCGTAGACACCGGTCCGGCGCATGCCGCCGCGGCTCTCGGTTGCCCGACCGTGGCGCTGTTTGGCGATGCCGATCCGGACTTGTATCGACCGGGTGGCCCGCACACTCCGGCGGTTGCTTTGCTCGGTCACAGCCAAGACCCTGCGCGGCGCGGCCAGTTGGATATCGCGGGCATCAGTGTCGAGAATGTGATGGATGCGTGGGAAAGCCTGGCAAACGCAAGAAACGGCAGATTCCGCGCGGCGTGAGCGGGCTACCGGCCGCTAGGCCAAATTTCCCGAGATTCGATGGCTACGCCCGTGGAACAGCGCGATGCGTTCCTCCGACTGGTTGGTCACCACGATTTCATACAAACCGCTTCGGCCCGCGCGCCAGGTCTCCCGAGCTGAGGCCGTGAGCTCGTCCCGCTCGCGCGCCGGCGCCAGAAAATCGATGTGCGCGCTCGCGGCGACCGTGTTCTCGCCATAGGAATTGCAAGCAAGGGCAAAGGCACTGTCGGCGAGCGTAAAGATGATGCCCCCATGACAAATTCCATGGCCATTGAGCATCTCTGGCCTCACGATCATGGCAAGGGTGGCTTGCCCCGGCGCGACGGCAATGCGGCGAATGCCCAACGACTGCGAAGCGCGATCTGCGTCCCAGAGTACCTGCGCCGAGCGTTCCGCGAGCGCTTGAGCATCCGTCATATACCATCCGCCAGCGCCGAGAGCGCTTCGCCCGGATGATAGTTGATCTTGTTTGCAAAGCAACGCCGCTGCTCATAGCCCGCGCTTTGTAGACTGGGTACCTGGACAGGCATGCGCCGGTTTGTCATTGTCGATCGCAATGCGCCGGAGTGCGCATGCCCGGGTCGGCATTGCATCGATCGTCACTAAAGGTGGGCTGATGATTGATCAACAGCTCTATGTGCTGAGCCTGGTGGCGCTCGCACTGGCGCTTGGTGTGCCTTTAGCGATTCTGGCGCGCAATTCCCGCCGTGCCGCGACTCGGATTGAGGACCAACACGTCAGCGAGCGGGCGATGCTGCGCACTCTCATCGACAACGTTCCGGACTTCATCTACGCCAAAGACGCAAACGGACGGTTCCTCGTCGCGAACATGGCGGTGGCCCGGAACCTCGGGCTGTCGTCGCCCGATCAAATTCTCGGCAAACATGACTTCGATCTCTTTCCGGAAGTGTTCGCGCGCGAGTTTCATGCCGACGAGCAGGCCATCATCCGTTCCGGCGAGCCCCTGATCGATCGGGAAGAGGTGGTGCAGAGCGCCGACGGCGACCAGCGCCACGTTCTGACGAGCAAAATTCCGATACGCGATGCAACCGGCCGGGTCGTCGGGCTCGTCGGCATCGGTCGGGACGTCACCGTGCGCACACGCCTGCTCGGCGAAATGCGCGCGGCTCGCGAAGCCGCGGAAGCCGCCAATCGCTCCAAGAGCGAGTTCGTGGCGAACATGAGTCACGAAATTCGCACTCCGATCAACGGCGTCCTGGGCATGGCGGAGCTCATGCTCGAAACCTCGCTAAGTCCTGTTCAGCGCGACTACGCGCAAACAATTCACGACAGCGGCAAAGCGTTGCTTACCGTCATCAACGATATTCTCGACTTCTCGAAGATCGAAGCCGGTAAGCTCGACATCGAGCAAGTCCACATGGACTTGCTCAGCACCCTCGAAGACGTGACCCGCATGCTGGCTTTTCACGCGCACCGCAAGCGGCTCGAGCTCACGGTCGATATCGATGAGGCGCTGCCCAGTGCGGTTAGAGGTGATCCCGCCCGACTGCGCCAGATTCTAACGAACCTGGGTGGCAACGCCGTGAAGTTCACCTCGGCCGGCGAAGTCGCCGTCAAAGTGAGCGTGCTAGAAGCCACCGCACTTTACACTTTGGTTCGCTTCGAGGTCCGCGACACAGGCATCGGCATACCGGCCGACAGGATCGACAAACTGTTCCAGCCCTTCACTCAAGTTGACGCGTCGACCACCCGCCAGTTCGGCGGCACGGGGCTCGGCTTGTCGATCGTGCGGCGCCTGGTAGAGCTCATGGGCGGCGAGTGCGGTGTCAGCAGCACGCTAGGCAGCGGCTCGAAATTCTGGTTCACGCTGCGCTTCGATGCGGCCGAGAAGGCGGTCGGTCTCACAGCGCCGACGCCGCTCGCTTTGAAGAACCGGCGAATTCTCGTCGTCGACGATAATGCGACCAATCTTAAAATTCTCTCCAGCCAGCTCGTTCGTTGCGGAATCGAAGCGACATGCGCGGCTTCAGGCGCCGAAGCATTGGTCGCTTTGCGCCGGGCGCAAGCGGAAGACCGGCCGTTCGACGCGGCTCTGCTCGACCACGACATGCCGGAGACCGACGGCTCGCAGCTCGGCAAAGCAATCAATTCCGATCCAAACATCAACTCCGTGCGGCTGGTGCTGCTCACATCGTCCGGCCAACCCGGCGAGGGCACTCGCTTCGCCAGACAAGGTTTTGCGGGCTACCTCTTAAAACCCGTGGCGCAGGGAGACCTCGTCGATACGCTGATGATCGTGCTGAATTCGTCTTCGGAGGACTGGCACACGCAAAGTCATCCCATCGTCACACAACACGAGCTTCAGGCCATGCGCGCCCGAGAGAAGAAGCTGCGCGTGCTGCTGGCCGAAGACAATGCCGTCAATCAGAAAGTCGCGGTGAATATTCTGGAGAAGATGGGTTGCACGGTAACGGTCGCGGTGAACGGCCGCGAGGCTGTGCGCGTTTGGGGCACCGGGCATTTCGATCTGATTCTCATGGACTGCCAAATGCCGGAGATGGACGGTTACGCGGCGACTCGCGAGATTCGTAGTCGCGAAACCTCGGCGCATCACATCCCCATCGTTGCGCTCACCGCGCACGCCATGAAGGGCGCCGACGAAGAATGCCGCGCGGCGGGGATGGATGACTACATCACGAAGCCGATAGATCGCGAGCTGTTGCGCTCGTGCCTGGAGCGCTATCGTGCCGAGATTGAAGGGGGTGGCTGATGACGGTTATGGATGCAGATCGAAGCAGCGCGGGGTCGAGCGAGCGCCTGGTCGATGAGTTGGCGAGCCGAGTCGGGTCACTGGGCGTCGAGGTCGCGGATATTGCGGGCAATCTGGAAGCGGTCACGCGGCACGCGGGCCAACAGGCCACGCAGTTCAAAGAATTGCAGCACGCAGCGGACAGCATGGGCGCGGGCAATCGTGAGATCGATCGCTCCGCCCGCAAAACTCAGGACGCGGCCTCGGCCGCCGCCACGGACATCACGCAATCGCGCTCGCTCGTCGGCAACACGGTGCAGAACATCAACGATCTCGCGGCCGCCGTGGTGCGAATCGAAGAGCGACTCGGCTCGTTCGGCACCGTGCTCAAAGAGATAGGCGGTGTGTCCACCACCATCGAAACCATTGCGCGGCAGACTCGCCTGCTGTCGCTCAACGCAGGTATCGAAGCTGCGCGGGCCGGTGAAGCCGGACGAGGCTTTGCGGTCGTAGCCGCCGAAGTCAAGACGCTTGCGGAGGAAACTCGCTCCGCTACCGAGCGCATCGGCAGTATCTTGAAGTCGCTCGGCACCCAGATCGAAGCACTCATCAAAGAGAGCGGCGATGCGAATCGCTACGCCGTGCGCGCGGGCGACGGCGCGAAGACCGTTCATAGCGTCATCTTGAAAGCGGACGAAGCGTTCAACACCGTGGGCCGTGAAATCGATTCGATCGCGCACGCGTCCGGGGAAAACCTGAAGGCGTGCGAAGTCACGCTCGTGCAGCTGGAGCAGCTCGCGGAGGGCGTGGCTGCCTCGTCCGTCAACTTGAAGCAGGCGGATAAACGGGTCGAGGGCCTCTTGGTGCTGAGCGAAACGCTCATCGAGTTCATCGCCAATAGCGGCGTGGAAACGGCGGACACGCCGTTGATCCGCATGGCAGTCGATACTGCAAAGCAAATCAGCGCGGAATTCGAAGCAGCGGTGTTACGCAGTGAAATCTCCGAGCGGCAACTCTTCGATGAGCGCTACCGTGAGATTCGCGGCACCGAGCCCAAACAGTTCATGACGGACTACACCGCTTTTACCGATCGCGTGCTGCCAGCCATTCAAGATCCGCTGTTGAAAACCGATTCGCGGATCGTGTATTGCGTGGCATGGGCAAAGAACGGCTATTTGCCTACCCATCATCCCGAGTACAGCCGTGCGCAGAGTAAAGATGTCGCCTGGAACACCGCGCACTGCCGAAACCGCAGAGTCTTCAACGACCGAACCGTGCAGCGAGTCGGGCGTAACACTAAGCCCTTCCTACTGCAAACCTATAGACGTGACATGGGTGGCGGCAAGTTCGTAATGATAAAAGATGTTTCGTCGCCGATAATCGTGAATGGCCGGCACTGGGGCGCGTTTCGGATAGGATTTCGCGCAGTTTGAAGGCCGGCGTAGGTTTGCGAGTCGCGCAGGCCATTCGATTAAGCAATTCCCAAGCGCTTCATCGTCTCAGCGTTGAAGAAACTCTCTCGCGGAACCGCATCGTGATTCGCGAGCGTGTACTCGCGGCGTAACGCGGGGTCGTTACGCACGGCGGCGCGCAGCTTCATGATTTCGGGCGGCAAAGGCTCGAGTTTGGCGAGCCGGATGTTGCGGTGATAATCCGGCAGCGTGCATTCGTTCCTGAGCCGTTCAAACTGACTCATTGCCTGCTCGTAAGTGGCACGGCCCGAGAGCACCGCATCGATCGCCTCCGCCAGGAACTCCGCGTCGCGAAACGCATCGCTCATTCCCAGCGCAAGAAACGGATCTTTGTGACAGCCCGCATCGCCGACGAGCGCCCATCCGGGCCCGAATGGCTTGCGCAAGAAATTCGGCAAGTCCAAAGCGCCGTACAGCCGCTCTTCGCGCCGGCCGTTGTGCAGCCGAGCGCTCAGCGCGGGAATGCAATCGACTGCCTGCATGAAGTGCGCCTCGATATGACCGCCGATTCGCGGCAGCAAGCGGCTCGGCCAGGAGACGAACACGGCGAATAGATTGTTGTTCGTCGGAAAAGCGGCGAGCGCGAATTCCGGACGGACATAGATTTCAAGCGCCGTGGAGGTAACGCCGCTCCAATACGAAAAATAGCTGAACGTCTGCGACGGAGCGGACTGATACAAAGGCGCATGAACGCGCCGGGCAACCAAAGAGCTGCGGCCGTCGGCGCCGACCGTAATCTTTGCCCGCTCGGTCGTCAGCGTTCCGGTTTTGCGATCGCGACCGCAAATGCCGGAGATCTGATCGTCGTGCTCCGTAAGACTCTCGACCGTGTACTCATCGCGCAGCTGCGCGCCTGCTTCCACCGCCGCCTCGACCAGAATCGCATCGAGCGCATAACGGCGCGGCGCATAGCCGAATGCCAGGCCGTTCACGCGCAGCTCATCGGCACACAGCGCGTAGTCGCCGCAATCGTTGATCGAGCTCTCAATCGCCGGAGCGCCGCTGTCGATGACGCGGTCAAGTAATCCCCACTTCCGCAGGCGCGCCGGCCCGTTCCGATGCACGAAATGGCCGTGCGGAATATCCGAGGGAACCTTTGCTCGATCGACAAGCAAAACATCGTATCCCTTCCGCGCCAATAACATTGCCGTGGGGGCGCCGCCGCAGCGGGCCCCGATCACGATTACATCGTGCATTCCCTGCCCTTCTTCCCTGGAAACTTTTGCTTAATAGACCTGCGCTGTCGACCCCGCCACCGGCAACCATGGTTGTGCCCGGCCGCCGAGACAATTCTTGAAAAAGACTTCGACGCGCCCGTAAAAATCCAGCTTGTTCGCATGTCGGATGAAGCGATGGCCTTCGTCCGGATAGACGATGTACGTCACCGGTCGATTGCGCTTACGCAAGTTGTGCACCATGAGGTCGGAGTTGCGAATCGTCACGCGCCGATCGTTTGCGCCTTGCGCAATCATCAGCGGCACTTTGATTCGATCGGCCTCATGAAGCGGCGACAATTCCTGATTCAGGCGCTCATCGCGCTCAACGTCGCCGACGCGGCGGACCCATCGTGTTTTTACCGCCTGCCACCACGGAGGGAAAGCAGCGAATGATGTTTTTAGGTCCGATGGGCCCACCACGTCGACTCCGCATGAGAACAACTCCGGCGTGCGGGTCAGACCGCGCAGAGTCGCGTAACCACCTAGAGAAATACCGAGAATACCGACGCGCTTCGGGTCGGAGATGCCCTCACGCACCGCCCAGGCAACCGCGTCCGACAGATCGTCCTGCATGGCGCGCCCAAGCTGATAATTCCCGGCATTGAGAAATTTCTTGCCAAATCCGGACGAGCCACGAAAATTCACTTGCAGCACGGCGTAGCCGCGGTTCGCCAGGAATTGCACCAGCGGATCGTATCCCCAGTCATCACGCATCCACGGGCCGCCGTGAGGAATCAGCACAGTGGGGAAGCGGCGCTCGGTCGTGCTGATGGGCAACGTCACGTATCCCACCAAATGCTGTCCATCGCGCGCGACAATTTCGACCGGCTTCTTGGGCGACATCGCGAAGAGCGCCAAATCCGCCGGTGTGCCCATGAAGGCTTGCGCGCGTTTCAGCTTGCGATCGTAGAGATAGAAACGCTCCGGCTGATCGTCGGTAATCTGCGCAATGATCCATTTCATGTCGACACGGTCGCGACTCACGACACGCAGAAATCCCGGAAACTGTTTACTCAAGATCGCCCAATCCGCCGCCACGACGGGGTCGAGCACCTTCCACTCCCAACGCGCATGTTGAAATGCCACGGCTTGAATGCGGCCCGTCTCGCGATCCGCCATCACCAGCGGCCGCAGATCGGGGCAGGGATCCGGATCCGCCGCGATGTCGCCCTTCGAATGCCGAGCGACGATGCGCAGCTCGCGGCCGTTGCGCGCATCGATCTCCACCAACTCGCCGGTATCGGAGTTGCGAGCGGAGACCACGTACAAACGACTTCCCGAAAAGCCGGCGATCACCGTGCTGCCGGTCGCTTGTCCGAACGTCAAACTATCTTCGAACGGCCAGGAGATGAGGTCGCGCCACGGGCGATTGCTCGCGTCGCGCACTCGAACGATGGTACGACCGGACACGGCATCGAAAGCGGTTGCGGCTCGAACGACGAACAGCTCGTCCGCGGTCCAGCTGAGCACGTCTCCGGGGTTCTGTGTATCGAGCTTTACCGCGTTGGTCGTTAGATTCACGCGATACATGTCCTGCGTTTGCGAGTCGCGCAAATTGAGCGCCACCAGAATTTCCTGCGGAAAGCCCGGGTTGGTCAGCAGATTCGAGGCGCGAACGTTTCGGTACGGCGTGAGATCGCGCACCACTCGCGTAGCGACATCCACTATGAACACGTGCCACGTCTCGTTGCCGTCGCTGTCCGCTATATAAAGGATGCGCTCGCCGTCTTCTGCCCATCGAAGGCTCTCGATCGCGAATGGAGCGTCCGCTGTAATCGCCACAGCGTCTTTCTGCGAGATGGATTGGACCCACACATTCATGGCGCCGGTCCGGTCTGGCGCCAGGTAGGCGATCTTCGTCCCATCCGGTGAGAGCTGCGGCTTTGCCTTGGATGGCGGCGCGAATAAGACCTCGCGGGGAATCAGCGGCGCATCCTGGGCGTACGCTACGGCCTGCCCGCCAAGCAATGTGACAATCCACAACACCGAAAGCCGGCTAGCCCACACCATCGCGGCGGCGCTCAACTCACGACGCCGGACAGCAGCTTGCTGCGGTGGAGAGCGGTCAGCGACGGCCGGTCGATCTTCAGGACCGCGCTCGCGACCGCGCGCCGCATGCACTCTTCGCGATCGCGGACGTGCTCCAGGCAGACCTTGCGCGCGGTGTACTCGAGGCGGCGATACAGCTCCGCTACATCCTGAGGCGCCGAGAGATTGAGGTCCGCAAACCGAATGGTCGCTCGGGTAATCCCGTCGGACCCGCCAAGAATGGGCTCTGCATGACCCGATGCACAGCACGACATTACGACTAACGTCGGGCGATAGCTGGTCGAGAAGTCAGTGTACTGCAGGTTATTCACGGCGATCCTCCCGGTCCGGTGTTCTCGTGGAGGACGCCAAGCTATGCGCCAGCCTGCCTAGGCGCATGAAATGCAGCTAAAGATTACGTGATGGTTGCGTGATGCCGGTTTGGGAGGGGGAATCGGGCGCCTTAGACCAGCGCCCGAAGGTTATTGGGATTGGAACGAGAGCTATTCGTCGCCCATGACGATGATCGGATCAAGAATCAGCGAGCCGGTGCTCACCGAATACTTGAACGCCCCAATGTCGCCCGGAGGGCGTTCCGCAATGGTTAGCCTGAACGGCTTCTCCACCGATATCTCCACGTTCGTCGCTCCGCACTTGAACGGCGAATCGCAACCACCGATCTGAAGGGTAAAGAACTCCAGCATGAAGCGGCGTTTTGGATCGCGAGTCTTAAATACGAGCTCAGTGCCTGGTTTCACGCGCACGTTGCCGCCGTTCTCGCTCAGAATCAGTCGGGCCGCTTGAACTGAAATGTCGATTTCTAATTGCATTTTGTTATTCCCTTTCAACTGAGATCCCCGTTTAGCCGGCACGATGCCGGGTGGCTTTTGTGATCAGCTGCTGAAATCGCGGCTGACCGCGTAATTTTGTGAACTCGGGTCCAATTCGAACGAGTTGTACGGAGTACCCGAGCTCTACTGCCTTCTCTAACGCACTGAGCGCCGCATCGATATTGCCTAGTTCGATTTCCGCTAGCGCCACACAGTATTGAACATAAAGAGAGTCTGTAGGAACCGACGTTACTTTTGCAATCAGCTCGCGAGATTTTTGTTGCTCTCCCACTCGCGCGTAGTAATAAGCCATTCGAGCAGCCGTATCGACATCGTTAGGATTCAACTCGAGCTCGGATTGAGCGAATGTGATGGCACGCCGGTAGGCATCGAGCGCTTCCGCTCGTCGAGTCGGCACTTGATATAGGGCATCAGCCAGGTTTGACCACGTACGTTGATCGCGAGGAGCAAGCTCTGTGGCCTTGCGATACATCTTCTCCGCGTCACCGAAGCGACCGAGATAGAAGTACAAGGTGCCTGTGTTTAGATACGCTGTTTGTGTCGGTTCGAGCTCGATGGACCGTTCGAGGGCGTGCGCCGCGCCTTCGAGATCACCAGCCATTTGCAATGCCCCACCTAAGTTACTGAACGCTCTTGAGCTTCCGGGCGTGAGCTCAGTAGCGCGGCGATAGTGCTCGACAGCCTCTTGATTCTGCCCGATGTCGAACAGCAGGTGACCCAGCAGCATGTGCGGGCGGCTGTAACTGGGCTCCGCATTGATGGCGCGCCGGAAGGTGGCCACCGCTTCCGACCGTCGCCCTTGTTTCTCGTAAGCCTGCGCTAGCCCGATGAAAGCGTCGGCGTCGTTCGAATTTCTCGCCAGAAATCGCTTGTAAATTTCGGTGGCGCGGTCTGCGCGACCGCTGAGTACATACAGCGTGGCCAATGCCTGTTCGACTTCACGCAGGGACGAATCTAACTGCAGCGCTTTGTTGCAGGCCGCCTCGGCCTTAGTGGCCATCGCTGTGTCTCGAGAGCGCCGAAAGCCGGTTGCATAGGTCTCACACAGGCCGGCATACGCCCTAGCGAACTTAGGATCGACTGCCAACGACGCCTGGAAGGTGCTTTCCGCCTCTTCCAACTGATTGGGCGCGACGGGCTCGTGCAGTTTCGCGAGACCTGCCAGGTAAATATCAAACGCTTCGAGGCTCGTCGTCTGCGCATGGTCCAGGCGATTGACGATTTCCGACGAGAGCACGATCTCCAGGGCGTCGACAATGGCGCGCGAAATGTCGTCCTGAATGTCGAGAAGATCCTTCCACTGTCGGTCGTAACTATGTGACCAGACATGATATCCGGACTGCGCATCGATGAGCTGGGCGGTAACACGGAGCCGCTCGCCTTCGCGGCGCACACTCCCCTCCAGCACGTGACGGACAGCCAGCGTCTGGGCAATTTCTCTTACGTCGGCGGGCTTGCCCTTGAAGGCAAAGGCGGAGGTGCGAGCAGCGACGCGCACACCCGGGACTCTGGTGAGCCGATCGGTGAGCTCTTCGGCAAGTCCATCGCCCAGATATTCGTTGCCGCCACCGGGGCTGATATCGATGAGCGGCAACACGGCGATCGTCTTCGGCGGCTGCGCGCTTTCTGTTGCGAGCTTGGATGCGAGCCCCGGCGACAGCTCGATCCAACCACTTCGTTGTGCGACATATAGAGCGCCGATGCCCACTGCGAGCACGGCCATGATCAATCCGATCCGTCGAACCCTGACCCGCGCACCGGGTGGTGGCGGCACGACAACGGCATCCGCCACAGGCACGAGCGCATCGGGCAAACGAAGCTCACCGGCTCGAATAACTGGCGTCGGCAGCGCGGCAGCGGCGGCGGCCGCCACGTTCGCGGCGGTCGTGATGGTGCCGGACACGGAAGTTGCAATTGCCGATGAATTCGCAACGAGCGCGCTATCGGCGCGATCCAGCTCGTGATGTGAGGGCGTAGCCGGTGGCGAGGCATCCACGGCGGTCGTGGCGCCGAACGGCGGCGGACGACCCGCTTCGAGTGGCGACACGCGAGCGAGCATGCGATAGCCACGGCCGCGCACACCCAGGATATACCGCGGTGCTTGCGAATCGTCTCCCAGCGCATCACGCACAAGCTTGACGCGCTGACTCACGGTTTCGGGCCCCACGACGAGTCCGGGCCACACGTGCTCCATCAATTGGTCGACGGACATCACATTGGGCGCCGCGCGCGCGAGCGCTAACAGAAACTCGAAGGACAGCTGCGGCAGCGGAATTTCGATCTCGCCGCGCATGACGCGCTGACTACCGATGTCGATGGTCAGATCATCGACGCGATATCCGATACGGTCCGCTGTTGAATTGGCTTCCGCGGCGCCTGGCATGCCCCGTGCGACTCCCTCGGGCGATCTGTCGGCTCGCCATGCGCGCGATATTACGCCTGATCCCAATCCGTCGGTAATTGGCGTGAATTGCGCGGGCGAAACGAATGAATGTGAAAGGGTTTATGAGAGTAAAGGAGCGCTGCGCGAGTCAGCGCGCACCCTTGGGCCCAGCAAAGAACCAGATGATGAAGCCCAGGACCGGCAAGATGAGCACGAGAAGAATCCAGAGAACCTTCGTACCCGTGGTCGCGCCGCTCTGAATGATGCTCACGATCGCCCAGATGTCGGCGACGAGCACGATGAGTCCCCAGAGAGAGTTTGCGTGAAAATTTGGCATTAGGCTGGCCCCGCAGTGTCTTGCACACTCGACATGCTACCTGCTTGGACCGGTCGCCGTAATCGTTACGCGTCGCTTGGTGATTTCGAGCGTCGCCAGCCGCAGGCTTTCCACGGGCTCGGGACTACCGAACATGTCAACTAGGAAGCGCATGGCATCCATTCCCCGAGGCCGCAGCGCCTCCACCACCCTCTTCCGCGCGCGCCTTCGCCAGCTGCAGCGGTTCGACCAAAGTACGCCCCGACACTTTGATCAGGCGCCGGGGGCCGCGAGCTCGTTTTTGCGTACCGGGCCGCGCGATCGAGAATCCCAGCTGCATGTTGATAGATCAAGATGTGGTGTGCGAAACCGAACAGGATCGTGTACCGCTTTGATCGACACCTGCTTGAGATCGACTTTGCCTTGCTCGCTAAAGGTCGATGCGATAGCGGCGCTATGTGGACGATCGCACAAAGCATCGGTTTCAGTGCGCGATCGCGGCTGACGAACCCGATGGCCGGCCCTTGTTGGTTGGCGCGCAAAGTAACCCCGCTCGCAAGCCGGTGAAATCGTTCTCACCGTCGTGAAACCGCATTCATCCGTGAGCCGGCCGGTGCCGCGCAGCTGGTGCGTATAATGCGCCGATGCATGGGTAATCGAGCTTCCTCCAAAGTGCCAAAAGCCGCCGGCATCGGCGACATCGCGCACTCAGCCGGTGTCCGGAAGGCGGACGATTGATCAAGCGTCGAGCAATCGTAATCGGCGCGGCGCTCTCCTGCTTGCACGCCACGCTCGGCGCTGCGCCGCCCAATGCCGCACTCAACTCCACTCGTTCTCCGCGTGAAGCCACGCCACCCCGATTTGGCACACTGCTCCATAGTGACGACTTTCGTACGGGACTCGATCGCTGGCGCATCGAGACACAGCAGCCCGGCACCATCACCGCGCGCAACGGCATCTTGGACATCGATGTTCCCGCCGGCGCGACACTTTGGTTCGAGCCGGAGCTGGGCTCCCCAATCGCCATCGTGTTCGAGGCCACTGCCGTCTCCGCCGGTGGCCTCCACGATCGCGTGAGCGATCTCAATTGCTTCTGGATGGCGCGCAACAGAGATGGCGCGACACCCGTTTACGCGCACAAGCGCAGCGGCGAGTTCGCTGAGTACAACGACCTGCGCACGTACTATGTTGGCCTGGGCGGCAACAGCAACACCACCACACGCTTCCGCCGCTATATCGGCGACCGCGAGTTGCGACCCTTACTGCCCGAGCACGATCTAAGCTCACCTGAAGTTTTGTTGAGACCGAATCAAAAGCAAACGATCTGGCTGGTCGCCAATAACCGGCGCATCGAGTACTGGCGAGACGGGCGCCGCTTGATCGCCTTCAACGATGACCAGCCGTACGAGCACGGCTGGTTTGCGTTACGCACGACACAAAGTCATCTTCGCATCGAGCGGCTGCGCATTTACGCGCTACGGTAAAGGGTTTACGTCTCCAGCGAACGCCAGGCACTCGATCGCGGCCAAGCCCCATTGCGCGGTCGCGTTGGTCGAGATCCAGGCGGCCTCGTCGATCGGTTTCAGCACCGCGGGGCCTTCGATGCGACGGGCCGCGAAAGCGAGCTGCGGCGGATACCCGGACGCACCCTTATGGAATTCCTGCCACGCGCGCTGGGCGAGTGCTGGATCTTTCTTGCGATGCGCGGCATAGGCCGTGAGGCGCGCGTGGCCCTGCTCCAAGTTAATTCCTCGTAGCGCCACTCCCAGCACCTTCGTCTGCTCTTCCGCGGAGCCGTTGTAAAGCTCGCAGTACTGCAACCAGGCGCGCTCGAACTCCGGCAGGTCTACAAGCTCGACCAACTCCGCGCACACCTCGGGCAACCCAAAGGCCGCGCTGAGATGCGACACCATAGCCTTGGTGTCCTTTGAGATATCGAACGCGCCCGTGGTGAGATTCATCTTTCCGCTGCCGCTGAAGAAGCCACGGGGCTGCGCCGCGATGGTCTTCATGCTGGTGACCAGCTTGTCTTGTACTCGCTTGTCTCGAGTGCGTTCCCATTCGGTGAGCCACGCGCCGGCCAGTGAGCCCCAATCCGTACCGAAGCCGATGTATGCGGAGTCGCCATTCGGATCGAGCTCGGAGCGCGCGCCGGCGGAACCCAGTTTGCGACCGGGCTGAATCGCGCGAAGTGTGCGATCCGCATCTACCTGTTCTCGCATGAGATCGCCGACGCGCTCATCGGCGGTCAGAAAGTAGTAATAGCGGCGGTTGAGCGCCGTGCTGATGCGAAGCTGCTTCGCGCTGCAGCCCCAATGTTGCACGTTGTGGCGTGAGCCGAGCGGCGCGAAGCGTCCGATATGATGAACATCCACCTCACCGGTGTGGCGCGTCATGGCTTCTGCGAAGCGGAACGCATCCGCGCGGCCGGTTCGCAAGAAATACAACCAAAGCCAGATATCCGTGGACAACTCAGAGTTGTCCCAGGCGAAGCCGCCGACGTCATATTTCCAAACATGGCGATCCGCGTCGTAGCTATGCATGACGTCGCCATAGTTCCAGAAACCGTACCAACTGCGCTCATCCTGCTGGCGCCGATAGAAATCGAAACACCAATCGAGCCGGGCTTCGAGCTGTGATTTCTCCGGGGTGGAACGATCGGGAAGTGAG
>Ga0307515_10005766_pt1 | contig 25023 bp, 20 predicted proteins | sample 17_EM_MG_FD_194513 | JGI IMG/M metagenome (GOLD analysis project Ga0307515, IMG submission 194513) | Populus trichocarpa ectomycorrhiza microbial communities from riparian zone in the Pacific Northwest, United States - 17_EM | ecosystem: Host-associated > Plants > Roots > Unclassified | place... | reverse complement strand
GGTACATAAATACATTTACGTGGGAACCAATTCACCCTGCAGTAGATCTTGCGTCTATTTGACTACTGGTCTATTGTTCAATTGTCTACTATAAAAGCAATCAGCGCACAACTCTTCACAGAGCGTCGGTGATCTAACTCGACTCACCATCGAGCCGGCGCTACATGGCAAATGGACCATCAGCGTGGCCCACCAGCTCGCGGCCTGCCTCATCGCAGTCCCACGCAGCTCCTCCAAGAAAGACACCATATTTGAGCAACGACCATTCGTTCGAGCTAAACCTCCTGCAAGTACCTCCACCCTCTTCAGGGAGCAAAACGGATAGATTATGGAACGGAAGGTGCTCGCTGAAAGGATTCTTGAATACGACGGTGACTTCGTTGGGAGAAGTGGGGTCTGTGAGTCCCGATTGTTGTTGGAGTGGTGGTATTGGGGGCAGGAGTGGTTCTAATGAGATTGGTCTATCCAGGTCGCGGAACGTCTGAGGGGTGGCAAACCAAAGGCGCATAAGGTACATCCCCAATCCCAAAGATTCCTGAAAGATGAAGAAACGTATTACGCTTCATCATCGATGTGTAAGAGGGACCACTCACGTGAATTTTGGGGGTACGGGGGTGAATCCCGGCAAGAACAGAGGTCCGCATCCAAATCATAATGGCAGGACTGACGGCCAAATCGATATTCGGAAGGGAAGGGAGATACTGGTTGGAAGCAGTGCGGTATGTGGCATGCACACTACGTTTGCGATAATTGACGAGGGTATCGGAGCCATAGTCAATGTCAAAATATACGTCGAATGGGGTGTCCGTGGGAAGATATGCATAGGTACTGGAGTAGCGGAGTCGCCCAGGGTCGACCCTTCCGCATGTCGTTTCTTGCTCTCGATGCAGGAGGTGCCTTATTTCTGTATCAATACAATTTTGGAGAGTACCTATGGATGGATAGAATGTCATGTAGTGCCCTTCAAAGTGCCGATGGGTGGCGACTGGTTCTTCTGTCAGTCTGGATCTAACGGAGAAGGACAAGCACGAACGAGGAAAGACGTTGAGCAAAGAGCTGGGCGCCATGTCCAACGGAATCAACCCGAGGTGTGCCATTTGGTCTCTCTGACGGAATGGATTCGTCACTTATGGTAGGGGACAGGTTAGACAGTTGGACTCACGATGCGATCAAACCGACCCGGAACATCCGGGATAACAAATGTATGTTCTGCAAACGGCGCCCCATCCAGCGGTGATGTCTCACCGCCGTATTGCCGATCAAGGGCATCTTTCGCAGTCTGGACTAGCTCCTGACGAGGCACTGGGCAAGTAGAACAATAGTCGGTGTGAAAAGAGCGTGAAGATAGTGACGGACAAGAATCCTTGGAGTCCTGTGGGCCACTCAGGGACGAGCGGCATGCGGCGGAAGACATCGGGTGGCGAAGGACGAGGTAAGGAAGGTGCCAATCGACAACAGAAGAGTATTCTGGTCTTGTGAGTACCAGTGAAGGGCCGAGAAAGTGCTTGAAAGGCTCCAAGGGGATGGCTGCTTATTCACGTGGGGTGCCAATCTGGTGGCTGCAAGCCAGGCAAGCCAGGGGAGATAAGATTGCCAATTAAGAATACACAGAAAAAGAGTGGCTGGTATGGCACATGCACAACGCACAGCGGCGTAATTGAGCGGCCGGGGCGACGGGGAGCAGGAGGACTGGCAAAGCAAGACAAATCTTATCTCTGGCGCCCGTCCGGGACAGACTATGAACCATGAAGTTGGCGATGGAATTGCGAGGTTCAATACTATGCAAACAGACAGGAGGTAGTCAAATTTGGAAATATCCGTCGCACTCTCAACTGCGGCCACAGTCAAGCTCAAACGCTCGATTGTTCACGGTGAGTTGGTTTCTGCGAAGAGCGTAATATCTGTCAAGAGGGGCTAGTCACGTATCAAAGACGAGCGCTGTTTGTCATCAACGATTCGAACTCTCGGCCTAAGCGATTAATTTCGAGACAAGGACTGAGCTCTGCAACTCCACAACACGATCTAGTGTCCCCTGAAGGAAGAGGTCTGACCTGGTATTATTCTCGTTTTCTTGGGAAGTGTATCAGATGCTCTAGGTCTCTTGGCTGCCGCGCAAAGCATCAAGATCGTTGGAGAAGAACCAGGATGGTATTGGATGTAAATCAGCTCTATGAAGTGTCTTGAGCGAAACTGACCGATGGGGGATATCGTCTAGTGAATGCACAGTCAGTTTGTTCAATACCGCCATTCACGTAAGAATTCGAACTGTACTGACGCATATGAGCAGGGTATCCCTTCGACGGTCCTCTGAATAGAGATCCTACCATCAAGCCCGTCCATCCAAGAGTTCTAGTGGACAGAAGCGCTACGCCACATGCGACCCCAAGTCAGAACCATTGATTGCTCCTCTGGGACCCCTGCCGATCTCCTTGGCCTTCAACGAAACCCCTCCAAAGGGCTTACTTTTCAAAGCAGTAGTGCCGTCCGTGTTACCGAGATTAACAATGAAATTTCGCACCCCTTCTATGACAACTCCAAAACTTAGTCCTTGCCCAAGTCTGGGTCACTCAATACCCAGAACTTCAATTTTCCATATCGCGAACCCCATCCTAATACGGCCACCTAGTCCAAATCCCCAAGTTCATTTGTTTCGAGTCGATCGAACCGGCCATCCACTGTGCGGGGTGCAAACTTTAGCTTCGAAGGTCCCCCTAATTATCTCTGGCTAGTCAATCGCACCACTGCAAACCGTAGCGATATCCAGTCCTCATAACATTTCTAAGATTAACAACTCGCTCGCCTTGCCTTCGCTCAAAAGGCGAAATTGAGTCCTATTCAACGATTCAGAATCCAACGGGCTTGGTCCTTCTGCGGAATTAGTTGCTTCGGATATCATCGACAAAGCGAAGGGAAAGTAAAAAGCAAACATGGTCAACATCTTCCAATTTGAAACTAATCATAGCTCCATCACATTACAACCATCATCCACGGCCGCCACGAGTAATGTGATTGGGGATAACCATGGTGAGGGCCTGGTTGTTCGAAAAGTGGATGGAAATGCGGCGCGGATTTGAAACGATCTGGACCTGCGCGGAAGGAGTGACCCAGTTGGGATGGTCCATGTGAGAGAAGGTAGTATCTCTTTAAATCAACCCTTGAAAGTACATGGTTCAGCTAATGGTTATTTTCTAACTTCGAGGAAAATCGAGGATGAGTAGTGGCATTTGAACTCGACGCAAAATCCATCGTCCTGAACCCTAAAGCGCCCAACTATAAAATTCAGTACATCCAATTGTAAGCCAACACAAGAAGAACCAGTCAGTGAGTTTTGAATGTCGAGTAAATCAGAGTCAATGCAGTGAGGAAGACTACCGGAGGCCAAGAACTTCGTGACGAATCCAGGTGGAGTGGTCGTACTGGTTCCGCAGTTCCTGACGTTAAGGACCGGATGGAACATGACACCTCTGGAAAGGAAGGAAGGTCCGGAAAGATGACGACATACAGGCAATATTTGGCTTAGTTTCTCTTACTTCGGCTGATTGATATTCCTTGCTAAGCCCCCAATGGCAGGTCATCCCACGGCTATTCGTGGTTTTGTAGATACCCAGACCCCAACGACTATCCAGCCATGGGATTGGGCACTGAAATAGTGGGTTTTGTTATACTGACGGAGAAGAGGAATTTATGTGAGCACTCGCCAAGTGATGGTTGCTGGGACCCTGACGCCTCGCTATCCACAATTGCTAAAGAACTCCATATCGAGGTTGAACGCTTAGTTTTTCTTATGGCCTGATTTAATCACACCTTCGTTAGCGCAAGGGCTTAGGTAGTCCGCGCCGTCATACTAGAAACACCTTTGCTGACTATTTGAGTAGTTCCTGGTTGTTTGTCGCTATTGGGAGTATTTTCTTGCCTGAATATTTGGAGGAGACTCAGGCAGTCGCTCAGGACTGTCGCAGATAGTCAGCTATAAATCAATTTCTCATTCAAATTCTTCATTGCTTATCCCTAGCATGTATTCGCACAAGTCCCTGTAAATGGTGCAATTGATATCGGGTAGTCGTGGAATCAAGGTCATCACCCAATTTTTGCCTTGGAGAAGTCCATCTCAGGATGCATTGCTTGGAACCTCTTGAGGGTCTATGAACGATATCAGCACTCTCACCACGGACACATTCGATTCGTACCTCCATCTTCTTGAGCTCATCAGAAGTGGGTTTTCCCATTTGCTATGCAGGGTCAGCAGGCTTTTCACCATAGTAGAAGTTGCTCTGCACCTTCTGTTGGTTATCGAACTAGACAAAGGTTAGATTTACGGTCTTCGGGGAATGGGCCGAACTAACCATCATTTTCTCGACCACACCCCTGGGTATAAGAGGATTTGGATTACTGCTTCTGATGTCACAAGCTAGTGTGGACGAGAACCACTCACCGTGTCTCGCCATCCAAATCACTCAGCTTGCTATTCTCTGGTTCAATCTTTGTTGTGTCGATCTTCGGGTGATGTGTTAATACATTCTCCCACCACTTCTGACGATCGATCTTCTCTAGATGGACGCAGATTCGCTCTTGATCCTCTGTGATTCCATGGAAGCTGTCAGAACGGTCCATTATTGACACGTGGGGGGCGGTACAGACCAATAGTCCAAGTGGAATCCTCAATCTTGATCTCCCTACATAGTTCTCCAGACATGATGGGTTCCTTATTCTTCAGACCGATAGAGAGTTTCTTCCTGCCGATGTCTACAGCGACATCTCGGGCCCGTGTACCTTTTGGGACAATAACCTCAACATCTACATCCATTAACTTTTGTGTCCAGATGTAGGGCAGTGCTAGTAAAGCCGGCGGCGCGTCAGATCGGCATAGCTGGATCTCATCGAGGCTAACCAGCTTGTTCTTCTCGTTCTCTCTTGCGTTCCGATTCCTCATACGCCTTTTGTTCCTCTGGAGAGAGCTTGTTGTATTCTTCGGCACTGAGCGGCATCGTGGTTGGAGTCGAAGTTCTCACAGACACCGCGCCTCTTGGTCTCGGCTTCACCTCCGCCATGTCGCGGCTCCTCACCCGAGGCTTGACACGTCATGCACGAAGTATCTCTGCTATGTCAGTGAAACGACCTGTACGCCTGCTTTTTTGGCGTCAACGCACACCTAGGATCTGTTTGACAAGGCTACCTCCCAGCCAACTGGACTCGCGCTGTCCGAAGAAGTCGAACACGCTTTGCAGCACGGAAAACCTGTCGTAGCCCTCGAGACTGCAATCCTCACCCATGGAATGCCGCCTCCAACTAATGTCGAAACTTGCCTACTTGTCGAGCAGCGAGTGCGCGAGAGCGGTGCCATACCTGCTACTATTGGTAGTAGGTAACTCAGTGTTTACCTCTTATTATTTGTCTTACTCTGTACGAAGTCCTCCGTGGGAAGGTGCATGTTGGGCTCTCAAAAGAGCAATTGGTTGAACTTGCCGAGGCAAAACCAAGTGTCAAGGTTTCAAGAAGGGATATAACCGCCGCCTGTGCCTCTAAAACATATGGCGGGACGACAATTGCCGGCACAATGGTCCTGGCGCATCTCGCTGGTATCCGCGTTTTCGCGACAGGCGGTTTAGGGGGAGTGCACCGAGGAGGCGAAGTATGTGAGTATTGCATCTTGTGTTTCTGCCAAACCTGATCCCTCCTAGCAATGGATGTATCTGCAGATCTCACAGAACTCGGACGGACCCCGGTTGCTGTAGTAGCATCAGGGCCTAAATCCATCCTAGATATAGGCCGAACACTAGAATATTTGGTCAGGATGCCCTCAACCTCTCGCGACCTGGCTCATCTCGGGTCAATCAGGAAACTCAGGGAGTACCTGTCATCTCGTACTCGAAAAAGAAGGATTTTCCTTCTTTTTTTACTCCTAATAGCGGCTTCAAGGTACATAGGAATCACCTTCCGCCCTACCCACTCACGATTTGCACCAGAGCCCTTGGAATGTTACTTCTCCCTTAGAAGCGGCTCAGATAATCCGTACGTCCATTGTACCATATATCCAAGCCTTGAGCCATGACGGGTACCGCAGATCATGGTGTGCGATTTGGGATGACAAACGGCTATTTCTTCGGGGTGCCGATTCCCGAAGCATACGAGGCCATGGGCGCCGAACTCCAACTGTCTGTCGAGAAGGCAATCAAGGAATCTGAGGAGAATGGGATCAGCAAGTCTGGGAGAGATGTGACTCCCTGGCTCTTGAACAGGATTTATGAGCTAACTGGCGGGCGGTCCTTGGAGAGCAGTTAGTATTCTCAACCTTCTCTGGGAATATCCTGAACTCTGTGTGTTATGCAGATATCGCCTTGATTGAGAATACTGCCCGTGTTGGTAAGCGACGGCCTTGCTTTTACTCTTGTCGCAGTACTCACCGATGTATAGGTGGGAGCATCGCGGTGGAGTATGCGAGGCTTTTGCAAGGTGGAAATGAAACTGTTCGTTGCCCGTTGTTGGTTTGCCTCGCTCATACCTAATTTCAGGTCTCCCATGTAGACCCAGTAGCAGTAGCAGGACCCCACTCTACTGTATGTAGGTGCATCGCTCCCGGAATTCGTTGATAACAACCTTTCTTACAGGTTCCCATTCTCACCTCAAAAGAGCTGCCACCAGCAAAGCTCGCCGTCATTGGAATTGCAGCGGTGGATATCATCGCGAAAGCTGAAACCAATAACGCTGGGGATATCCTGGAAACCACGGCCAAGGGTGCGGTTCGCAACAGCCTTGGGGGAGTAGGGCGCAATGTAGCAGAAGCAGCCCATCGATCGTTGTCAATACCCAACAACTATGTTCTTCTCATCTCTCCAGTCGGTCAAGACCAATTTTCGTCCCAAATTCAGGCGACTATGGGCGACATTGGGATGCGGACTGATGGGTTGGTCCAGGTGATCGAGGAGTATACCCCGGTGGTCAATATGGTGCTTCTGGGCGATGGCCGGCTACTAGGAGGAGTCGCAGATATTGCCATTGCAGACAAGATATCATCTAAGGAGGTGTGTTTGTCGTGGTTTCACTGTCCCCGCCGAGCTTAACTGGTCCCTAGGTTGTCGCGCTTTTAGAAAAACACGCAATTGAAGCCATTGCATTGGACGCTAACTTGCCTCTCATGCTCATGACGGGAGTTTGCTTATGGGCACAGACAAAGAACATCCCTGGTATAATGTATTTGTCCTCTGGTCGTTGAGCGCTTCTGACACTCCCCATTTTCACAGTGTACTAGTGCGATACCATTTGATTAGGCCGTATTTTGGACTCTTTCTGATCATTTGTTTGCAGCGAACCTACTTCTGTTCAGAAATCTCTGGGAATCATTCCAGTCGTTCAAGAGCTCATCAAGGCGCAGCCACTCGGTATTCAGCCAGGAGTTTTCACGCCATCGCCAATCCACTTCATCTCTCCAAACCGGTTCGAACTCGAGGCCTTGTGGTTGGCACTCAAGGAGCAAGAAAACGAGATGGACGCGTGGAAGTGGGAGGCAGTAGAGGATGCGTGCATCGGACGGGAGTGGAGGGAGTCTCTCGAGAAGCTCGCGAAACAATATAAACTCAAGTGGCTTTTAGAAGATGGTGTCGCGGTTCAGATGGTGAACCTACTACCCTTCTTCCAGAATATCGTCCTGAAATGCGGAGAGAAAGGTAATCTACCATCCGCTTACCCTTCGAGGCATACAAGTTTAATCGAATTCATAATCCTTAGGTGTTCTCGTCGGAATCCGAGCCCCACTTCGTGTGTCCAATCTTCCTGAAACAAACATCAAGAATGGGGTAGTGGTATCCAATGGGCGAACCTCAACCTTTATGCTCAAATACTTCCCTGCTCAACCCATCGAAGACGGTGACATCGTGAATGTGACGGGAGCCGGCGATACACTCGTTGGCAGTCTTCTCGCGAGTTCGATGATGGTAGGGTCTGCGCTATTTGAGGACGGTGTCAAGCTTGCCTCGGCGATAGATCATGCGCAGAAAGCAGCATGCGCCACGTTGATGTGTGAGGAAGCGGTCTCTCCGAATATCAGGCGCCTGGTATAGATCTTTGGGGGCTCTTTGGATGGATTCGGTGCGAGAGACTTTCGGCCATTTTGCGCGTTCGATGATTAACTGTTGGAGGCCCTCACTCTGCAGCTTGAAAGCCGAGCAGGTTCTAATTTAGTGTGCAACCTGCCTATACTGGCTTAATAATAGCTGCTGCAATACAATCTCATTTAATACTGGTTGGGCGAGACCTCCTCGTTCAAATCACTGGTCAGCAGGTCAGCAGAAGCACGAGTCTGCGGGGGAAAGGACCACATGTATAGAAAAGTGGAGGTTCCGTTGACCAGTCGTTGTATCATATGTACAGACAAGCGAACACATACGAATAAATAATATGGACACGCTCACCCTATGGTTTGTGTTGTTTGTTTGTGTCCGAGTGGACGCATGTATAAATGAGAAAGAGTATATATCATAATCAACATATAAGTGGTTGATACATGGACGCTATTCTCATTGAACATAAGCAAAACCTCACGCTCTGCAGAGGCACATCAAGAGCATATAATCTCTACCCCATAATTCTGACCGTCGCATTTTCCATAAGCAATGCTAATGAGACAGGTTTCTCCCTGCCAGAGTACGTACGTCTACCACTGCACCAAAGGCGGCATGCACATACGTTTCTTTTTTTCTTTTTCCTTTGTGTTGGGGGAAAGGAGGGAAATGCGTCATGCACTGTGGTGCCCCTTAGCACCGTGTGTGGGACTCCAGCGCGGCTTGCCTTATTTGGGCCAATGAGCCCATTGGACAAAAACTGCCGCCTGACCTACCCACTAAAACCCTTCCTACCAGTTGGCTCGGCTACATCCCATTTAAGAGAAAATTACGATTGGGTATGGTCCTGAATCAAAATCGACAAAACTTTCATCTCCCTACTTGGGTATCCTGCACTTCTCGTTACATCATTGTTTCTCTTGGATGGCCTTCCTGATTGTTACCAAACTTGTGAACTTTCACTCCTCTTTCTAGACGTCCATGGTATGCACGCATCGCATCAGAACTACACGAGTTGCAGGACTTGGTGCGCGGTAGCCAAAAGATCATTTCATGCTATTAGGGTATGCATTCGTTTACCTGATAGAGTAGATACAGATTTGCTGTTGCTGATGCTGCTGTGTTGCTTAGAGAGGACTGGTCGGGAACGGTTGAAGGAAATGGCACATATATAAATGAAACAGAGTATAGACCACATGGACATCTAGGTGGTTGGAACGTGGATACCATTTCGAATCGGATACAAGGAAGATCTGAGGTTTTTCAGAGGCACACCGAGAGCATATGAACTACCCTTCAAGTCTGACCGTCTCATTTTCCATGACTAACACTAATGGAGCGACTTCCTCCCAGTCCTCTTCACGCAACCAAATGTAGCACTTTTCCATGGGATAGCCGGCCAATCTTCTATTGTTCATGAACTGCCAGCATGTTTGGATGATTGGTTCCTTATTTTCATCCAAAAACCGAAGCCCCAATACCTTCATATTAGGACAGTGCGGTTTCCCTGTAACATGATCGGCCATTAAAAGCGAGGTTAGAGGTTCCTCTGAACCGGCACCTGAGAAGTGCCCAATTAACACCAGATCAAGTTGTTCCACCTCATCTTTGGATCCCAACAACTCCAGCAATCTGAGGTGACTATGAAAGATCCGAAATTTAAATGCTTTTGCATGGATCCGTTGAAGTGCACTGATTCCCCTCCTATCATATTCAGAATGGTTCCATATCATTGGGAACTCCCATGTGTTCAGAAGTGGAAGATGGAAGTTGTATTGCAGGTCGGGCAGTCTCTTGAGCTTGTCCTGCTTGAACACTATGTGGGTACAGGCTGGCATCCCCACCTTTCGTATGAATGTTTCAGGCCAGCCACGTTCATCTACCACAAACTTTTGTAACTGTGTAAAGACTAACCCATCCATCCAGGCAAGGGTCGAGTTGCTAAGAGATAGCTTGCGGAGGGTATGAACCAGAGGTAGGTCAACGTCAAAGGGTGGGACATGTACAGAAGATAGCGCGAGGTCTTTCAGTTCATGAAAAGAGGGGAGTACGTTCAGCAAGTGCCCCCTGGTTAAAAGGCCAGTAATTATAACCACTTGGAGACGAGAAAGAAAGGGGATAATAAGGGCACCCTCAAAAGCAGCAATGGTCCAGAGCGTCTCTTTTGGGGTATAACCATGCCGTGGGATCTTAGGACATGAAATAGCCTCTATTAGTGGTGATAGTCTTGTGTTCAATGACTGCCATAAATTCACAGATAACTTGTGAAAGACACGGAACTGAAGTGGGGATGCTATTTTCTCTCGAGACCAACTCAAGGCAAGGAGTGGGGGGAGGAAGTCATCGTTATACCCTGGCCGTAACCACTGTTGGTAGTTCAGTTCCAAAATCCTCAAATATGGGCAGATAGCGCATGTCCATTCTGTTGTGTCCTCCCTGAACAATTCCCTCCAGTCAAATCTCAAATTATCTGCTACCCGGTTCCCAGGCTTGGCAAGAAGACCAGTGAAGAAGTGCTTTCCCAATGCAGATGGTCTTGGGAGGTCTAGTCTGAGCTCCACCAGCTCAGGGAGCAGTTGTAGGACTGCTAATAGTACCTTCTCCTTGCACGAAACACTGAGAGAGAGGGATTTGGGTTGCAATGTCGTCCCAAATCCTGCCCTGACAAGCTGAACCACCTGTCTATTGCCTCTGTATGGGCTCCACACATTACCCTTGACTCTCATATGGTCAAGTACAGGTGCAAAGAACCGCCCAATAGGAGAGATATTCCAATTCTCAAAATGAAGTTTGGTGCATGCTGGAAGCTGAACGTCGGGACGCGAAGAGGAGTCAGTGAGTGGAGCAATTATCGTACAGTTCTCAAGTTGGGAGAACACCTGCCCCCCCATCCACTGAATCGAGACAGATTTGAGGTACAAATGGTGGAGAGTGTGAGCAAGTGGAAGAGGAGAGCCATTGTCAACGATATAGAGGAGTAGATTGGTGAGTTCAAGCACTTCAAGCTGCATGAAATGAGGGAGGAGGTCAACTGGCTGATTCATCTTTGGAACGTTGGCTATGAACGTGGTAAGAGAACAATATATTGAGGAATGCCCTGGTTGGAGGAGATACTGAAGAGAAGGAAAAGAGTAGATCTCCATTGACATGAGACCTCCCACTGCGGTTGCCGTAACATTCTGCAGGAGTAATCTAAGGAGAGGAGATAGTACTGGTTCTGTAATCTTGAGGTGCCTGAGTTGCGTCATAGGCTCAAGTTGCATGGGAAGAAGAGCATGATTTGATTGAGCAGCTGACTCGCCTTGGGGCAAAGAGACGACTGTTAGGGTCTGCCATTGAGATGCCTTGTTACCAGCCATAGCAAGAGATGGTTGCAGTCGTTCTTCCAAGCTTATTGCATTATCGATGTCAATCTTTACCGCTAATGGGTGTGTACCTGCCCTGCTCAACAAATGCTGTACAGTCTCCGGTGTAGTCCCTGCTCCCAAATCAAGGGAAGTCCAGAGACTGGCCAATCGTTCAATGATGTCATACCAGCGCCGGCATACATGCATCAATCCTGTTCGCAGTTGCCCAAGGTCAATCGCAAAGTGGAATATCTCCATCATGATCTCGGCAGGAAGCCGATAGATCGGTGTTACACGGCACTGCAGATTGTAGTGATGCTCCTCGAGGGTCTTCAGGGCAAATTCATCATTGGTGATTTGGGAGCGGAATTGACAATATGCCGCATGAAGCCCCGCTGCACGGATTCTATTTTGATCAGAGAGAAGCAAGGACAGCCACTCGAATTGTGCACCAAGATCAGGATTGGACGGAGGGTCATCAGCGATGTACCAGCTGCGAGCAAGGATGGTTCCGAAGCAGCCAATGATATTCCCGTCGTCGAGGAGACCGGAGGATGACATTTCTTTCGTATTGTAAAGCAGAAGGATCGCGGAACGCAGTACGTTTTGAGATGGAGAGCACAAGATCGATGAGTGGGAAGAGTCGGGCCCTGCTTAGCGCCGAGGGAACCTTGATGACCAGCCTCCGAAATATCAATTACGGCCACCTTGATGGACATTGATTCGTCAGTGGACACACGGCTTCCTTGAGGAATATGCTCTGTTAAATTACTTTCTACCGGATACAGTTTCAACATCTATAGTTGACGGAAAATAAAACTCTCTACTTCTACGGTAGGACTACTCATGTAGTACCAATAGCCGAGCCACATATGAAACTAGTCCTGAATGTACGGAAACGGGTCTGCAACCCTGCATATGACCGATACCCGGTAACCATAGGAAAACCCAAACCGTACCTACTATGACGAGAATAACAAAATTCCGAAAATATAACCAGCCCGCGATATGGTGGCAGGCTTTGTAATTTATTAACGTACAGGAGGATTAAGCTTATGCTAGGTACGGTGATATATAGTGCTGTTTACCTTGCTCTTTCAGTCGTGCTGACAAGGCGGAAAAGGGTCTGTAACCTTCGGCCCCATCAAGCATACGGGCGATTGAGCCTCGTGAGGGTACCCGTGCACCCCTGCCGATAGTGAGGATCAATAGACGTATCACCAACTCGGGTCCGTTGTGAGCATCCCGCCACAACTGCAATAATGTCACCACTGAGCTTACTATCCTTGGTCTTCCAAAACCTTACGCAAGCGACCCATCAACAGTGCGTGCGAAGGAGTTAAAATATTATTTTTGCACCTTCTCCCCTGACAAAGCGCTCGTCCTACGCCGGCAGGTCTTGAGCCCTTAAATCATCTACATTCATGGAGGGGGTTCTTGGTTGAGCAGGACGACCTGTTAGCGTTGCCCTTGCAGACCTGTGTAATGTCGCTAGACTAAGCCTCCCCGACCTGATGTAGTCTGCCTTCGGATGCCAGTCCGAAGCGTGTAGGTTCCGGTCCGATATCCAGTCGTCATGGGATTTGTGATTTCTTGTGACCAGAGGTTCTAGGAGAGTACATGTAATGGTTGATTCGAAGCTTCTCCATTAGGAACATATTCTCGAGCACACCTACTTGGTGCTACTTGCAGGAAGACCAGGGACTCCCTAACACTAAAAGGATGCGTTACCGCTACACTACCGGTATGCGGAGGAATACCGTCGACACGCTGCCGGTGATGTTAGCATTCGCAGTCTTTTGACGGAGCAGTAGAAATGGAGGACTCATTGTTAACAAAGGAGTAATGAGAAATTTTATATACATACATAAATTACATCAGTTTCGAATGAACACCAGTCGATTCTTGTACGGGATTGCGAAATCGCTTGGGGAAAAACGAGGGCGTACGAGAGAAGACAAGGATTATGATACCTCCTTTGCTAACCAACAAAGGCCTTTCTCACTGCTCAGCAAAATTCTTTCGCGATACTCTCAGCGATCGCTTTGTGCGTTCCAGTAGTGGGATGGAAGGCATCAAAGCTGGCGCCAGAAAATTAGCTCCATGAACCACAGTATGACATACAGACTCACAAAATGTGTTCTTCGGGGTTGTCGCACAGGGTTCTTGGAGACGTTTCACCATATACGCCGTTCAAGCAAGGCTGCTGCGGCTGGAGTCCTTTCTCCTCTGCCTCCTTGATGACAACTTCGAGAGCTTCAAACTGGTCTAAGAAGTGGATCTTGACTTCTGGGGGCAGGTAGGCGGCTTCAAAGCGAGAGCGTGAGATTACTCATGAAATCCTCCGAGAACTGGTTCTGGGCAGCGATAGCTTCGGGAGTGGAATAGAGTAAAAAGAATGGTAAGAGTGCTCCGGGTTGCGTTTGAGGTAGAACAAATGTATGGAAACCTGCGCAAAACGTTCGCTTTTAGTTAATACATCGATTGATTGGCTGGATTCACACCTTCCATCGCGAGCAGCTTGACGCTATTTACCAGACTGTCGGTAAGAGCCCGAATGCTCAAGCCTTGTCCGGCGAAAAACGCATCGTTAACGCCAGCAATGAGAATAGCTAAGGTCGAGCATGGTTCTGTCTCGCCCAAAGACGTAGAAAGGAACGAGTTGACTTGATCGACCACAGATGGGACCGGGATGTCCGATTTTGGCCCCGTCAACCCTTGGACAATCGAATTATTGATAGTCGCTGGAAATCTATTGTTGAAACGGAGCACTTTTCACGGACTCGGTGATAACACACCTCCGCCGAATGCGAAATCGAGCAGTTTGTGTGCTCCTAGCATGTCAAGAAGATATTCTGGATAGACAGGACCGTCCGAGAACCTGCCATCAAAATACGCAGGGTCGGCGGGCCATGTACGGTTCGTGAGCAAGAATGTTCCGTTTCCCTGATGACAAAATGAGGACGTCATGAGTTGCCGTAGGCGATCTCGAGAAGAAAAACGCACGTTATCACTGAAGCTGTCCCCGAAGACAACGATGGAGGTAAATTTGGATGTAGCGTGCCTACGCTCAGCGACGGGGGCACCCGTTACGAGTGTACTAAGGACGAGACAGGACGCAAACACCGCGGCTTTCATCCTGGAAAGTGTGACAAGGGGACAAGGGGACGATGAGAGGGGTCGGTGGTGGCTTGAGAGGAGTGGACCCTTGCAATATAAGAAGGAGATTCGGAGGAGGCCCGGATGCTGGATGAGTCCGCAACACCGAGTGGAACGAGCGGAACGGTGTGTCAATGCTAGTCTAAAGCCCGCGGCAGATCTTCGCAATTGGACCCCCGCATTTGCATTTGCATTGGATTGGCGGTGTGAGTGATGCGGTGCGATGCTATTTTATCGTATCGGCCATCCGATATCGACGGCACGGAGGTTAAGACAGTTCTCACAAACACTGCACCTCTTGGTCTCGGACCTCCGCCATGTCGTGGCTCCTCACCCGGGGCTTGACACGTCATGCCCGATGTATCTCTGCTATGGCGGTGAAATGACCTATACGCCTGCTTTTTTGGCGTCAACGCGCGCCGAGGGTCTGTTTGACAAGGCTACCTCCCGGCCAACTGGCCGGACTGGCGCTGTCCGAAGAAGTCGAACACGCTTTGCAACACGGAAGACCTGTCGTAGCACTCGAGATTGCAGTGCTCACCCATGAAATGCCGCCTCCAACTAATGTCGAAACTTGCCTACTTGTCGAGCAGCGGGTGCGCGAGACCGGTGCCATACCTGCTACTATTGGTAGTAGGTAACTCAGTGTTTACCTCTTATTATTTGTCTTACTCTGTACGAAGTCCTCCATGGAAAGGTGCATGTTGGGCTCTCAAAAAAGCAATTGGTTGAGGCAAAACCAAGTGTCAAGGTTTCAAGAAAGGTTATGGCCGCCGCGTGTACCTCTGAAACATATGGCGGGACGACCATCGCCGGCACAATGGTCCTGGCGCATCTCACTGGTATCCGCGTTTTCGCGGCCGGCGGTTTGGGGGAAGCGCACCGAGGAGGCGAAATCTGTGAGTATTGAATCTTGGGTCTCTGCCAAATCTGATCCCTCCTAGCGATGGATGTATCTGCGGATCTCACACAACTCACACGGACTCCAGCTGCGGTAGTAGCATCAGGACCTAAGTCCATCTTAGGTATAGGCCGAACACTAGAATATTTAGTCAGGATGCTCACAACCTCCCTCGAGACCTGGCTCATCTCAGGTCAACCAGGAAACTCAGGGAGTGCCCGTCATCTCGTCTCGAAAAAGAAGGATTTTCCTTCCCTTTTTACTCCTAATAGCGGCTTCAAGGTACATAGGAATTCCCTTCTGTCCTACCCACTCACGATTTGCACCAGAGCCCTTGGAATGTTACTTCTCCCTTAGAAGCCGCCCAGATAATCCGTACGTCCATTGTACCATATATCCAAGCCTTGAGCCATGACGGGTACTGCAGATCATGGTGTGCGATTTGGAATGACAAACGGCTATTTCTTCGGGGTGCCGATTCCCGAAGCATACGAGGCCACGGGCGCCGAACTCCAACTGTCCGTCGAGAAGGCAATCAAGGAATCCGAGGAGAATGGGATCAGCAAGTCTGGGAGAGATGTGACTCCCTGGCTCTTGAACAGGATTTACGAGCTAACCGGCGGGCGGTCCTTAGAGAGCAGTTAGTATTCTCAACCTTCTCTGTGAATATCCTGAACTCTGTGTGTTATGCAGATATCGCCTTGATTGAGAATACTGCCCGTGTTGGTAAGCGACGGCCTTGCTTTTACTCTTGTCGCAGTACTCACCGATGTATAGGTGGGAGCATCGCGGTGGAGTATGCGAGGCTTTTGCAAGGTGGAAATGAAACTGTTCGTTGCCCGTTGTTGGTTTGCCTCGCTCATACCTAATTTCAGGTCTCCCATGTAGACCCAGTAGCAGTAGCAGGACCCCACTCTACTGTATGTAGGTGCATCGCTCCCGGAATTCGTTGATAACAACCTTTCTTACAGGTTCCCATTCTCACCTCAAAAGAGCTGCCACCAGCAAAGCTCGCCGTCATTGGAATTGCAGCGGTGGATATCATCGCGAAAGCTGAAACCAATAACGCTGGGGATATCCTGGAAACCACGGCCAAGGGTGCGGTTCGCAACAGCCTTGGGGGAGTAGGGCGCAATGTAGCAGAAGCAGCCCATCGATCGTTGTCAATACCCAACAACTATGTTCTTCTCATCTCTCCAGTCGGTCAAGACCAATTTTCGTCCCAAATTCAGGCGACTATGGGCGACATTGGGATGCGGACTGATGGGTTGGTCCAGGTGATCGAGGAGTATACCCCGGTGGTCAATATGGTGCTTCTGGGCGATGGCCGGCTACTAGGAGGAGTCGCAGATATTGCCATTGCAGACAAGATATCATCTAAGGAGGTGTGTTTGTCGTGGTTTCACTGTCCCCGCCGAGCTTAACTGGTCCCTAGGTTGTCGCGCTTTTAGAAAAACACGCAATTGAAGCCATTGCATTGGACGCTAACTTGCCTCTCATGCTCATGACGGGAGTTTGCTTATGGGCACAGACAAAGAACATCCCTGGTATAATGTATTTGTCCTCTGGTCGTTGAGCGCTTCTGACACTCCCCATTTTCACAGTGTACTAGTGCGATACCATTTGATTAGGCCGTATTTTGGACTCTTTCTGATCATTTGTTTGCAGCGAACCTACTTCTGTTCAGAAATCTCTGGGAATCATTCCAGTCGTTCAAGAGCTCATCAAGGCGCAGCCACTCGGTATTCAGCCAGGAGTTTTCACGCCATCGCCAATCCACTTCATCTCTCCAAACCGGTTCGAACTCGAGGCCTTGTGGTTGGCACTCAAGGAGCAAGAAAACGAGATGGACGCGTGGAAGTGGGAGGCAGTAGAGGATGCGTGCATCGGACGGGAGTGGAGGGAGTCTCTCGAGAAGCTCGCGAAACAATATAAACTCAAGTGGCTTTTAGAAGATGGTGTCGCGGTTCAGATGGTGAACCTACTACCCTTCTTCCAGAATATCGTCCTGAAATGCGGAGAGCAAGGTAATCTACCATCCGCTTACCCTTCGAGAGTATACAAGTTTAATCGATTTCATAATTCTTAGGTGTGCTCGTCGGAATCCGAGCCCCACTTCGTGTGTCCAATCTTCCTGAAACAAACGTCAAGAATGGGGTGGTGGTGTCCAATGGGAGAACCTCAACCTTTGTGCTCAAATACTTCCCTGCTCAACCCATCGAAGACGGTGACATCGTGAATGTGACGGGAGCCGGCGATACACTCGTTGGTAGTCTTCTCGCGAGTTCGATTATGGTAGGGTCTGCGCTATTTGAGGACGGTGTCAAGCTTGCCTCATCGATAGATCATGCGCAGAAAGCGGCATGCGCCACGTTGAAGTGTGAGGAAGCGGTCTCTCCGAATATCAGACGCCTGACATAGGTCTTTGGGGGCTCTTTGGGTGAATTTGGTGCGAGGGACTTTCGGCCATTCCGCGCGTTCGATGATGAACTGTTAGAGGCCTCCCTTTGGCAGCTTGAAAGCCGAGCAGCTTCTGATTTAATGTGCAACCTATACTGGCCTTGTAATAGCTGCTGTAATACAAGCTCGTTTAATATTGGTTGGGCGAGACCCCCTCGTCCAAATCACTGGTCAGCAGAAGCATGAGTGGGTGGTGGAAAGAGCCACATGTATATAGAAAGAACAGTGGAGGTTCCGCTGACCAGTCGTTGTACTATATGTACAGACCATCGATGACATTACAACATGCACACATGCACAGACTAGACAAACAACACAACACAAACAACACAAACAACACAAACAACACAAACAACACAAACAACACAAACAACACAAACAACACAAACAACACAAACAACACAAACAACACAAACAACACAAACAACACAAACAACACAAACAACAGGGAGACCGAGTGGACACACGTATGGATGAGACCGAGTATAGGTCATATAGACATCTAGGTGGTTGCTCTGGTATTTCTCATTGGACACAAGCAAGACCTCACGCTTTGCAGAGGCACATCAAGAGCATGGAATCAATTCTGACCGTTTCATTTCCATAGCCAGTACTACTGAGGCAGGCTTAATTCTCCCTGCCAGAGTCATCCACCATAGGCGGCACTTTTCCACGGGGTCGCCAGGCAATCTTCTATTGTTCACTATCCACATGCATGGTTTGATAACTCATTCCCTCTCCGCGTTTATAAGGTTAAGGAACTGAAGCCCCAAGTCCTTCATATTTGGACAGGGCAACTCCCTTGAAATAGGATTGTTAACAGAAACCCCATGTACATCCCGTTTCATTTGACTGCCGGGCCTGACCTCAATTAATCGCTCCGAGCTCAGTCCGCCAGCATATTGACACATCCAGACCACGGAACACCTCAAGCGCTCCACTTCCGACGGCATATAGCCTGCCCCTGATCCAATACACAGGTCAGCTATGTGCCCTCCCGATCCCATGATCTGGATTATTCCTCCAATGATAGTGATGTACCTTGTTGTTGGAATCCTGATTAACATTAGCTTCCTTTGGTTGTCTTATTCCTTTGTATCCGACAGATAGCCTTTGGTAAGTAGTAGTCCGGTACCGCTACGACGTCTATTTTATTCTACCTGTAGTATTTAACGCATGTACACTCGATAACTGGACTCCAGTCAGAATATTGACTTGAGCAAGCATTCCACCCATTCTGTCTCGCCTTTCCCTCATGATGGGTGGAAAGGCAACAGGTAATGATCAATGTGATGGGAAATGTGTGGAAATCAACAGGCAGTTTGGCGGGCTGGAAGAGCAGGATGAGATGACTGAGCAATGTGTGGCAAAGCCCTGAGTAAGTGGCGATTCATGATAGGTGATGGCAGTTGACAAGATGGGGGCATGTGATTGACAATGACGCAGGTATCTGTTGGGTGTTTGTCACCAGTGTGGGCTACAATGAGCATAGAATGGACTACCTGGCAATGAAAGAACCACCATCTGATATATAACCATTGGAATAACAGCGCTTGTGAGGGGATTGCCTGGGTGAATCGCTATAAGGATTCTATGGGTGGCTAATGCAACAGGATTGGTGCTGTGGGTGTAGCTGAGGCCGGTGGAGGTAAGAAGATGGTAATAGACTAGGGTGGCGAGTGAACTCACAGGTAGTATCCCACCCTTGCTATCTAAAGATATAGTATGAAATAGTACTCACTTCAGATATGATGGCCTAGTTTCTGAGCCTGACAGAAATTCCACTTTTCATTTTTTCCTCAAACAAAAACTACTATACTATCAATTCGCTACATGTTGTACAAGAGAGGGTCACATTGAGGAATATTGTTGAGCAACATATTTTTTCAATCGGTGACCGATGCTATGAACCGAACTGCAGATGGTTCCCCAGTGGCGCTTGGGTCTGGGACACGGTATTTCTTCTCACGGAGTTCCCCAGCTTCATCAAAAAACCGAAGCACCAACGCCTTCATATTAGGACAGGGCAGTTTCCTTGTGATGAGATTGACGGCGGAAAGTGGGGTTAGAAATTCCTGGGCATCTGTACTGAAGCTGCGCCCAGTTAACACCAGATCAAGTTGTTCCACTTCATCTTTGGATTCCAACAACTCCAGCAATTGGCGGTCAATAGCAAAAGTGCGAAATTTGAATACTTTTGCATGGATCCGATGGAATGCACTGATCCCCCTCTTGTCATATTTATTATGGTTCCACAACCGTGGGAACTCGAATGTGTTCAGAAGTGGAAAATGGAAGTTGGATTGCAGGACGGGCAGTCTCTTGAGCTCGTCCTGCTTGAACACCATGTGGGTGCAGGCTGGCATCCCCACCTTTCGTTCGAATGTTTCAGGCCAGCCACGTTCATCAACCGCAAATTTCTGCAACTGTGTAAAGACTAGCCCATCCATCCAGGCAAGGGCCGAGTTGCTAAGAGACAGTTTGCGGAGGGTATGAACCAGAGGTATGTCAACGTCGAAGGGTGGAACATGGACAGAGGATAGCTCGAGGTCTCTCAATTCATGAAAAGCGGGGAGTGCGTCCAGCACTTGCCTCTCAGTTGAAGGGCTGGTAATTATAAGCACTTGGAGACGAGATAGAAAGGGGGTAACAAGGGCACTCCCAAAAGTGGCGCTGTCCCAGGTCTTTGTTTTTAGGCGAAGGTCGTTGACCTGACCAGACTGTGGGAGCCTAGGACATGAAATATCCTCTATTACTCGTGGTAGTGTTGAATTAAACGACTCCCAGGAATTCATAGATGACTTGTAACGGACATAGAACTGAAGTGGCACTGCAGTTTTCTCTCGAGACCAACTCAAGGCGAGGAGCGGGGGGAGGAATTCATCGTTATACCCTGGCCGTAACCACTGTTGGTATCTCAGTTCCAAAATCTTCAAATATGGGCAGATAGTGCATGTCCATTCTGTTGCGCCCTCCCTGAACAATTCCCTCCAGTCAAACGTCAAATTATCTGCTACCCGGTTCCCAGGCTTGGCAAGAAGACCAGTGAAGAAGCGCTTTCCCAATGCAGATGGTCTTGGGAGGTCTAGTTTGAGCTCCACCAGCTCAGGGAGCAGTTGTAGTACTGCTGATAGTACCCTCTCCTTGCACGTAACACTGAGAGAGAGCGATTTGGGTTGCAATGTCGTCCCAAATCCTGCCCTGACAAGCTGAGCCACCTGTTCATTGCCTGTATATGGGCTCCACGCGTTACTCCTGACTCTCAGATGGTCAAGTGCAGGTGAAAAGAACTGCCCGCTAAGCGAGATATTCCAATTCTCAAAATGAAGCTTGGTGCATGCTGGTAGCTGAACACCATGACGCAGAGAGGGGTCAGTGGGTGGGGCAATAATCGTACAGTCTTCAAGTTGAGAGAACATCCGACCCCCCATCCACTGAATCGAGACAGATTTGAGGTAGAGACGGTGGAGAGTGTGAGCAAGCGGAAGGGGAGAGCCGTTGTCAACGATGTGGAGGAGTAGATTGGTGAGTTCAAGCACTTCAAGTCGCATGAAATGAGGGAGCAGGTCAACTGGTTGGTTCATCTTTGGAACCTTGGCTATGAACGTGGTAAGAGAACAATATATCGAGGAACGCCCTGGTTGGAGGAGATCCTGAACAGCAGGAAAGGAGTGAATCTCCATTGACATGAGCGTTCCCACTGCTGCCGTGGAAACATTCTGCAGTAGTAATCTGAGGAGAGGAGAAAGTACTGGTTCTATAATGTTGAGGTGCCTGAGTTGCCTCATAGGCTGGAGTTGCATGGAAAGGAGAGCATGATTGGGTTGAGGATCTGGCTCAACTTGGGGCAAAGAGACGATTGTTAGGGTCTGCCATTGAGATGCCTTGTTACCAGCCATATCAAGGGATGGCTGCAGTCGTTCTTCCATGTTCCTTGCATTATCGACGTCAATATTCACAACCAATGGATGTGCACCTGCCCTGCTCAAAAAATGGTGCACCCTCTCTGGTGTAGTACTTGCTCCCAAATCAAGGGAAGCCCAGAGACCGGCTATTCCTTCAATCATCTCATACCAGCGCCGGCATACATGCCTCAGTCCTCCTCGCAGTTGCCCAACGTCAATCGCAAAGTGGAATATCTCCATCATGATTTCGGCAGGAAGTTGATAGATCGGTGTTACACGGCACCGCAGATTATAGTGCTGCTGCTCAAGAGTCTCCAGGGCCAAATTATCATTGATGATTTGGGCGCGGAGTTGACAATATGCGGCATGAAGCCCCGCTGCACGGACTCTATTTTGATCAGAGAGAAGCAAGGACAACCACTCGAATTGTGCACCAAGATCAGAATAGGACAGAGGATCACCAGCGATGTACCAGCTGCGAGTGACGATTATCCCGAAGCAGCCCATGAGATTCCCGTCGGATCTTCGGTCAAAGAGACCGAGTGATGACATTTCTTTCGTTTTATAAAGCACAAGGATCGCAGGACGCAGTGCGTTTTGAAATGGGGAGCACAAGATGAGTGGGAGGAGTCGGGCACTACCTTGGCGCCCGGAGGAATCCTGATAACCAGCCTCCACAATATTAATTACGAGCCTCCTTGACGGAAAATGAAACTCCATTCCTCTCTTGTTCTATCTTGTTCTATGATAGGAATACTTATATAGTACCAATAGCCGAGCCACATATGACACCAGTGTCAAAATGTACGGTGGGTGTGCAACCCTGCATATGTCCAATACCCAGGAACTATAGGGAAACCCCAAACGACCGCACCGATTATGACGAGAACACTAATATTCCGACACTCCTTGATGGACGTTGGATCGCCAGCGGACACGCGAGGTTGCTTCCTTGAGGGATATGCTCAGGTACAGCGGGCATTCTGGTTACTGTGCGGACGAATAAATGAGGTTGAAATTGTTTCAACTGTTTCTCCTTCGACCGCTCTTCTCGCACTCTGAAGACTGCTACGTTAATCCGCAGTGCATTGGCTATGTTCGAACCCTGTGTTCCCCTTCGCCCGACTCGGTGCCCACGGTTTCGCAAATGGCTGCGCAACATCAGCTCCTCAGATCGACTGTTGGGTGTCAATGGTGATTTGGGGGGCGACGTTTACGCTCGGTTGTTCGTGGCTTTGCCTCGTGCGATCAATCATTTCATCTAGGTCAGTATGTACTCTCTCTGCTGTATTATCACGGACACCCACCAGGGTTATTAATTTTAAAACACTTGATACCTACCTCCAGGTCGGACTTGGACGGAATTTGGATTCCGACCTCTTCCTCTTGCAACTTCAGCACCCCCAGGCCGGCGAGTTAGTATCTAAAATAGTTCTAGGGTCCCCTTCTACCGGACACAGTTTCGACATCTATATAATCAGCCCGTAATATGGTGGCAGGCGATTTGTAACTTATTAGCGTACGGAGGATTGAATTATGCTAGGTACGGTGATATATAGTGCCGTTTACCTTGCTCTTTCAGTCGTGCTGACGAAGCGGAAAAGGGTCTGTAACCTTCTGCCCCGATCAAGCACACGGGCGGTTGAGCCTCGTGAGGGAACCCGCCGATAGTGAGGATCAATAGATGTATCACTAGCTCGAGTCCGTTGTGAGTATCCGCCACAACTGCAATAATATCATTACTGATTTTGCTATCCTTCTTCCAAAACCTAACGCAAGCGACCCTTCAACAATGCGTGCAAAGGAGTTATTATTTATTTATTTATATTTATTTTCACCTTTTCCCCTGACAAAGCGCTCGTCCTGCGTAAGCAGGTCCAGAGCCCCAAATCATCTACATGCATGGAGGGGGTCCTTGGTTGAGAAGCACAACCTGTTGAGGAGCCTTAATGTCGCCCTTGCGGGGCTGTTTAGTGTCGCTAGACTAAGCCTCGCCGACATCATGTGGTCTGCCTTTGGATGCTCGTGTAAGTCCCGGTCCGATATCCACTCGTCATAGGATTTATGATTTCTTGTGACCAGAGGTTCTAGGAGAGTACATGTTATGGTAGATTCGAATAGCGCTTCTCCATTAGGAAGACATTCTCGAGCACACTTATTCGGTGCTACTTGTAGGAAGACCAGGGATCGCCCAACACTAAAAGGATGCGTTGCCGCTACGCTACCGGTATGCGGAAGAATAACTTCGACACGCTGCCGCTGATGTTAGCATTCGCAGTCTTTTGACGGAGCAGTAGAAATGGAGGACTAACTGTTAACAAAGGAGTAACGACGAATTTTATCTACATACATAGATAAATTACATCAGTTTCGAATGAACACCAGTCGTGCCTTGTACGGGATTGCGAATCGTTTTGGGAAAAAACGAGGGCGTACGAGAGAAGGCAAGGGTTATAATACCTCCATTTTTAACCAACGAAGGCCTTTTTCACTGTTCAGCAAAATTCTTTTGCGATACTCTCAGCGATCGCTTTGTGCGTTCCAGTAGTGGGATGGAAGGCATCAAAGCTGGCGCTATATAATTAGCTCCATGAGCTGCAGTATGGCATACAGACTCACAAAATGTGTTCTTCGGGGTTGTCGCACAGGGTTCTTGGAGACGTTTCACCATATACGCCGTTCAAGCAAGGCTGCTGCGGCTGGAGTCCTTTCTCCTCTGCCTCCTTGATGACGACTTCGAGAGCTTCGGACTGGTCTAATAAGTGAATCTTGACTTCTGGGGGCAGGTAGGCGGCTGCAAGCGAGAGCGTGAGATTACCCTTGAAATCCTCCGAGAACTGGTTCTGGGCAGCGATAGCTTCGGGAGTGGAATAGAGTAAAAAGAAGGGTAAGAGTGCTCCGGGTTGCGTTTGGGGTAGAACAAATGTATGGAAGCCTGCACAAAATGCTGGCTTTTAGTTATTCTATCGATTGATTGGCTGGATTCACACCTTCCATCGCGAGCAGCTTGACGCTATTTACCAGACTGTCGGTAAGAGCCCGAATGCTCAAGCCTTGTCCGGCGAAAAACGCATCGTTAACGCCAGCAATGAGAATAGCTAAGGTCGAGCATGGTTCTGTCTCGCCCAAAGACGTAGAAAGGAACGAGTTGACTTGATCGACCACAGATGGGACCGGGATGTCCGATTTTGGGCCCG
>Ga0307515_10005765_pt1 | contig 25025 bp, 22 predicted proteins | sample 17_EM_MG_FD_194513 | JGI IMG/M metagenome (GOLD analysis project Ga0307515, IMG submission 194513) | Populus trichocarpa ectomycorrhiza microbial communities from riparian zone in the Pacific Northwest, United States - 17_EM | ecosystem: Host-associated > Plants > Roots > Unclassified | place... | reverse complement strand
TTAAAGCACTTCTTTATCCTGTTATAGATCTTCATCAATTCTATTGATGCATAGATTGATATTAGTGATTTTCTTTAATCTTTGCTAACCTGTAATTTCACAGGATGATAAAAGGATTATTTGAAACACACCTCTTTGTAGAAGATTTAGAAAGGTCGATAGATTTTTATGAAAATGTTTTAGGACTAACCAAATGTGGTTATAATGATGAGAGAAGAGTTGCCTTTTTCTGGATTGGAGAACCAAAAACTGCAATGCTTGGTTTGTGGGAGAAACCTAAAGAACAAATTGATATTAGGCACTTTGCATTTAGGTGTGATGTTGATGATGTGCTAAACAAATCGGTCGATTTTTTAAAAGCTAGAAATTTACAGCCCTACAACTTTTTAAAGGATGGAAATGAAAAACCAATGGTTTTTGCCTGGATGCCCGCCCTTGCCATATATTTTAAAGACCCAGATGGACATGATTTAGAATTTATAGCGATATTAGAGGGAGAAAGCCGACCAGAATTAGGAGTTGTTTCTTATGAGGATTGGCTAAAATTAACTGCTCAATAAATGCAAGAAATAGACATTGTTGCTTACGCATTCTCTCAATTTGCCAAAATGGATGCTCAAGAATTTGAACATTCTAAACCACATTGGAAACTAAAACAATATAAAAAAGGCGAATTTTATAATCAACATAGAACCGTTTGTAAGTTTTTAGGGTTTATTATTGACGGTGTATTTCGCTCTTATGTTGTGGATGAAAAAAGCGGCGAAGAGAAAAATGTCTTTCTTTATTCTGGAAATCAGTTTGTAGTTACTTTTAAGAGTTTCATTAATCAAATGCCTTGCGATTACCATACGCAAGCGATGACGGATGCAACGGTTGTTTATATACACATAGATGATTTATTGAAACTTTATCAGCAATCGCATCAATGGGAAACTTTTGGCAGGTTGTTGGCTCAAGAAGCTTTTAACATTGCAATGGACAGAACGGAGAGTTTCTTTTTCAAAACACCAGAACAGCGTTATCTAGATTTAATTAAATACCACCCACAGATTTTTAATAGCATTCCACTCTATCATATTTCGTCTTATTTAGGTATTCAGGGGCCATCTCTAAGTAGGATAAGAAAAAGATTAACAGGTAAATGACGATTTTAACTTAGGTTAAAATTATTGATGTTTTTAAGCTGGAGATTTGAGTCATCAAATTAAAAGAAAAAACATTATGAAAACTTTAAATCTAAAATCAAAAACAATCGTATTAGTACATGGTCTATTTGTAAACAACTTAAGCTGGGAAGGTTGGAAAGCTTTCTTTGAAGCAAAAGGCTATACAGTTTACAATCCTGCAAATCCATCTCACTCAGGTAATCCTGTAGATTTGAGAATGAACATCGACCCAAATTTAACCAAGGTAAACTTTGTAGATGTTGTAGAGAACCTAGTGAAATTTATTGACGCTTTGCCAGAAAAGCCAATCCTTATCGGTCATTCATTAGGAGGTTTAACTGTTCAAAAACTAATGGACTTAGGTAAAGGAGAAGCTGGTGTAATGATAGATGGTGCTCCTCCAATGGGTGTTATCCCTTTCGAATTCAGTTTTTGGAAATCTAATTTCACTGTAGTTAATCCATTTAAAGGCAATTCTGTTTTTATGCCGACTAAAGAATGGTTTCATTATACATTCGGTAACACGTTAAGCAGGGCAGAATCAGATAAAGTATTTGATGAGATTGCAGTGCCAGAAAGTAGAGCTATTGCTTGGGGAACTTTAAAAAGTTATGCTAAAGTAGATTTCAAAAAAGCACATCAACCTTTGTTGTTTATTGCTGGAGAAAAAGATAACATTATGCCTGCAAGCTTAAACAAAAGAAACTTTAAAGCTTACAAAAACGCAGATAGCATTACAGACTTTAAAATGTTCGAAGGTAGAGGTCACTACATTTGTGGTGATGAAAACTGGGAAGAAGTAGCTACTTACGTTTACAATTGGATTAGTAAATAGGAAGGGGAAAATGGCTTAACTTCTTGCTATTCCAATCCTGATTTTCTCCCGCTGATATACGCTAATGATGCAGATTTAAGATGGGTTAGGTTTAAATAGATTACTTTCTCCTAAAGTTTTGGGGGTACTGCCTCAATTTTTTAAACCCGATAGGAGTGAAAATCCTTTTTAGATTGTCATCCTGAGCCTGTCGAAGGACAATTTAAAAAGATTGTAACGGATAGCGGGGCTGATGTTCCCAAAGAGCATTGGTTTTGCTTTACTAAGTCTTCGACTACGCTCAGACTGACAATTAATTATGAGATTGCTTCGTCGTTCCTCCTCGCAATGACGAATGGGGTGCCAATCTATTGACAATCAAAATTTAACAAAAATATAATGACATAAATAGTAGGCTAAACCCTTAAAAATCCAATTAAAAATCATATCTTTGCGCCAAATTTATAGGCGCATTTTATGCAAAAGATTAGAAATATAGCTATTATAGCACACGTTGACCACGGTAAAACTACATTGGTTGATAAGATTTTACACTCTTGTTCTGTTTTTCGTGATAACGAACAAAAAGGAGAATTGATATTAGACAACAATGATTTAGAGCGTGAACGTGGGATCACAATCGTTTCTAAAAACGTTTCGGTACAATATAAAGACGTAAAAATTAACATCATCGATACTCCTGGTCACGCGGATTTTGGTGGTGAGGTTGAGCGTGTATTGAAAATGGCTGATGGTGTATTGTTATTATGTGATGCTTTTGAAGGTGCAATGCCTCAAACTCGTTTCGTAACGCAAAAAGCTTTGGCTTTAGGTTTAAAACCAATTGTTGTTGTAAACAAAGTTGATAAAGAAAACTGTAGACCAGAAGAGGTTTATGAGCAAATTTTTGAGTTGTTCTTCAACTTAGAAGCTACAGAAGACCAATTAGATTTTCCAGTAATTTACGGTTCTTCTAAACAAGGTTGGATGAGTACTGACTGGAAAGTTCCAACTACAGATATTTTTGCGTTATTGGATACAGTTGTGGCTACTATTCCACCTGCACCAATTAACGAGGGTACTTTACAAATGCAAATTACATCATTAGATTATTCATCTTTTGTTGGTCGTATTGCAATTGGACGTGTACACCGTGGTACAATTAAAGAAAACCAACCTATTACGTTAATTAAACGTGATGGTAAAATGGTTAAATCTAGAGTAAAAGAACTTTATACTTTTGAAGGTTTAGGTAAAATTAGAACTACAGAAGTAGGTTCTGGAGATATTTGTGCAGTTGTTGGTATCGATGGTTTTGATATTGGCGATACTATTGCGGATTTCGAGGCGCCAGAGCAATTACCAGTAATTAGCATCGATGAGCCAACAATGAATATGTTGTTTACCATTAACAATTCTCCATTTTTTGGTAAAGAAGGTAAGTTGGTTACTTCACAACGTATCAAAGATCGTTTGATGAAGGAAATGGAGAAAAATTTAGCATTAAAGGTTGTTGAGACTCAAGGTGCAGATTCATGGTTGGTTTACGGCCGTGGTATTCTCCATTTATCAGTATTAATCGAAACGATGCGTCGTGAAGGTTATGAATTACAGGTTGGTCAGCCACAAGTTATCGTTAAAGAAATTGACGGTAAAAAATGTGAGCCAATTGAAACTTTAATTGTAGATGTACCTGGTGATGTTGCTGGTAAAGTAATCGAATTGGTAACTCAGCGTAAAGGTGAGTTGTTAATCATGGAGCCAAAAGGAGATTTACAGCACTTAGAATTCGAAATCCCAGCTCGTGGTATTATCGGTTTGCGTAACAACGTATTAACTGCAACTGCTGGCGAGGCAATCATGGCACACCGTTTCAAAGCTTACGAGCCTTGGAAAGGTACAATTCCTGGTCGTTTAAATGGTGTATTAATTTCTATGGATAAAGGTATGACAACTGCTTATTCAATTGATAAGTTACAAGATAGAGGTCGTTTCTTTGTAGATCCTGGAGTTGATATTTACGAAGGACAAATTTTAGGCGAGCACATCCGCGATAATGATTTGGTAATTAACATTGTTAAAGGAAAAGCATTAACTAACATGCGTGCTTCTGGTACAGATGATAATACTCGTATCGCTCCAGCTATTAAATTCTCTTTAGAAGAATGTATGGAGTACATCCAAGCTGATGAATATATTGAGGTAACGCCTCAAAGTATGCGTTTACGTAAAATCTTTTTAACAGAACAACTACGTAAAGCAAACGGTAGTAAAAACTAAGCTCCTATTTTCCTTAAATGGAATTTAAATATTGAAGCCTGTAAGCGTAAGTTTACAGGCTTTTTATTTTTTAACATTAAGGAATTAAGAAGAGTTAAGCTTAATTTTTCTTAATTCCTTAATGTTTATTTTTTTGAAAAGCCGAAACAGAGCTACTTTTAATGTTAGTCCTTCTTTCAGCTTAATCTTTTTCGCTTCGCTACAAAGGATATCGCTTCAATAAGGTTTAGAATTGAAAGGGTTGTACTACTATTATCATTTTCTTTTATAGAGACTAACATCGTCCTCGTTTGCAACGAGGATGTGTGAAATTGGCGATTGTATCGCCTATATAAACAGGCACATTACAAATGTGCATCTTATGCATCCACGTTGCAAACGTGGACGATATTTTATATCATTTCTAATTTTACTAAACCTTTTAAACCCACGTAATCTTTTGCACTACTATAAATGTATTCTTCTGGACTTTCAACAATACCAGCTTTTACTGGGTTATTGTGAACATAATCTAATTTTTCTAATGCATCAACATCTCTAAGAAGTATGGCGTGATTGTCATCCGCCCATAATTTATAGTTTTCTGCTCTACCAGTAGATTTCGCAATAAATCCAAATTTATCTAACATCCAATCTCTTCTACTCTCAGGAATTTCCATTATTGTTGCAACAAGTTTTTTAGAGGTGAATTTTTTAAAATCTCTTAAAAAGTCGGACATTTTATGAGGGGCTTCACAACGACCAATGAAATGCAAATGATTAGTCATTAATACCCAGCCATTAAGTGTCAATCCTTTTTCAGCAATACAATGATTTAGGGATTCAACAATAATTTGTTTGTATTCAATTCTAGTAAATAAATCTATCCACTTAACAATGGTACAAGTAATAAAATATGTTTCGTGTTGTTCTTTGATTGAATATCTATCTCCTGCCATTCTCAAATGTAATTTTTATTGAGCACATTACAAATGTGCATCTCACTCATCCGCGTTGCAAACGCGGACGATAAACAGCGCAAGAAACTCCTAAGAATGTAACAGTTTCTTAATGAAAATCTAACAATCTGGTGGCAATTAATATTCCTAAAGGTTTTAAATTTGCATTATCATCCTTATTTATATGTTTGAAAGGGCATTTTCCTACCTAGGAATATATTTTTTAAAGGCATTATCCCTATTGCCATTAGGTTTTTTATACCTTTTAAGCCGTGTCTTTTATGTGTTAATCTATAGGGTTTTTGGTTATCGCAAAAAAGTAGTTAGAGAAAATCTGTTAAACTCTTTTCCTGAAAAAAATATTGCCGAAATTAAAGCTATAGAAAAGAAATTCTATAAATATTTTGCCGACTTGATTTTCGAGATTATCAAAATGCAAAGTATCTCTGCAAAAGAGTTAGATAAGCGTGTAAAATTTAAGAATGTAGATTTGGTTGAGGCTTACCTTAAAAACAACGAAAGCGTACTGTTCTGTTCTTCTCATTATGGAAATTACGAATGGGTTTGTATGAGCATTGGAATGACATTTTCTGGTCAACATTACCCAATTTATAAACCATTGAGCAGTAAGATTTTTGATGACTGGTTCTTTAATTTGAGGAGTAGATATGGTAATCAAATGATTTCAATGCGTCAAACAATTAGAGCTATTCAGTCTACCAAGCATTACCCAAGTATGTTTACTTTTGGAAGCGATCAAGCACCATCAAAGGAAGATTCTCAATATTGGACTACACTTTTAAATCAAGAAGCTTCTATACAACTCGGATTGGAAAAAATTGCTAAAAAGACCAACAGACCCGTGTTTTATTTAAAAACCAGCTATGTAAAACGAGGTTACTACGAAGTTGATTGTGTACCGATTTCTTTAAATCCTGCAAGCACAGCAGAATTTGAAATAACTGAATTACATACTCGTTTTTTAGAAGATTTCATAAAAGAAGAACCAGCTTATTGGCTTTGGAGTCATCGTAGGTGGAAGTATAAGCCAGAAAAACCAGTTCGAGAAACCCCATCAAAAGATTTGAAAGAAGAAAATATTGAGGGTTAATAATATTAAACTTTGATATTAATTCATGTCTTAGCTTGTAACATTAAGCAATTGAGCAACCTTAACATCCATTAAGTTCTAATGTTGATTTTCAAATTTTACATCAACCAAACTTCTCTAAATTCCCTTTTTTCTACTTTAGTGTTTCAATACAATTATTATGGAATCACTACAAGGAAAAAATGCTATAGTTACTGGAGCAGGTAAAGGTTTAGGAAAAGCAATCGCAATAGCTTTAGCTCAAGAAGGAGTAAACGTTGGCTTAGTTGGAAGAACTGAAAAAGACCTAATTGCCGTTGGGGAAGAATTAAAAGCTTACAAGGTAAAAACAGCAATCGCCATTGGAGATGTTTCTGATATTGATGCTGTAAATTCGGCTGTTGCCAAAGTAAAAGCAGAACTTGGTGCTATTGATATTTTAATTAATAATGCAGGTGTTGGTGCTTTCGGTAAGTTTATGGAGTTGGAGCCAGCACAATGGAAACAGATTATCGAAATTAATTTATTAGGAGTCTATTATGTAACTAGGGCGGTGTTGCCAGAAATGATAGAAAGACAAATTGGAGACATCATTAATGTTTCATCAACTGCTGGTAAAAATGGAGCTGCGGTAACAAGTGCGTACAGCGCATCTAAATTTGGGCTGATTGGTTTATCAGAATCGCTAATGCAGGAAGTGCGAAAACATAACATTAGAGTAAGTACCATGTTACCAAGTACAGTTGCCACAGATATGGCAATTGATTTGAAATTAACTGATGGAAATCCTGATAGAGTAATGCAACCTGAAGATTTTGCAGAACTATTAATCGCTCAATTGAAATTAAACAGAAGGGTTTTCGTTAAAGAAAGTGGAATTTGGTCTACAAATCCTTAAATTAGTAAAAGATAATCCCCTTTAAATTATGAAAAATCTGTTATTTGCTATTATTGCAATGTTTGTAGTCAGTACAAGTTTCGCTCAAGCACCACCGCCAACAGCTGACCAAGTTTTAGCTGAAGCTTTTAAAGAAGCTAAAAAGCAAAAGAAAAAAGTGTTCGTTAAGTTTAGTGCTTCTTGGTGTGGCTGGTGCCATAAAATGGACGACAGTATGAATGACCCTGAGCTGAAAGCGTATTTCGATAAAAGCTTTGTGATTAAACACCTAATTGTAATGGAATCTAAAGGCAAGGAAAATTTAGAAAATCCTGGTGCTATGGATTTGATCAAAAAATACAATAGTGATGGATTCGGTATTCCACTTTGGTTTATTTTTGATGAGAACGGGAAGTTATTGGTCGATTCTCATTTAAGACCAGAAGGTGTAGGAATGGAAGTAAAAGGAAAGAATATCATTGGTTGCCCTGCTGCAAAAGAAGAAGTAGATTCTTTTGTAAAATCACTTAAAGCAACTACAAAACTTACTGACTCAGAATTAGCCAAAATTTATGCAAGGTTTAGAAAAAATGATCCAGCATATAAGGGAAAATAATATTTGAAATAATTTAAGCCGCGGATTCCCAGATTTATATTTGGTGTCTGTGGCTTTTTTCTTGGCCGTCATTTCGAACGAGCTTTTTGGTAGGAGAAATCTTTAACCTATTCCTCCTACCAAAACTTTGGCTTGTGCTAATAAACAAACAGATTTAGCTTCGCTGGACCCTTCAGGGTTCTCGCCCGATGAAGAATCGAGTTCGAAATGACGCTGAATTGAGGAGACTTCTAATCATTTGTCCTTCTATGCCTAATAAAATATTGCACCAAGTTAAATGCAATGAAGATGTGATTAATCACCGTTGGTATAACACCGTAGTAATGACATAAAATTTTAAAACGCTCAGTTAAACTCGCCAAGTGCTTTTTCTTAGACATTCCGCCAACCAAATATTTTGCAACGTATAAGTGCGTATTCACAACGTTAGATGATTTTTTAGCAGCTTTTATAATCCAATCTATATCAGAGCTGTATTTATATTGCAAATCGTAAGGTTCAGTTAAGCTTCTTTTAATATAAATAGCCTGATGACTAACATTCATTCCGAATTTAAAACTATGCCAATCGAAATGTTCTGGCGCTCTATGTCTCCGTTGACCTAAACTTTTCCAGTTCTCATCATACATTTCAGTTTCCCCGTAATAAATATCGCCAGATGCCGCTGATGAAAAAACAGCTGTTACTGTTTCTGGTGCATAAACCTCATCGCCAGAATTCATGAACAATACATAATCGCCTGTGGCTAAAGCCAAACCTTTATTCATAGCGTCGTAAATGCCTCTGTCTTGTTCAGACACAACAATTGCTAATCTGTCTTTGTATTTGTTAATGATATCAACAGTTCCATCATTTGATGCGCCATCAATAACGATGTATTCAATATTGCTATAAGTTTGATTTAATACCGAAAGCATCGTTCTTTCTATATCTTTTGCATTATTGTAAACGATAGTAATTACGCTAAGTTTAGGATTTACGGTCATTGAGGCAAAGCGTTAATTAAGGTCTGATATAATTCTTCGTGTTTAGTAGCAACAACTGCAGGTGCGAAATGATTTAAGATTGTTCTTCTTGCTTCTTTTTGAACCGATGCCGCATCCTCGTGTAAAAATAACCATTCAATTCCGTCGGCTAAATCTGATGATGATTCGTAGTTGGCCAAATATCCATTCTCTAAATGTTTAACCATATCAGGAATTCCACCTGTTTTAAAGGCAATTACTGGTGTTGCGCAAGCTAAACTCTCCATCACGGTGTTTGGTAAATTGTCTTCCAGAGAAGGTGTTATAAAGGCATCTGCTGCTGCGTAACATTTGGCTAAGTGTTCGTCTTTATTGATGGTGCCCAAAAAGGTTGTTTTAAAAGGAAATGTTGGCACATCTTTTTCATCCTTGTTTCCAAAAATAACCAGCTCAATTAATTCATTAGGTATTTCTGGTCGATCAGCAAGCTCATTTAAAGCATCAATTAAATATTGAGTTCCTTTATGTTTATCGTTTTTAGAAGGCATAAATCCACTCATTAGCACAAAATGATTTGCTGGAATTTTTAGGATTTTTTTGGCTTCTGCTTTTACATAAGGCTTAAAAACATCAATTTCTATGGTGTTTGGAATAACCGAAACATTTCTAATGCCCAATAAACTACTTTGTTTTACTGAGTTCGACATCCATCGGCTTGGTGCCACAATGTGAAAATTAAATTCTGAATAAGCTTTTTGTTTACGTAACCAATTTTTGTGTGAGATGTCGTTTTTGCCACTCAGTTTTAAGATGGGGCAATCACCACATTGTTTGTGAAAATGCTCGCAGCTGTATCGCACATGACAACCCCCAGTAAAAGCATTACTGTCATGAAAAGTCCAAACCACAGGTTTTTCCAATTCATCAATCTCTGCTAAAAATTTCGGTGTTAAAAATCCATGATTAACCCAATGTAAATGGATAATATCTGCAGATTTTAAGTCAGGATGATTAACAATTGATTTGCCAAACCATTGCAGAGAGAAAGGAATTTTTACAGCCTTAACAAATATTTTCGCCAAATATCGCTCTGCCATGATGTTAAAAACTGCTTCTATTTTAGCAAAAATACCTTTGCTAAAAGTATCAATTTTAGGGTTTTTGCCGAATTTGTAATAGGCAATTACTTTAGAGTCGATGCCATTTTCTAACAATGCATTACTCAAACGGAGACAAGCTCTTCCAGCTCCTCCATTTCCATCGTAGGTATTTAGGTGTACAACTTTCAAATCAATCAAAAATACATTTATTTGTTTAGGATTATAAAATTGTTGTGTATTTTCAGCCAACCAATCAACAAACAAACTAATTCATGAAAACAACCATCTTTAAAACGCTTTGCGTAATGCTATTGGTATTTCCAATTTTAACAAATGCACAAGACCAAACTTATTTTACAGCTTATCCGTCGTTAAGTCCAGATGCACAAACCATTGTGTTTAGTTACGATGGAGATATTTGGAAAGTGCCAGTAAAAGGTGGTTTGGCTTCTCGTATTACAGGAATGGTTGGCGATGAGATAAATCCAAAAATATCGCCCGATGGCAAATGGTTGGCATTTTCATCTAACCAATTTGGAAATAATGACGTTTATCTAATGCCAATGGCAGGTGGAGACATCAGACAATTAACTTTTAATGATGGCTCTGATGAAGTTGATAATTGGAGTTGGGATTCTAAAACAATCTACTTCACCTCAACGAGATATAATTCTGCCTCAAGCTATAAGGTTGGTGTAAATGGAGGTACAGCAGTTCGTTTGTTCGACAATTTTTTTAATACTACTCACAACATTGTAGAAGCACCAAACGGCGAACTTTTCTTTAGCGATACTTGGGAAAGTAGAAACGCTGCCAATAGAAAACATTACAAGGGAGCATACAATCCAGATATACAATCTTACAACCCAAAAACCAAAGCTTATAAACGTTATACAGATTTTATTGGTAAAGATTTTTGGACCAGCATAGATCAAAAAGGGAATATCTATTTTGTATCTGATGAAGGCAACGAAGAATACAATTTGTATACTTTTATTGGGGGCAAAAAAACAGCTTTAACGAAATTTGAAACTTCCATTAAACGTCCATTTGTTTCTGCCAATGGAACAACTGTAGTGTTTGAGAAAGATTATCAGCTTTATACTTATGATGTTGCTTCTAAAAAGGTAGAGAAAGTAAATGTCAGTTCTACCCGGAATCAGATTCTAAGTAAGGAACAGGAGTATGATGTAAGAGGTACTATTTCAGCATTTGATGCATCGCCTGATGGCAAAAAATTAGCCTTTATTTCTAGGGGAGAAATTTTTGTGAGTGATGCAGAAGGAAAATTTGTTCGTAAAATAAGCAATACTGGGGAGCGTGCTTTAGAGGTTAAATGGATGGCTGATAATAAAACAATATTATTTAATCAGACCGTTAATGGTTACCAAAATTGGTTTACCATAACAGGCGATGGAAAGGGAACAATTAAACAATTAACCTCAGATAAGGCGAATAATCGTGATATCACTTTTAATAAAACCAAAACTTTAGCCGTTTACTTGAGTGGAAAAAATGAGTTAAGAATACTAGATTTAAAAACCTTAGAAAGCAAAACGATTGTTAAGGATGAATTTTGGGCGATTCAAAACTCAACACCTAGCTTTTCGCCAAATGACCAATATGTGTTATTTACGGCCTTTAGAAATTTTGAACAAGACATTTTGGTGCATGAGGTTAAAACCAATAAAACCATCAATTTAACTAATACAGGTGTAACAGAAACTAGTCCGGTTTGGTCGCCAGATGGCAAATATATTTTCTTTACGAGCTCACGCTTAAAACCATCTTACCCAACTGGATTGCAAGACCCACACGTTTATCGCATGGCGCTAAATAACTATGATGGACCTTTCCGTTCAGATAAATTTGATGAATTGTTTAAAGAAGATAAACCAGGAGAACCTAAAGATGTAAAACCTGCTGTAACTGACCCTAAAGCCAAATCTAAACCTACAGATACGGCTAAGAAAAAAACTGAAACCAAACCAACGCCAAAACCACCGGTTTTAATTACTATAAATACTCAAAAAATTCTTGATAGAATTGAAATGATAAGTCAGCCTTTTGGTGGACAATATTTAGCAGATGTTTTTGCCAAAGGCGATAAAACGTATGTTTTTTTTGCATCGAACCATGAAGGAGGAACACCTGGTATTTTTAGAACTACAATTGAGCAATTTGAAGCTAATAAAACAGAAAAAGTTACCGAAGGTGGAGACTTTAATATTGTTGCCAGTGGCGATAAATTTTTTACCTTAACCAGAGGAGAAATTAGTAAATACAGTCTTGAAGGCAATAAATCGGATAAAATAAACATTGGTTATAAGTTCAGTAAAAACTTAAATGCAGAGTTTAACCAAATGTTTTATGAAACTTGGGTAGGTTTAGATGAGAACTTTTATGATGATAAATTCCATAATGTAGATTGGGAGAAAATGAAAACCCGATATGCTGCTTATCTACCTTACGTAAACAGTAGAACTGATTTGAGGATTTTACTAAATGACATGTTGGGCGAATTAAACTCATCGCACATGGGCTTTAATAGTTTTGGTGCAGAAGAACGCAAAAATCTGAACTACGTAACTAATGAAACCGGAATAATTTTCTCTAACGAAAATCCTTACAAAGTAGAAAGAATAGCTGCTAAAAGTAATGCGGCCTTAGTAGGCGATAAAATTGTAGCTGGAGATGTTTTAACTCAAGTAAATGGGATTAAGGTTGATGAAAAAATGGACAGGGATTATTATTTCAGCAAGCCATCTTTAGATAAAGAAATGACCCTAACATTTTTACGAAGCGGTAAATCTGTTACGGTAAATGTTCATCCACAGAGTTCTGGAGCTTTAAAAACAAACTTATACGATGAATGGATTAATCAAAATCGTGATAACGTAGATAAGTTAGGGAATAATCGCATTGCTTACTCTTATATGAAAAATATGGGCGGTAGTGAATTAGAGCGTTTCCTTTTAGATATGGTTGAGCAAGAGAACAACAAGGAAGCCATCATTTTAGATTTAAGATACAATACCGGTGGGAATGTTCACGATGAAGTATTAAGATTTCTTTCGCAAAGACCATATTTGCAATGGAAATATCGTGGAGGAAAATTATCTCCACAAAGCAACTTTGCACCGGCAGCTAAACCTATTGTATTGTTAATTAACGAACAATCTTTAAGTGATGCAGAAATGACTGCTGCAGGTTTTAAAGAATTGAAATTGGGGAAAATAATCGGAACAGAATCTTATCGTTGGATTATTTTTACCTCAGCAAAAGGTTTGGTAGATGGTTCTTCTTATCGTTTGCCATCATGGGGGTGTTATACAATGGATGGACAGGATTTGGAGAAGGAAGGTGTAAAACCAGATATTTTTGTTAAAAATACTTTTGAAGATAGATTGGCAAATAGAGATCCACAAATAGAAAGAGCAGTTGCGGAGATTTTAAAGCAATTGAAATAAGTTTAAGAGGTTAATTGTTCAAATTGGTTAATCGCTGAGATATAATTCGGCATATCATTTTTAACAGTTAACCTTTTTCCGTTTCTTTGAAGCTAGAATTAAAATTAAGAATGAGTAATTTATTAACCGACAGAGATTTTTGGGTAAAGTATTGGGAAAGTAAAACTGATTTGTCTGTTGTAATACCAGAAAATTATTTATTTCATCGCCAACTGGCGGATATTGTAGAAAAACAAAACGTAAAGACAGCTATCGAATTAGGAGGTTTTCCTGGTTATTACGCAGTTTTTCTGAAGAAATATCTAAAGCTCGATGTTACACTATTAGATTATTTCGTTCATCCTCCTATCACCCAACAATTGCTAAAAACAAATGATTTAGCAGTTGATGATATCCATATCATCGAAACGGATTTATTTAAATATCAGCCTGAAAAACAATATGATTTAGTGTTGAGCTGCGGTTTAATTGAACACTTTAATGATACTGCAGATATCATAAACAGACATATTGCCTTCGTAAAATCAGGCGGAACATTGTTTATCACTTTGCCAAACTTTAACGCTGTAAATGGTTGGTTTCAAGAGAAATTTGATAAAGACAATTACGATAAACACAATATCGATTGTATGAATCCAACTTTGCTTGCCAAAATTTGTAAAGAGGCAGGGTTAGAAGTTATCCAATCTCGTTTTTTTGGTGGATTTAGTGTTTGGTTGGAAAATGAAAAGCAAAAATCAGTAGGAGTAAGATTACTTAAAAAATCAATCTGGATTGCAGGAAAGGTATTTTCAAAAATGTTTCCATTTGATTCAAAACAGTTATCACCATATATTATTTTAGAAGCCAAGAAACCATAACATGAATGTAAGTTGGGGATATTCGCCAAAGATTGAAAAGTATATCCCGCTGGGAGATTTTCCACCTGACAAGTATTTAATAATTGCTAAACAAGCCATTGAAAACCTGGGCTGGAAATTAAGTCATATTTCTTCAACTGGTTTAATTGCCTACACGCCAATCTCATTTCAGTCTTATAGCGAAGAAATAACCATTAGAATTGATACCAACTTTGCTATTATTAAAAGTGAATGTGTTGGTATTCAAATGTTGTTTAATGATTATGGTAAAAACGCACTCAATCTTGATAAATTCTTTCACGAATTAGCATATGTAGAGTTTCATCTGCAAGATATTTGGGAAGAGAGTTTAACCAAATTTCACGACTTTGTAGCGACACAAGATGATGACTATTTCGAGAAAGCACCATTAACGGTAAAGAATAAAATCAAGAATGTTTTGTTCTTGTTCTTTCCTCAAAAGGGTTATGTAGTTACCCCTCTGTTAGTGATTGCAAACGTGATTTATTATTTCATTTTTGTGATGCTTACAATATTTATGTTTAGATATTTTGGCACACAGGAAGCTGAAGATGTCTATAAAAAAACTAGTTCTTATATAGGTGCTAACAGTAGGGACTTAGTGCTTTCTGGCCAATATTGGCGGTTAATAACTCACCAATTTGTGCATTGGTCTTTAATGCATTTGTTTTTTAACATGTATGCCTTAATTTATATCGGCTTAATGATTGAACATAAATTAGGAGGTAGAAGATTCATTTTTGTTTACTTATTGAGTGGTATTTGCGGCGGCTTAGTAAGTTTGGTAACCCATGAAGTTGGGTTTATGGCAGGTGCATCAGGCTCTATTATGGGTTTGTTTGGTGCATTTTTAGCCTTATTGTTAAGTAAGGCATTTGAAAAAAATGCAACAAAAGCAATGTTCATCAGCACCATCATAGTAACCATTTTTATGTTACTTAATGGTATTCGAGGTCGTACAGATAATAGCGCTCACATCGGTGGATTGATTTCGGGCTTTATTGTTTGTTATATCATTTTTAATGAAAAATTAACAAAATGGACTCTTAAGCCAATGATTAGATATGGATTATCTATGGGCTTGGTCTTGGTATTCTCAGCGGCAATTCTTTCACTTACACCACAATACCAGTATAAGGAATTTGAAGTTTTGCAACAAAAATTCACTGAAAATTCCAATGAATTTGGCGAGGTTTATAGCATTCCATCTAATTATAGTAAAGAAGAAAAGCTAAAAATCATCAAAGAGTCTGGCCTTGATATTTGGGCAGAGAATGCAAGGGTAGTAAAAAAGATGCAAGCTTTAAATTTGAATAAAAGCCAGCGAGCAAAAGTTGAGTTTTATGCTAAAATAACGGCTAAAACAACAAAGATATCTGCACTGCTTTATAGAGAATGTCAAGAAAACAACTACAATTATAGAGGTGAAATTAGGAGTTTATCTTACGACATTAATGACATTAGATTAGAAGAAGGTGATAGATTAAGAGCCGAAGAAAATTAATTCATTTTTTCCTTGATATACCTTTTAATCCTTGCCCATAAACTCCCTTTTCTATTAGCTAAAAAGTGTTTAATGGCTTGGTAAGCTTTTTGGTTTTCTTTAACAACAGTTGGAAATGCTGCAATAGGTTGCGGATTAATAATCACATTATAGATATCGCTCATTCCGGAGTGAATGCCTGTGCCGTCGTGACCAATGTTATTCACTAAAGACTGAGATGGATTTAGGGTTAATCCGCCTTTTAAGAATATAGAAGCATACCATCTAATAGCCCAAGAATTATTTTTACCGCTTTTAAAACCTTCCATCTGTTTCCAAAAGTTCATGGTGTTTTCTATAGAAAAAGCATTTCTTTTTTTAGAATCAAATTGACCTAGAAGCGTATCAATATTTGGTTCGAAGTTTTGCCAAGCTCTTGCCCAAGTTGCCCAACCCCAGCTAGTGGCCGCTCTATAAAAGAAACTTTCTGGTAAGGTATCATCTTTCAATGCATACATATAAGCTCCAATATGCATTACTTTTTCTTCATCGCGATAGCGATTTAAAGCTTCATTAAAATAAGTTAAAGTGTATGGTGATGAAATTAAATCGTCTTCAAAAACGATAACTTGCCCATAAGTAGAAGTTAGTTTATTTACGCCTGCAATTACCGAGTTTGCCAAACCCATATTGGTTTTACTTTCAATAATTTCTACAGATTTAAAACCATCAATATTTTTGATGAATTCTCTAACCTCTGCAACTTTATCTTCATCAGCTGTTCCTTTTGCCCCATCAGAGAAAATAAATAACCTGCTATCTGCTGCTAGTTCATTCTGTTTTAAAAACTTTATTGTTCGCTCGGTATGTTGCGGACGGTTATAAACGAATAAAGCGATTGGAGCAAGGTTTTGCATTAAAAATTTGGGTTAACCATACAAAGATATGTTAAACGCATCACAATTAAATCAGTTTAAAATGGTTAGGCTTCCTTTGTAAACTGAATTTTTTCCATCCTTTAACATAATTACATAATAGAAGGTTCCCGTAGGCAACGTGTTGCCTTTGTATTTTCCATCCCATGAAATGGAATAAGAATTTGATTCGAAAATAGGTGCGCCATATCTGTTATAGATGAATACTTGAGAACCAGGATAATTTGCCAAATTTTTAATCTCCCAATTATCATTGATTCCATCACCATTGGGTGAAAAAGAGTTAGGTACTTCGATATTTTTTAAGACAACCAATTTAATAAAAGCTGTTTTAAAGCAGTTATCGCCATAGCTTATTTTTAAGCCATAGGTGGTGTTATCGGTAGGAGAAGCAATTGGACTTAAAACATCGTTTTGGTCTAAACCTAAACTTGGCGACCATTCTATTGAATAGTTAACTAGGTTTGAAAGATTAGCTGTAACACCTAGATTAATTTTTTTACCAAGGTCAATTGTTAATAGTTTTGGTGCATTGATAACGATGTCTTCATAAGAAATTAGCGAAACATCTGAAGTATTGGAAGTATTGCAATTATGGTTTTCGATGGTCCATTGCAAATCGATAGGCTGATTTAGTGGTAAATTTGAGATTGTTGCTTTAGGATTATGGACAGATTGTGCATCAAAAGGATTAAAACCTAGAGGAGAAATTACTTTCCAAGTTCCCGTTTCATTAAGACCAACAGCATTTGCATTTAAAGTAATAATGGTAGCGCCACAATAAGAAAGACTTTCTCCAGCATCAGCAATTGTTGCTGGTAAATTAATTTGAATTTTTAGGATATTGCTTTCTGTTTCACAAGCATCTGCATAAGTTATTCTTTTGAAATAGGTTGTTTTAGATAAGGTTGCAATACTTAAATCTTTAGAGGTATTTGATGAACTAGTCCAAGTAGTACCATCATCACTTTGTTGCCAAGCAAATGTGATGGTTGTGTTGTTTGCTCCAGTTGGTGTAGAACCCTCAATTAATAAATTATCAACCGATGTTGCGCAATAAACAGTTTCATTTGTTTTGATAATGTTATTGTCGGTTCGAGTAGAAATGCTCAATAAATACCTAGAGTCATAATATGGAGAATTGATAACTACCCTCCTATATTCTACCTGATAAACTGAATTTGTAAAATTTTCTGGTGTGGTGATGTTTAAATCAAATTTATTGGCATTTGGAATATCAGTCCAAACTCCTGCAATTAATTTTTGCCATTGATAAACCGATAAGACGTCATTGTCTACCGCTCCAACTAAAGTAATTGAAGTGCTTGGGCAAACATCAAGTCTGATGGCTTTATTAACAATAATTTTTATCTCTTTTTCTAATAAACAACTTCCATAACTAATTTTTAGATGGTAAATAGAAGTTTCTAAAGGACTAGTATTTGGAACCAGTTTGGTTGGGTTGTCTAAATATAGAGCAGGACTCCATTGATAAGTATAAGTTGTATTTGGGTTAGGAGTTAATGTTGCTGGAATGGCCAGAGTTTGCCCTTCATTAATGGTAAAATTGGTTGGCATTGAAAAAGCCGGAGTGCCATAATTGAATATTTTAACCTGCGCAGAGGATGCCGTTAAGCAATCGTTTTGTGTGATGGTCCATTTTAGAATTACCTCCTCATTCTGTGGAATGTTATTAATAATTGCTTTTGGCTCATTAATGTTTAAAGGAGTAAAAGGATTAAAGGTTGCTGGGCTTACAACAGACCAAGATCCTGTCTCATTTCCTACGACTAAATTTGCATCAAGTTGTAATGTATTAGTGTTACAAAGTGATTTATTAGTACCTGCATTTGCTGTTGTTACCATAGGGAAAACATCAACCTTAATGATATTACTATAAGAGTTGCAACTTGCTGATTGGGTAATTCTTCTAAAAAATAATGTCTGCGTAAATTCTGGTGTTGTTAAATTCTGTGCATTTGTATTGATAATATCTATCCAATCTATTCCATTTAAACTGCGTTGCCATATAAAGGTAGAGGTAACACTTGCAGCACCAGCAGGAGTAGTTCCATTTATTGTAATGTTAGCCTTGCCATTGCAAAATGCAGTGATAGGAGTACTAATGATGTTATTTATTGTGTTTAAAATTTTTACCGTTCTAGTTAAATTAGAAGTACAGCCACCTTCATAAGTAACTTGTACAGAATAATCTCCACTTTCGGTAAAAGTATTTGTGGCGCTTGTAGGATTTTCACCGCCATTCCATAAGTAAGATTTGCCACCACTTGCCGTAAGTATTACATTAGTACATCCTGAAGTAGATCCGGTTATTACAGGAGTAAAATTATCTATGATTACTTCCTTGGAGGCAGAAGTTTTACATCCTGTCGGATTAGTTACCGTTACAATATAAGTTCCGCTAGAGGTAAAATTATTTGTAGCACTTGTTGGGTTACTTCCCCCATTCCATAAATAAGATGTACCCCCACTAGCAGTAAGCTGAGTATTGCCACAAGTTTTAGTTTCAGAAATACTGATGTTAAATGGAGGTGGCCTTATGCCCCAGGTAATATTGGTATAGAATTCTTCTGTAGAGGAATTTATTGTTACACAATCAAAATCTCCAGGAAACATGATAATTGCATAACCTTCTGTTCCTGTTAGAGAAGTGCTATTGTGAAATTGCATATTCCCTCCATCAAACAAAACCACATATGGCTTAGAAAAACTTAATGTGGAACTTATCGGTAAACTTGCGCCTAAGGATGCGATTAATAAAACAGGGTTAGTAACTGTTTTAGAAAAGCACATAGTTGTTGTACCTCCGGTACCTTTTGACCATGTTGTCTGTGGAACGGTTGTGTTTGGTATTGTGGCAGGATAACTGCTAAATTTTGAGTGATTATATATTTGTGGAGTAGAACCAAAGTTGAAGTTTGATGTCATTGTTACATTAACAATCTCTCCATTATTGTTAATCGTACCAACTGCACTGTTTCCATTAAAGCTATTCCAAGTTGCCCAATTTACATCGTTACAAGCGTCAAAATATTTAAATTTAGAAGGTTTAATATTAGCAAAAGAGTAAAAATTCAGGCAAGTTATTAAAGCTAGACAAATTACAATGTAGAAATGTGAACTTTTTTTATTGCTCATAAAAACTTCAAATACCCAAACAGTTATCTGCCTTGTAAAAAATAGATGTTGCTTTGTTATAGAACAATCCTGGAGATATGCCTGTAAATGGTAATTCCTTAAACCCTTTTTCTGTTAAAAAGGTTCTAGCTTCTTGATAAATTTCTCTTTCAGAATCATCCAAGACTAAAACGCCATTCGGTGTTAAGGCTTCAACACTGTTTTTACTACAATTAACACGGTCTCTACCATCAACAATAATCACATCGAATTTTTCGCCAAGTAAAGCAGCTTTTTTGCTGTATTCTCCACCCTTTTCTAAATGAGTAAATATCATTTCAGCGTTTGCCGCTTTCTCTTTTACAATTTTATTGAACCAAGCCTCATCATGTTCAACTGAAACTACTCTTTTAACTCTTTTAGCATAAAACAAAGTTGAGTTTCCTGACCCATACTCAAAAATCGAAAGGTCTTTACTTAATCTGGTTTTAATAAAATCGATGAATGAATAAGTTACCCAAGGTAAAGGTTCTCCAGCTGCATCTACTGCTTGATGTGTATCAAAAGCTGTAAACCAGCCAATAGTGGCTAAATATCCTTTATGGCCATAAGATAATAATGCGTTAAGCCTTTTTGGCTTACTAACGAGGGTTGCTAATGCTTTTAATGTACTCAACGTTTAAATATTTTTTGAAATGCAGACACCAAAAATAGTGATTTTAACATCATTATTCCTTGTTGGCGTGTTTTGGGGATAAATAGAATTAAAAAAGTTGCCGAAAAATAGGCTGCCACAGTTGCTATTGCTGTTCCCATCATCCCCATTGTAGGAATGAGTAAAAAGTTTAAGGCAATATTAATGACAGCACCCACTCCAGTTCTTACAAAAGTTAATTTGTTATAACCTTCAGTTATTAGAAATTGAGAACTTGCTACACCCAAAAACACAAACATACTGCCCCACACATGAACAGAAAGAACAGGAGCTGCTGATTCATATTCGGGGTTAAAAAGTTTGTAAATTAGTGGAGAACCAATGCTAATTGCAATAGCGAAGCATAAACTTAACCAAACCATTAAGTCGAATAGGTTTTGTAAACGTTTTTGGTATCGCTCTGGATTGTCTCTTTTAGCATTTAAAATTGCAGGAAAAAGTGAACTTACAATAACAACTGGAACGAAATTTAATGCTTCACTGAACATAACAACTGTTGCATAGGCACCAGAAGCTTCGTTTCCCTTCTCTCCCAGAATTTCCTTTAACATAATTACATCTATCTTCATATAAACGGAAACCATTATTCCAGAAATGATTAATGGCCATGAAAGCTGCAGTAATTTTTTGGCTAATTGTTTATCGAAATTCCAATGTAAAATACTTAAACCCTGATTTTTATAGACAATTAGATATCCAATTGAAAGGAGTAAGATGTCAAAAACATATGCATAAATAAAATATTCAAGCTCAGCTTTTAAAATGAAAATTAAAGAAACTTTGATAATTGCAGAAACGATATTCCCAACTATTTGAACCTGCATAATAAACTTTGATTTTACTTCCGATTGGAAATAAGAATCGATAATGGTAAGTGACTGAAATACTCCCGAAAATGAGAGAATGAGAATAAATGAGTAAGGAATATCTGATAGTGGGAAAAATAACCAAAAAATATATATTAATGGCAAGCATATCAATCCTGCAAGTGTTTTAAGAGAAAAAGCTGTGCCTAAAATAGTATCTCTTTTTTTTGGAAATTGGTGCAGTTCTTTAACAATAAAACTATCCAACCCTAAACTTGCTAGCGCCGCAAAAAGAAAAATATAAGAGGTTGAGGCACTTAAAAGACCGTTTCTTTCTGGTAATAAATAGCTGGCAACCATAATACTAGTTGCCATTTTAATGGCCATACTTCCAACCCTTCCCAACATTAACCACCCAGTATTTTTTAAGTACTTGTTTAATGCCTCTTCGTCAAAACCTTTTAGAAATGGTAGCTTCATTAACGCAAAGATGTAAAAATAATTGAGGTATTAGGTTAATGGAGCACCAACAGCAATATCACATCTGTGGTTTGGTTGTCCGTGAGCAGGATTTAATCTTTGCCCTTTTTCATTAAGCAATGGAACTTGTGTAGAGGTGGTTGTAGGTTGCGTAACAGTAACTTTTGGATTCGGAGTACTAACAACGGCTTGAGTAGATTTTGAGTTTAATGGAGCGCCAACAGCAATGTCGCATCTATGGTTGGGCTGTCCATGAGCAGGGTTTAATTTCTCTCCTTTTGCATTTACAGTGGCTGTTTGGGCTACAGGAATTGTGTTTACAGTAGCTGTAGGTTGTGGTGCTACTGTAACAGGTTGAGCAGTTGTTGTAGCTTGTACTGTTGGTGCTGTTGTTTTTGCAGGAGAATTTAAAGGTGCACCAACAGCTATGTCACAGCGGTGTCCAGGTTGCCCATGAGCAGGATTTAATGCACCTGAAGTGCCAGTTGGATTAACAACTGGAGTTTTAATCCGCTGATTCAAACTGGCCAAGTCTTCTTGTTTAACTACGTAATTCTGAGCTGGTTCTGGTTTTTTGGTATTGCAAGATGCCAAACCAACAATCGCTAAAATGTAAAGTAAACGTTTCATAAATTTTATTTCTGCTTAAAACCTTTTTCTATTCTATTTAACTGTTTCAGGTGGTGACTTAAATGAATTTCGATAAACCTTAACCATTGTCCAGCGTTTAAATAACCTAATCTTGGGTGTTTTGTCCTAATCTTTGGATCGGCTTTTTTTATTTGTGGTAAAACTTGTACCAACTGTAATTCAAAATCTGTAATGAACTGCTCAGCTGCCATCAAGTTAATCTTTTTAACTCTATCTGCTAATCTTTTGGGTACTTTATATTTCTTGCCAGGAGGAAGAGCACCAAAAAATAAAATCATTATTGTGGCAAAATGAGCAGATTTTTTTTCTCCATCGCCCTTAATGCAATTATTCAAAGCCATTAAAGATAATAGGCTAGAGTCAAAGATGTGAGAATAAACTTCGCTATAACTCCAACCACCTTTTGCTGGGGTTTTAATAAAATCGTCTTCGCTCTTTGTGGCTAGTTTAGCCTTATAAGCGTTAACTATTTTTGTAATCGATTTATAAACACGGGATGTATTCATTTAATAAAGTTAAACTTTATTTCCACTTAAAAATGATTTAACAATTCTTCTAAATGAAAAATCTGCCATTTCACATCCTCAGGTTTTTCTGCATTAAGTGGATTAAAGAAAATGGCTTTTAACCCAAAATCTTGTGCACCACGAATATCTGCCTCTAAGCTATCGCCGATCATGATACTCTCTTCTTTGGTTGCTGATGCTCTTGATAAAGCGTGTTTGAAAATGAGTTTATTAGGCTTGTTAACACCAACATCTTCAGAGATAATCACATTTGTGAAATAAGGGTTTAGGCCAGATAGATGCATTTTGGTTAATGTAGTTTCCTTGAAACCGTTAGAGATAATATGTAATTGATATTTCTTTTGAAGGTAAGTCAATACCTTTTCGGCACCTGCAAATAAATTGGTTTTTGTTGGACTAATCCTTACATAATCATCTTCAAATTGATGCGGAACGTGTTCTGGTTTTATACCTAATTCTAAAAATGTTTTCCTAAAACGTTCTTGCCTTAAATGCTCTTTAGTAATTTCTCCTAAATGGTATTGCTGCCAAAGGCAATGATTATTGGCTGTATATCTCTCAATAAATTCTTCAGCAGAATGCAAGCCCAAAGATTTTAAGCCATGAACTTCATAAAGCTCTAACAAAGTTTCTTGTGCATTGCGGTCAAAATCCCAAATGGTATGGTCAAGGTCGAAGAAAATATGTTTGGTCATTAAGATGTTGAAATGTTAAATGTTGGAAGGTTGTAAAGTTAAGAATATGGCGGAGAACTATTTTGATTTACAAGTAAAATGCAACCTTTGTTTCTATTTCAGTAATCAAATCTTCCTCCATATATTGATAATCATCTGGAATGTCCAATACAATCATTTCCTTTTCTTCTAATTCTACCGAAAAATTTTCGTTTAATATTTGTTTATGCCTTTTCTCCATTACAAATATTAAATCTGCCCAACTAATCATCTTCGCATTAATTTTAATTCTTGCAGAAGTAGCGGTTCCCGCAGACTTTACTTGGTGGATTGGATGATTTTGGTATATGGTTTCAGCTGTTGCGCTTCTCCATTTATTTCTACTGCAAACAAAAAGAATATTCATATTATGCCTTAACTCCAAAAGCCAAATCTCCTGCATCGCCCAAACCAGGTACAATGTAAGATTTACTGGTCATTTCTTCATCAACAGCTCCTAGCCATAAATCTGCTTTAGGTAAGTTTGCTCTTACATGTTTAATGCCTTCTGTACTTGCAATGGCGGCCACAATATGTAGTTTTTCAATTTTATATCGATTGATTAATTCCTTTGCGCAAAGTACCATACTTAAGCCAGTTGCCAACATTGGGTCGGCGAGAATAACCGTTTTTCCTTCTAAATCTGGCGCAGAAATATGCTCCATCTGGATGATGAAATCCCCACTTTTTTTGGTTTTACGATAAGCGGTAATGAATGCGCAATCTGCCTTATCAAATACATTTAGTAGACCTTGCTGCATTGGTAAACCTGCTCTTAAAATAGTGGCTAAAACAGGTTGTTGTTTTAAAGCTTGACTTTTAGCTATACCAAGTGGTGTTTGGGTTTCAATTTCAGTATAAGTTAGGGATTTACTGATTTCGTAAGCAAAAAACTCTCCCAATCGCTCCAAATTTCTGCGAAAACGCATCGAATCTTTTTGAATGGTTTCATCCCTCATTTCTGCAATGAAGGTATTGGCAATAGAATTTGTTTTGCTTAAGTCGAAAATCATATCATAAATATAAAGAAAATCTGTGGCTTTGTCATTCTGAATGCAATGAAGAATCTAATTTCATACCGTATTCCGATTTTGAGATTCTCACTATGCTCAGCAATGACAAATTGATTTTTCCTTACAGCCTTAGTGCATAAACTTTTTGGTTAATCCAAAGAATTCTTCAACATCTCATCGTAAACTGCTTTCCAGCCTTTCCATTTGCCACTTTCAGAAAGTGATTCATTATGCCATAAGCTACAAAATGTGCCGTTTACTAGTTTAACATTCGACATTAATTCATCCACTTTAGCGACTGCTTCGGTAGGATTTAACTTCAGGTATTGCTGTAAAGTAACATCCATAACAGCAAAAGGATGTA
>Ga0307515_10005764_pt1 | contig 25030 bp, 17 predicted proteins | sample 17_EM_MG_FD_194513 | JGI IMG/M metagenome (GOLD analysis project Ga0307515, IMG submission 194513) | Populus trichocarpa ectomycorrhiza microbial communities from riparian zone in the Pacific Northwest, United States - 17_EM | ecosystem: Host-associated > Plants > Roots > Unclassified | place... | reverse complement strand
TTAACTTATGTGAATCAAGTTTAAAATAAAATTGTATGAGAGTTATCTTAACGTGACTTAATCAATTTGATTAGTTTAAAAGCAACATGCCTTACTGGTAAAAAAATAAAAATTAAGAATGAAATTGAAAAAAAAAAAAATTCTTAATCCAACTCTTGCCTAGTTCTAGTATAAAATCAAACAAAGAGAGAGCTATTCCAATATTATCCAATTAACTTGGTGGTCTAAAGATAGAGAAAAAATATTTGAGAATAAATTTGAAAAAAAAATTGATATAAAAAATCTTTTGACTTAATTCTTGATCTAGCTCTGGTTTGAAATTAAACAATATGAATGTTGCATCAACATGATATAGTAGACTTAATTGGTTAAAAAATAACATGATGATTGTTAAAGAATTTAAACAACAAATTAATAAATAAAAAAATAAAATAACTTTACTATTTATATAAATAATAAAGCTACACAAGGCAAGCTAGTTCTCTTTTATCACATGCGCGCTCGCATATGTATATAATTATTAATTATGATAATAGGATTGTAAAAAAAATAAAAAATAAAACTAAAGCATTTTCTATATAGAAATGGAGAATTTATTTTCATTGGGGACCATGTTGACACTACTAGCAAAAAAAATTATTAACAACTTTTTTTAGGTTTTATTTTGTTTTGAGATTATTTTGATGTGATATATTTAAATTAAATAATAAATAAAAAAAATAATATTTTAATATAATTAAAAAAAAAAAAACACTTTGATTCAATACACCAATATCAAGTAAGGTGTTACTCCAGATCAAACAATCCATTGGGTCAAGAAGAAAAGATTAAAAAAAAAAAATCAAGAAAAGGAATTTTGATTAAATCATCCAATTGGATACGCAATATTTTTTCCCGCTCCCTTCTTCTTCTTCTCTCCCTGTCAAACCCAATTTAGGGTTTTACAGTTCTTTATCCCCTTCACTCTTCACTCCACTCTCCGTTAAAAATGATGTACGGTGGTGATCCTCAGCAACAGCAACAGCAACAGCAACAGCAACAGCAACAGCAACACCACCACCACCAGCAGCTGCAGCAACAGCAGCAGCAGCAGCAGCAGCAACAACAACAACAACAACAACACCACCACCACCACCAACATATGCAACATCAACCGCCACCTGGTAATGACTTCCACCGAGGCCCCCCGCCACCGCCGATGATGCGGCAACCCTCCGCTTCATCAACAACTCTTAGTCCTCTCGATTACCACCACCAACACCACCCTCCGCAGGCCGCCCCCGGTCCTCCTCATCCTAATTACGAAGGTAGGTAGTTAGTTACTAAGTGCATTGTGTTTTGTTTTTTCAAGTGTTTTAGGGTTTGGGAGTTCTGTCTTGATTAATTTAATTAGAGTGACCAAGTTTCAATTTTAACCTAAATTATAGTTATGAACTGTGTGTTTTGATTGAAATTTTGTGATTTTCTTGATTGTTTGTTGTTGTTGTTTTAGGTCATGGTGATGGTTATGGTGGAAAAAGGATGAGGAAGCTTACGCAAAGGAGAGCTGTTGATTATACAAGCACGGTTGTTAGGTATATTCAGGTAATGCTTGAAATTTGTGACAGCTCTTAATGTATCTAAATTGGAAGCAATGCGAATTTTGGAATTTGTTTTCTTTGAAGTGGATGTGTTTCTTACTGGATTTGGTGTTCCTTTAATTAGAATTGAATAATTAATGGGCGCATCTATTTGTCTGTGTTAATTCCACTATCTGAATTTGTAGTTGTTTTCTTCTATATCATGCCTTTGGCTAAAAAGCTTATCAGTGTTGGTGTTGAATTCATAGTTGGACAGGACTAGTGGTTTTCATCAGGTCATAGTGCTGATCTTGACCAAGAGTTAATTGCTTGGAGAGGTGGTGGTTTTTGCACATGAAAAAAAAGGAATTACACCAATAGGTTTTTGTTCGCCTCTGCTAGTATTTTAGGTTTTGTGAAGGGAGCGAAATAAAAGAGTATTTGGAAGGAAAAGTTTACTCTTAACTCTTTGAAGGACTTGTGGGTTCAAACTTTACACTTCTAGTAATCTGACGTTGAAGAAAACATTTGAACTTCACAGATTATGGATTTTCTATGATGTTCATATGATGCACAGTCAATGATTTACTTGCTAGTTTCTTTTGCTTGCAAGTGGGTGGCAACCCCCTGGTGCCTGCATCACTAGATCTTTTGTTATTTGAGTTACTTGTAATCTTGTTTCAGTGTTGCTGCAGACTCGTATGTGGCAGAGGGACTCGAGGGACAGGACAATATTGCAACATACCCCAGCAGCTGCAATTGATGTTAGTGAACATGGTTTATCTATATTCTTTCTTTATGAGACATCTTGACCAAAGTGGCTGTCAGTTTAATTATCTTTCTATGCTTCTAGCATGCAAATTTTCTTCATGTGTTGATCTCTGGTGCAGGTGTTGCCTACAGTTGCCTATTCTGATAATCCATCAACAAGCTTTGCTGCAAAATTTGTCCATACATCTCTAAACAAAAACCGTTGTTCAATTAATCAGGTTTTGGTAAGTCAGATTGCGAAAAAAATCCTGACATTGTTATTTATTTGAAAAGATAAGCATATATTTTCTCTTAGGACGTAGTATGATCTACTCGTATTGTTCTATTATGGACCATCCAGTGAAATTATGTTTCTTTTGAAGTTTGAAGTCAATTTGCTTTGGTTTTTACGAAAGGGAATACCACATTTGATTATTTATCACTACCTGGGCTGAATTTATCTTCCTTATTTTTTTCCCTGTTAAACATGTTTCAGGTTCAGAGTCAGATGAAACTGCAATTCATTCAATGGGTTATCAAACTTAGTTTTTACTTGTCTGAGGTGTCAAATATATAATTGTGTATGACATCTTGAAAAATGACTTACACTGAATTATTCTTCTTTGCTGTTACAAGGCCCTAGACGTGTTTCATTCTGATAGCATAAAATGTTAGGCCTTTCATTGTGTCAATATGAGTGGAAAAAAGAAATTGTTGCTGGATGTGCAAATTGCCTGTTGTAACAAATCAAGTTAGATGAAGACTGGCGATCCATGTTGTTTCCCACAAACTGAACTATCTTACCATCTTTAATTTATCTACTAGTTAGCTCTTTGAGACCTCAGTCTACAGTTTGTGTGACAGTGTAGAAAGTTGTTGACTTCTAAGCAGTAGTCTCCAATTCCTACTTGGCAGAGCAGATAACTTCATTTGCTTAGTATAGAAAAAGTGGTGTGCGTGCGCCTGCACACCGGCATAAACATGCAATGAGTTTACATGCATGCTGCCTATTGTGGAATGAGTTTGAATGCCATTCATTTCTTGCTTGGTCCAAATTTATTGTAACTTAACATTTTCCTAGCCATTTTCCCTTCTTAATGGTAGAAAACATATGGGTTCTTTCTTTTGGGATTCATCACATCTGATGTTTCTTTAATCATGTTATCAAACATATTCTGACCCTTTTCTTCATATATAGTGGACTCCAAACGGGAGACGTCTAATCACAGGTTCTCAAAGTGGGGAATTCACCCTTTGGAATGGACAGTCATTTAATTTTGAAATGATTCTTCAGGTGTGTGGTTATGGTCTTTTAATTTTGATTTTTAACTAGGAAAGAAGCGAGATTGATGATAGAAGCGAGATTGATGATTTTTGTGGAGTTCTTTTATGTGCAGGCTCATGATCAAGCAATCAGGTCTATGGTATGGAGCCACAATGACAATTGGATGGTCTCCGGTGATGATGGTGGTGCAATTAAGTAATTCCCATATGTTCCTATGGTTTTGTTGCTATTATGTTTGTATATATTGTTCATATAATGTTGTTTTATACTGTTTTAGGTATTGGCAGAGCAACATGAATAATGTTAAGGCCAATAAATCTGCTCATAAAGAATCAGTGCGAGGCTTAAGGTAGAATTTCGCTTCATATTTTTCTTCCTTTTCCGTTTTTTTCTCTCCAAATATGTGATGTTGGTGAAGATCTTATTGCAAACCTCTTGAACAGTTTCTGTAGGACAGATTTGAAGTTCTGTTCCTGCTCTGATGACACTACTGTTAAAGTTTGGGACTTTGCTCGGTGTCATGAAGAGCGTTCATTAACGGGTAATGTGTTTTTGGTCGATGAACATATGATATTAATTGTGGTGCCCATTTTGGGTGGTTTCTTCTTTAGTAGAGCTATCTTATATACCCGTTGGGAGGAGGGTTGGCCCATTATTTATAGTACTGAATGGGATGATCCTTCTTCCATTCACCTGAATAAGTTGAAGTAATGTTTCTTTAAGATTGCTTGATATGATGCCATACTTTTAGTCAGAAAAGTTGACCTTGAAAGAAGAATATTGAAATATGCAATGGGCCCAAAACCCCTTCTCAGTCATTTTCTTCTGCGAAAGATAGTTTAGAGACTAATGCAGGGAACATTTATGGGTTTGTTTCCTCATGTTCTCTTATTACTCATTTGGACGGAGAGAAATAAAAGGTTTTCAAGGTGAGAACACTTCCATTTGTGGGCTAGAGATATCTGCTTAAAGATTTTATGATATTAGGATGGATGCAATTACTAGTTCACTCCCTCTTTGATTTGCAAATGTTAGCTGGTAGATAACATGTTTTTGGCTTCCGTGGTATACTTCTATTGTACAGGGGCTGATGCCCCTGTTTTGGTACATAAATTAGTGTACGCCCCACCAAACAGTCTGATTGCATAGATTACTGTCTGTGTGCTGTGCTCATAATATTTGCACTGAGTGACCTAAAGAGTTTTCCCTGCATCATTTTGAACTCAGGCAGGCCATGGTTGGGATGTGAAGAGTGTTGATTGGCACCCTACAAAATCTCTACTAGTGTCAGGTCTGCCCTAAATTCATTTTTGAATGTCATGATCTCTTTCGAAGTTGACATTGTTGTGCTTGATGCTGCTAATTGACTTTTTTTTAGGTGGGAAAGACAACCTAGTAAAACTCTGGGATGCTAAATCTGGAAAAGAGCTTTGCTCATTGTGAGTACAAATTTGCTTGGTCATGAGGCTCAAGTTTGGCTTAGAATTTCTTTTTATAAATTTTACAAGCTGGGCTTGGGTTTTGCAGTCATGGCCACAAAAATACTGTGCTTTGTGTCAAATGGAACCAAAATGGTAACTGGGTGCTGACTGCTTCAAAAGATCAAATCATCAAGGTTTGCAAATTCTTTCTCACACCAAAGCCCTCGTTTATGAAAGGATGGCTTGAATGTTGTTCCCAGTTTACCTTGTCCATTTTGTAATTTTTGCATCTTTGCAGCTTTATGATATAAGGGCAATGAAGGAGCTTGAATCTTTCCGTGGGCATCGGAAGGACGTGACTGGTTAGTAACACCTTTCACCTATGCAAACTGTACGAGAATAAAATTTAGTTGTATAATGCTCTGCTGTTGATTGTAAAGTTATGGGAATAAATTGCTTTTATATATTATGCTCATTGTTGGCTGAGCCTTTATTAAATTTGCTAGCATGCTTGTTTTAATTTTTAACTTTTCTGTGCTGTGATTCGTATACGGTGATATACTTATCTTAAAAATGCTCCCAACCTTTTCTAGCGTTGGCTTGGCATCCATTCCATGAAGAGTACTTCGTCAGTGGGAGTTACGATGGATCCATTTTCCATTGGCTTGTGGGGTAATGTTGTTATCTCAAATAGAACTATATATTTTTTTTGCTGTTAAATTATTCTACAACTTCTACCTGAAGTTCTCATCATTTTATGCATTAGGTGATTGAATGTTATGTTTTTTTTTTTAATATATTTTTCATTAAAATGTTTGCAATGCATGGAAAATCTATTCCCAAGGAAATGAGTAGATGGAGGTTGAAGAGAACTATATATATAATTTAAAAGTATACAGTGGAAGGGGATGCATAGAGTCCCCCAAACAATTTTTTGTTTTTTTGTTGATTCATTGTTCAGGGAAAACTATAAGAAAACAAGAAAATAGATTTTAAGATTTCTTCTTTGCAGAATTTGTCGTTTGCTTTTTTTCATTGTTTTGGATGGTGGATTCCTGAAAAAAAATCAATCTTTTGTTCCTATTTCCTTTTTCTGTCTGTTTAAGTTGATTCTATTTTCTTGTTTGATACTATTTGTGCTGTTTGCTTCACATGTGGAAGTAATCTCATAAAGTTTCTGTATCTTATGACTGATGATGCATAGGCATGAAACCCCTCAGATTGAAGTTTCCAGTGCTCATGATAATAGTGTTTGGGATCTTGCATGGCATCCAATCGGATATCTTCTTTGCAGGTAAATGCTTTAAATTCAAGTTCATTGATCCTGGGATGTTAACTGGTTTTTAGTTTTCCAAACCTTTTGAGCTGATATTCGAATACGTTACCTTTCTTGAATTTCATTGCTTGGAATATTGAATGTGGTTCAATATAGTTAGTTACCGCAGTTTTACCTTTTCTAGTTATCAATAAGTTGCATTGTCTTGTTTCTTGTTCTATTTCTTGGTAAGTTGGTGTGTAACCCAGTTAAAGAGGAACGTGAGTGGCTCAAATCAATGGTATTTCAATGTGCACATCTAAAAGACTTCATTATCTGAAACTGCTTCACAAGTTGCTCTCCACTTGGGCCATTAATATATAAAACAGATGTACAGACTGCCTTTGAAGCATGGAAAACTTGAAAATTCTAAGGAATCAATTTTTTTCAAAGCAAACTGTGCATGATGGTATAAATTTTTTTGGCTTATTTTTGCTGTTCTTCTGGGTCTTTTGAGGAGTTTCTATTAGTTGATATTCTCTGGGGTTGGAAACCCTTTTTGTCAATATTTTTATATGGAAAGATGCTGATTTTCATTTTCGTGCTGAACCTTGCACTCTGAATTTTTTCAATAAAAAAGGGAGGGAGAATTCTTGGTTGTGCTAAATGAGTACTTGGCTCTAGCAACTTCAAGAATTTTGTTTGCATGAAAGATTTGAATGTCAAATAATAGTATTTCAATGTTCTGGTGAAGGACTAAAAGAAAAAAATGACATGATTAAATTCCTTATCATCCTAACCTATAACCCTTTTATAAGGTGTTTCTATCTCTTCAGTTACAAAAATCTGCATAATTTTTTCTGCAGTGGTAGCAATGATCACACGACAAAGTTTTGGTGCCGAAATAGGCCAGGAGACACTGCCCGTGATAAATTTAACATGGGTCAAAACCAAGGTTAGGCTTTACAAACTGATGAAGCTGAAAATTGGCTTAATTGACATTCTGTATTAAATCCAATCATGTGTTGCATCGGCCGGAAAATCTGTGTTTGTTTCAAAAAATTTAAGCTACAATATTTTCCATGATGTTATGATTAGTATACAAAAGCATATTTTATTGATTAATTTTCTAACCATTACTATCTTCTACCAGGTTATGGTGAACAAAATCCTGCCTTTGGTGGCCGCTTCCCTGGCAATTTCCCTGTACCTGAACCACCAACAACTCCAGGACCATTTCCTCCTGGATTGACTCGAAATGAAGGAACTATTCCAGGTGTTGGAGCTGCAATGCCACTATCGATTCAATCTCTTGATGCATCCCAGGGAGAGAAGCAGCCTCTTCCTATTTCTATGCCCTTTGGATCGCCTCCTCTTCCTCCCGGTCCACATCCGTCGCTTCTTGCTGCTAATCAGCAGCAGGGATATCAACAAAATCCTCAGCAGATGCCACAACAGCAACACCAACCACACCCTCAGCACATGCCTCCTTTGCCTATGCCGCCTCCAAATATGCAGCAGCTACAGCCTCCATCCCACGTACCCCTGCTCCCTCATATGCATCTACCTCGCCCTCCACAAATGCCCCCTCATGGCATGCCTTCACCAATCCCATCTTCCATGCCCGGATCTTTACCTTCATCACTGCCTGGTCCAATGGTATGATATAGTACTCCAGTCATTTTTTTTCTTTCCCTAGTCCATCCAGTCTCTCTCACTTTAATTCCAAACGTTGGAATTTTGAGCTTTCTCTATTAATTTCTTTGCATTGTTGAAAATGCAAAGCTCACTGGCTACTTTTTAGAAACACAAGTGGTGGTTGAAAGGATATGGTGTCGTTTAAAATAGATTTTGGAACTCTAATTTCTAGCTATATCTGTTCAGCACTTTCCTTAGTGAGATGTATTTTGAATGTTGGATTTTGCTTCCTTTTTTTTCCTTTCTAGGGGATGCAAGGGACAATGAATCAGATGGTACCTTCATTACAACAAGGCCATTTTATGGGCATGAATCCATTGCATGCAGGATCCTTACCCACAAGTGCCGCCCCAACAGTTGGTGGGGGTTTTCCAAATGGCCTGCCAAATATGCAGGGCCCATCAAATGCAAGCGGGGGCCAAATGTATTCACAGGGTGGTCCATTCAACCGTCCACAAGGTGGACAGATGCCAATGATGCCTGGTTTTAATCCTTATCAGGTAAGATAGACATCACATTGTTAGGTTATGAACGATGTACCCTCCCCCATGTTTGCACAAAAAATGCCCATTACTGTCAGTGTAAATTAATGGTATTTTGTAATTTGTTGTTGGCATTTTCAGGTTCCATAGACAATTTAAACAACGTTACTTGAACATCCATGAAATGGAAATGGCTATTTAAAATATCAATTAGAAAAGTTCTACTGAGGATTACTGAATTCTTAATCTATATTCTAGCTATTCTGATGCTCTAGTGCACAAACCTTCTTAATCCAAAACATCCTTTTTATTCCTTCTTCCAACCCATTTTATGGTAAAAATAAGCATGAAAGGCAAGCAACCATTTGTTTGAGGTAGGTTCTTTCCTGAGGTTAACATTTTCTTTAAGGATGACTTTGTCAAAATATTTTTTTTGTAGCATCATTATAGTGTAGTGTGTGCTCAGCAATCCTACTGACTTCCGTGCCGAATAGTATCATTGGCAAAACTGAAAACCAAACTCTCCAAAACATGTTACTTAGACTACTAAAGAGTAGAGAGATGCAAAATTCTGTCATTGAGATAATTCTCTTATTGCAGTCTACAGTTTTGGATCATGCAAAATTTCTAGAGTTCTAGTGACTTGTGCAATTTAATTAAAATACGACGAGGGAAACTGTTGATGTAAGCATGCATAATTTTATTTGCTTTTTGGGTTGCATATATCATTTTTCATGTCCCTTGTGAGTGATGAAGATGATAATGTCAGGACAGAATTCTACATGTTACTTGTTTCTGAGTGGGCTTGTGTCTGCAACATTTTTGTTTGTTCAAGAAAAAGCTAACATGTGTTAAATCGTAATTGCAGTCTGGGAACCAATCTGGTATGCCTCCACCACTACCACCTGGTCCACCACCACATTCACAGACACCTCAGTAGAACCATTGTTGCATCATGGAAGGGCAGCTGCCTAGAACTCAAAGACGAGAGAATGCTTTTGCTGCTTGTGCTCGTACTAACAACTCAACTTAAAAGTCGCTGTTCGGTGCCTCTGCCAATTTTCTTTTTGCCTTGTAGTCATGTTTAGTGCTTTACACTGAATATCTTTTTGCCCCATTTCCATTGGCGATACAAGATTGTACAAGTAGGCCAAGTGTTCTTACTTTTATTATTACTCTTAACTGAATATTTTTTTGCGTGTTGCCCACTCTGATTACTATTGGTGAATGTCTTTGTTGTTGTTGAATTCGTCTTGTTAAGGTCTTTCCAGCGATACTGATAGTGTCATCATTAGAGTTTCGGTGTGTTTTCGAAGTCTTTTTTATTTTTTATTTCCTTTATTTTTCTCTCCTTGTTAAATCCTATGTCCATCAAATTTGCAATTTGAAAGAGTTAGATAAGACTTGCGACTCGGCGAATCATAAATTTCTTAGAGGACTCTAATTAAAGTTATGTTATTTTTTTAAATATATTTTACACCATGTTATTTTATCATATATTTATTTTACTACGCTACAAACCAAAAAAACAAATCATAGGATATGAGGTTCGTATCTATCTCTTATACATGTGGTCTATTGCCTATGATAGTCTTGTCTTGCAAGAATCTTAGGTTTTAATCATCATAAATTTGAATTTAATTATAAATTTGAATTGAAGAATGAAATTGAAAGTTATTAAAATTTGTACAAAATGATTAAGGAAAAAAATTAGAAATTTAAAGAATAAGGACTATATTGGAGAATATAATATTTGGTAAATTGAGATTGAATGATGAAATTAAAAATAAATAAAACTTATTTGAAAGAGCTAAAACAAAAAATTAGAAGTTAAAATAAAAAATAAAAAATAAAAAGAATAAGAATTGAAGTTGAAATAAAATCAACTAAGAATGCTAAGTTATAATTTTTTGAGGAGGAGAGAAAAGAATGAGAAAAACAAAAAAGGTCTATCGACACCAAACCAGATTCATTGGTGACACATGTCACACCAACAAAAAAAGGATATGATGATGCTTTTAATGACACGGTGAAAGAGCACTTTTCGATGTCGGAAGGCGCCACACACACGCCCACCTTTGTGGTTTTTTTTCTTAGCCAGATACAAAATTGTTCTTGTGCTGACTTTATAATCACAAAAAACCATTGAGAAAAAACTAAAATACCCCTTAACCCAGGTTTTTTTTTGTTTTTACTTTAAGGTAGTTTTGTCATGCATTTTAATTGTTTATTATTTTTCTATAAAAAAAATACCAAATTGTCTCTCAACTTAAATTATAATAACCAAAAAAATCATTGTGAAAATATAAAAATACTCATTGACATCATGTTTAAATGTTTTGCTTCCAAGGATATTATGGTCATTTCACTATGCAATTAATATGAGAAAATACTTATTTGTCCTCGTTCTGTTTTGAAATGACAAATGAACGATGTAAAAAAACTTAAATGTCTTAAAAGCTAGTGTTAAGTTTCATGGATGAAGGATCAAAAAAGTCATTACAATATTCTAATGAACAATGTTTTTAGGTGTGCATCTACAGTAATTGTCTAAGGTGTTTTAGGTTCTTACTAGATATGTTGTCTATGCTTTACTGCAGGTCGAGCTAATTTTTTCTATATAAAAAAAGTGTTAGGCTAAAAGAAATCCAAGTCCTATATCATTGTTTCAAGTAGTAAGTTAAATGATACAAAAACAAAAACAATAAATAAACTGGAAAAAAAAAGACCACACTTGAACTTATTCGGATTATCAAACAACCCAATGTTAACCTAATTGAAGTAAAACTGTAAAAAGGAGAGTAACACTTAAAAAAAAAAAAGAGTAGAAAACATCAACTTAAAAAAAAAGAAGAAAAAAACCAAGAAAACCCATGTGAACCTCTTAAACCTATTCTAATATAAAAAACTTGCAACTTTTTAAATTTTGGACCCGAGTTCAATTAAAAAGTTTAAATGTCATCCAATTTAATTTTGAAGGAAGGAATCGTTGAAAAAATATAAAAAAAAAACTTGCAAAAAAAACCAACAAAAAAAAAAACAAGTATAAGATTTGAGAGAAAAACAACAAAGGATGAAATCTAAAAAAAATGAACGATCCTAAACAAACTAAATAGTAATTAAAAGAATCAGAATCAAATTTGAAAGATTAAAAATTCATAGGGGGTAAAACTGAAAAACATTTGTAATTTGAAATTAAAAAAAATAACAAGGGATGAAATTGAAAAAATTCATTAAGTGCGAACCCAATAGAACAAAACCTAAAAATTAAGAGAAAAATCCCAAAACCAAATTAAAAAAAAATAAGAAAACATAAGCACAAAAATAGGGAAGAAAAACCAAGCAAATCACCTCTCAAACCTAGTGTAATATCTAAAACATGCAACTTGTGAAATCCTGGACGTAAATTTAATTAAGAAACTTAACTCTCAACAAATTTATTTTTGAATAATAAAATTGAGAAAAAATATTTATAAAAAAAACTTGCAAAGGAAAAAAAAAACAGCAACTAAAAGAATGAAGATAAAATTTGATATAAAAAAACCCAATAAGGATGAAATTTAAAACTAATAAAAATGATCCCAAACAAAATAAATTGCAATTAAAAGATTTAAAAATCATAGGGGGTGAAATTAAAAATCATTTGTAATATGATAGATTAAAAATAGTAGGGGTGAAATAGAAATTTTTTTTGTAGAGGACTAACATAATAGAATCAAACAAAAAAAAGGATAAAAAATAACAAAATGTTAATTTAGAAAAAAAGGAAAAACCCCAAGCAAACTTGACAAATTTCTTAAACTTAATCTAATCTCTAAAAGTCACATATCGTGAAGTCTTTGACCTAAATTCAATCAAGAAACTTAATCTTCAACCAATTTAATTTTGAAGGATGAGATTAGTAAAAAAAAATATTAATAAAAAAACCCTGCAAAAGCAACCAAAAGAATGGGGATAAAATATGATTGAATAAACCCAAAGAGATGCAATTTAATGAAAAAAAATAAAAACTATGCAAACCCAGGCAATCATCTTAAACTTGATCAAATCTTAAAATCTCGCAACTCGTAAAACCCTAAACCCAGGTCCAACCAAGAAATTTATTATAAGCCAATTTAAAAATATTAATTTTAAATACTTGTCAAAATAAAAAATTTGGCAATTAAAAGAATAGAAAAAAAAAATGAGGGTGAAATCATAAAACAAAATTAATTTAAAAAATTATCTTAAATAAAAACTTGTCAAGGCCAAAAAATTAGCAGCCAAAAGAACATGAATTAAATTTGATAGGAAAAAAAATTGAAATATGGTGAAATCGCAAAACGAAATCAATTTAAAAAATGAATCAGAATAAAAAAATAACAATTCAAAAAATAAAAATAAAATTCAAAAAATAAAAAAAATTAAGAGGGGTGAAATTGAAAAGACATACCTTATAGATTATTCAAAATAAAAAAATCATAATAAAAAAGAAAAAGACCAAATCTGAGGATCAAATCATAATAATAAAAATCACAAACAATGTTTTTTTTAATTATATTCAATAAAAATAATTTGCAACAATGCCTCTAGAAGAAGAAAAAAACCCTTTAGATGAGAGTTTAAGTGATTTGACCTTTAAGGGTATAAAAATAATTACACTACTATATAAAAATAAAAATACAATAATACACTCGGACAATAGACATAGAGTTATTTTATTAAGGGTTAAATGAGTAATTTGACTTTGCATTTAAAAACGAAATCACCAACATAACAGACATCTGACAAAAGATGTCATGCTTATTTTCAATATCAAGCTAAAAGATTTAAGGGTCACTAGGAAAAATAGTACTTGTATTATTGTAGTAAATAGTAAACTGTATCCTGAGATATAGTAATAGTTTTCTTTTTTAATGATGGTTTTCTACCCTATCAGAGTTTATAGTATTGTTTTTCGTGATAATGCTTCATTATATATTTGTAAAAAGAAAGTATTGTTTGATTAATAAAGAATCAGGTTATAAACATCCCAGCTAGAAGATTAATCCGGCAAAGGCCAAATCAAGTAATAGGTTTTTTTTCAATGGATCAAACTTGGAATATAATTTTGGAAGGAAGAAAAGGAATTATATGACACCAAACATAAAAATACGAGACACGGAGCTATCTATCCCATTAACAGTTGTGCTTAGAGAATACACAATTTAATAACGAAGAAAAGGAGAACCGGTGGCTTACATCTTCACCACTGAATTTGAGGTTTCAACAAGATTGGAATATGCATTCCCTCCATGGACGGCAGACAATCTGTATAGTACCTTGCTTATGAATTTACAAGGCAGCTGTTTGATTTCGAAGTCAGCAACCTACTTACAAAAAATTTACATAGCCCCTTGCGACCTTTCAACACTCCCCTCAAAAAAAAAATTAAAAAAAAAATAATATTAGAGGAAGAGAGAATATGGATACACTTACGGGAAGAAATTGAAAGTGGAAGAAACGAGATCTGAGGGAGAAAAAATTTCCACCCACCTCCACCCTCTAAAAAACAAAATTGGCTTCCTCCAAATTCCAATCTCGACTAGAAATTTATATCCAATTTCTGATCTTGCAGCAAAGAATTAGCGTTTGGCAAAATACTAGTCAAGTTGCATATTAGATGTCGCGGGTCAATGGGCTAACCCTTCCCTCCCCACACTAACAAGAGACCTCTCACCCATGGGAACATTGTATTGCTGATATAATCTGGCTCTGTTGGATGCCCACCATTGTTCTGCTTGTTTTTCGCTGAAACGCTTTCGACTGCAGTAAAAGTAGTTCAACATGCAATAGCATAAGGTTTCCAATAAAGAAGATAGAAATTACTAATTTATATAATTTTAGTTCTCCACTTGGATGCTTCCACCCGGAGGATGTAACCTTTAGAGAACAAGTGCTAGAGGCAGTACAGAAACCTGTATGGTCCAAAACTCATATACTTGCAAAATATTAACCTAAAAGCAGCCAGGAACTTTACCACCTTAGTTAAGGCCAAAGCTAATAATGGCTGCATTCCACTGAGAGAAAATATCATGGGTCAAGCAGTCAACTTGTTGTAACAGAGGGGAGAAACAAAGCGATCATAGAAGGTGGACATGTAGGGGAGAAGTGGAGGAGAACAAGTGTAATGACTTGAGAATACCTGAAACGGACACGCTTGAGATCTTTGGCACCTCCAGGCAAGGAAACAAGGGTAATATATACGCCTGGTTCATCTTGCTCAACCCATTCATCACCATTAGTGGGTTCAACTTTTGCCGTTCTGTTCTTATTCCTTAGTGTTGCTTCTATGTGTGCCACTTCAGAGTGATGTGGAGTTTGATTAGTGGTGGGTGCTGACACATTCGAAACTACCAGGCTGTTTGATCCGTTTGAATCTTGTTCATGACATGTTCTGGGACCCCTGAGTTGCTCAAGAACTCCAGGAGAAACAGCCCGTAGAGGAGTGTTGCTAGAGTAATAAAAAGAGGGTGAATTGTTGTTTCTTGCTGCTCCAACAGGAACCCTCTCAGCCACGTCTTTCAACTATATTAAAAAGATTAAACACATAAATTAAGATGATTGTCTGATATATTAAAAAACCTACAAATTTTTAGTTTTTTGACACAGTGCAGCTAATAAGACCCTGTTGATTGCATCCATGCCGCAAAAACAACATTTCCAGATGGAGTTTATGTCGACCTTACCTCTTTAGTATGGCTCATGCAATTTTATTTTACTAGCTTTTATGTTACATGCTTCGCATGTGATTTGCATTGTCTTCCTAGTTAGATGAGTGAAGTGCTGATATAAGGAGTATGTGGCTACAAAATAGTCGGAAAGATATGATCAATAAATTATTTGATTCCCTAAATCATTAATAGTTTTGAATAAAATTAAAAATATTTAGCTATTAAGTGAGAACACAATGTTGATAGTTATTAGAATGAGATTGAAAATGTTTACTCAATAATTGATGCAATAAAATATATTATATTCTATAATTTCATAATTATAAACTAAGAAAATAATTTTCTATCTACTTCATCTTTTAATAACTTCCTTCCTTTGTTCTTAACTAAATTCAATAGCAAATCATTAAAATATTTCGTTAACCTATTATTGAAAGAATCTTGCATTATTAATTAATCTGACAATATTATCCATTAATATTAAAGAAAATGTCTAAGGTATTATGTATATGCAATTACAATAATTTTCTTATATATAGAGAGAGTGAGACTAATAGCAAACATAGTATAAGAGTATATCCTTAAACAATTCTTAAATTTTTGGTATAATAATGAAAATTATAAATACACTTAAATGACATTTCTCATCCTTGAATTCCAATAGTTCAATCATATATAACCTATATTCAAAAAATCCCATTGAACCTTGCACTATAAAAAATTACAATTGAACTCTTCATATATCAAAATGTTTTTAAATTCGCCCCCTATTCAACTTCATTAAAAATCTCAACTAAAATTTGAATTTTAAATTGAAGCATAGACACATGTTACTTCTCACTCTTTTCTTGAAAATCACTTAGCGTTTTCTACTTATTTTTCATTGCTTAAATATTTTCTTAATGTTGAATGGTAGTTTGACAAAGATAATCAATGTCCAAATTATTTTTTAAAAAAAGTGATTGGTATAATATCATAATCACTTACATTATAATATTTGCAAGTCAATCAATTTGCTCATATTAAATGTCCTTGTTCAAATATTTTTCTCTCCAAATAATATGAATTTATAAGATAATGATTTGTTGACATTTTGTCTACAAGTTTATTAAGTTATTTACATAACAATAGAGTATTCTTGTTGAAATATGAGAATACATGCAATTTTGTTAACTAAATCATTGATCATGATGCTAGTTTTTTCTATTCCGAGAAGATTATTAAAAGCTTCCTATAAATAATGAACATTGTAACCTACAAACATGAAATATGATTTCTATTAATTTGTTATTAATTGAACTTGACATTTTAAAAAATAATGCAAGGCTCAATCATCCATTTTTTAACTTGAATTTGTTATGATATTAATTAGACCTCCAAATTAATTGATCCATTGTGTTAGGACACAAGACTGGCAAAAGATTAAAAAAAGGCATAATTAGATCAATTATGGTACCATCCATTTTTTAACTTGGAATTTGTTTTGATATGAATTATGCCTCCAAATTAATTGATCCATTGTGTTAGGCACACAAGGCCATCAAAAGATTAGAAAAAAAAGAGAATAATTAGTTGAATTAAGGTCCAAGAATAACGCATAAACAATTCCAAGAGATTCCAAAATACATTCATATGATACCAAAAGCGATGTGCAAATATTGTCCTCTAATCCTACTTTTTGAAATTCAAAACAAACTTTCTCATATCAGATCTAGCACCTTTGTATTGAAATGCAGAACACCTTATATTTTGTGAGAGTGCACATTGCTAGACTCTCATGCCCTTAAAAAAAGTTATCTCCAGCGAGGAATATGAGGTTATAAACATGAGGTTTTAACTTACTTGGGCAGTGAGTGACTTAATTACTTCCTTTGCTGCTTTGCATTTCGCAGTCTCCTCCTCTGCTACTGCAACAGCCTCCTTTAACTGACTGGTTGTTCTTTCCAGCTCAACTTCCTGAAGCTGAGCTTTATGTGTAAGTTCTTCGACCTGCATTACACAACCAGTCAGCCATAATTAATCAATGACGTGACCTAAGCAAAGTGCTTTCCAAGCACAATAATATGGCCAGAAGAAAATCACTAAAGTCACTTATATTTGTTTCATTATGACCATGCAGCTCTAAACTGGATCTTAATCCAACCATGTCATTAACCATAGTAACAATGACCATGAGAGGTTTTGAAATTAGACCTATCACCAGCACAGACCTTTGTCTCCATGTTAATTACAACATACAGTATTGCAAAACAACTTCGTCCATCTCCACCCAGGGAAAATAAAATCCTAAAGAAGCAAGCGTAAGAAACTCATAATAAACTATAACCAAAGGACAAAAAGGAGGCTCTCAATACAGCAACAAAAGGATTCAAACCATAGAAAAGACAGTTTTTTTTTTGGTTGTTTAAAAAGGAGACAAGATATATTTTATAATTTCATGCAGCATGATACCACACGATGCATACACTTCCAATCTTTGCAAAAATGTTTGTGATGGTAAATGTTCAGCCACTGACAATAAATTCCTAGGTTAATGTGTGAGGAGATGGGCATGCCTAATGTCGCTCAAAACAGGAAATTTTAGGAATAGATAACTGAAACCATAGAAGGTAGTTATGTCTACCTGAGCTCTTAATTTTACAACTTCTTCACGCAGGCTGTCATTTAACCTTCCAGTACCATCCACGGCAACTTTCGGCAACTCATGTACTGAGAGAGCTGGGGTTGGTGTTGTAGCGCGAGGGGGACTAGATCGTCTTGATGTTGGCGATGTTGCTCGAGACACAATTCTTGATCCAGGAACAGAAGCTGAGAAAAATTTCTTGGAGGATCCAAATGATTTAGAGTTGTTAAATGCATTACGCTGAGAAACATCATAAGCAGAGGGTGAAACCTGAGTGCTAATGGAGCTTGACTTCCTGTTTCTTCTGGAAGATATACTTTCCACCTCTTTAGATGATTCCATAGAGAAGTTTCTTCCAAGCTTAGCATGTGATCTTGTATTCGAATTTTCACTCTTTTCTGTGATTTCATTTAGTCCCTGATTCTCACTTCCTCTTCTCCTAAGAGTAGAGTGAACTGATGAGTCAGTTCCGGTGCTTCTTCTAATTTTGCTAAAACAATAATCACAGACACGGTAAGGTTTGTTAGGATTTGGAGCCATTGAAGCCTTGAGGGACTTTTTACTACTGCATGAATGGCAGAAAACAAGCCCACAATTATAACAATTGTGCCGTTTCCGTTTGAAATTAAATGGCAGGCGGCAACCGGAACACATTGATTGATCAATACCGGATACCCATTTATGAAGACAGATAGCTGCGGTAAAACTAGTGCCACAGATAATACCTTTAACCTGTTTGTCTTTCAAAGCTTCAACAATAGATGGGAAATTTCTATCATCTGTATCACCATGGCCTAGTCTGCCATTTGCACCCTTTCCCCATGTGTAAACTTCAGTTCTTGAGGTCAAAACTGCAACATGATAAGCACCACAGGCTAACTCTTCAACAAAGTTTTTCATGAGCTTTCCCTCAACACGAGTAGGGACCTTGCCATCCGCTTGAGGATTCCCCAATTGACCATATACAGGGCTTCCCATGGTGTAAACTTGGCCCGAGGTTGTAAGAGCAACAGTGAGGCTGTGACCACAGGCAACTTGACAGAAGCTGGGTTCAACAAGAGTAGCTACATAAGTGGGCACCAGTCTAGCTTCCTTATCACCATGCCCAAGACGACCTTTATCTCCATCTCCCCACGTGAAGAGTTTTCCTGAAGAACAATTACTGGAACTTGATGACCCAACCATGACTTCAACAACTGCAGCTGTGTGCCACACACCACAAGCTACTCGCATGGTGCGGAGGCCCTTAAGGGACTCGACCTCCCTGGGTGTTGACACACTACTTCGGTCTCCATGTCCTAAAACCCCAAAGGTTCCATCTCCAAATGTAAACAATTGGCCAGCAGAGGTTACAACAGCCGTGTGCCATGGTCCACATGAAACTGATGAGACATGTATTCCCTCTAGAGGTCCACTTAACTTTCTTGGAACCCACTGAGTAGCTTCACTGCCACATCCCAGGAGCCCAAAATTATAAGCATTACCACCCCATATGTACAAATCACCAGAGAGTGTTACTGCACAAGAAAGATACTCTCCACATGCTACAAGTTCAACATTGAAATTTTTTAGTCCATCTACAAACTTTGGATGTGAGACATCAGAGTCCACACCATGTCCAAGTCTGCCACCAAGTTCCTCTCCCCAAGAGAAAACTTCCCCTTGTTTTGTTACCAAAGCAGCATGTTGCCGACCACAAGCTATAGCCTGAACATCTAATAGAACTGCAGATTCCAAGGCTTTTGGCACAAAAGAATCCATCTGAATATCGGAACCTCCACTTTTATGAACTCCGCCACCTAGAATGCCCTCACCAGTGCCTTCACCCCAAATATAAACATCCCCTAAAGCATCATTGTCATCACGGCCAGAGCCTTGACTTGATGAACTAACAGCACTTGATAAACTGACCCTAAAAGCTTCCGTGTTTGTATTCTTCATACGACCTGTTGTTTCATCTGAGCCTGGCCCACAGGCAGATTCTAACGGAAATAAAACCTTGGGAGGCACAGTGTATACTGCATCAGACAATGCCTTCTCTAAACCAGCTTTAGGAGGACTATCATATGGAGTACGAAGACGAAGAGGATCTGTTCCATCCTATATCAGTGACAAGAAAATTCTCTTTAACGTGCATAGCACTGAAACATACTTTTGAGAATGAAGGAGCAACGAAACATACCTTCATTGAACTATCATCACTACCAAATGCAAAGCTCAAAGGAGAACTTCTAAGGGTGTATGCTCTAGGACTATTTGCCTCAGATAAAAGTCCATCATTTCTAGTTTCTTCTCTCTTTTTCCAAAGCTGGTGATGTGATATTAGTGCCTTTAGACCAGTAAACCAGACTTCAGCTTCTTCTTTGTCCTTGCATATCTGGCAAAACAGAGCTTGATGAGTGGATGATGAAATTTTTCAGCTAATAAGGGGTTTGGTACATTACTTAAAGGAACAGCGACTATGCAAATACAGAAGATGGACTCTAAAGATTTAACACGGCAAAACTTTGTTGACAAAGGATGAAGAACTGGCCTTTAAAAAGAATATACCTACCAAATCTAAAGACCTGTCATTATAAATTAGAGAAAATGACTGGTATTCCTTCTCAGGACGAGGATACCTCTGAAAAATTGGCTGTAGTAAGCAAAATTGAGAAAATCAGTTAGTAATCATTGTTCCAATAAATGACCATAGAATCTTAAAAGTAATTGAAAAACTACCTGACACTTGCAAGCAAAGTTTTCATGTTTTCTCAAGGGGAAAGAAAGAATAAAGCAAAAACCATAATCATCAGAAGCAGACAACAAACATGCAGCACAACATAAGATAAATAATCACAAATAAATGAATTAATTTACAAGCATAGATTCACTGCACCTTGTGGTTTTATTGTTAGCTCCAATGTTCAAGGTAAATATAGCAAAACATTGCAAAATGAAGTGTCCATCAAAAACCATTTTTTCTATATAAACCAAATACTCACCGAGCCTCTTCCTAGGAATAAACAGTACAGCTTTTGAAAGCTAGAAGACAGTAGATGCACACAGACACGTTGCTTCAAAGTAAAATCTAAAATAGAAGTTTCAAATGTCAATAGACAGTATCCTTGCAATTTCGTTTCCATTAATTCACATAAAAATGGATAGCTTCATTCATTGAAACTTCACATTTATGAGCATGCATCCCTGATCTGGTGAAGTGTAAAGCAGCAGTATCAACATGCAAGGGCAGCTGGAAATCAACCATTTTGAAAACCCAAGTTACTCACACTACTAACACACTAGATGCTTAAAAATAAGAAAAAAAATAATTTAAACTGACTATTAACTTGAAAAAAGAAAACCTAAAATTGATCTGCTGCAAAATCATGAAAAGCAATCCGTAAGCAACATACAAAAGTTGTACAGGATCTCAATATGGATAAACTTACAGTGCGCTGACCAGGGATAATTCTGGAGACATGGCTTAGTTTAAGATGCTTCTCCTCTTTCCCAGATATCCATATTAGAGCAGATTCATCCTGAAAGAACCAAAACCAAACGCATACATATTACAGCATACAGAATTTTAATAGAGGTGAATTACAGCAGAGCTCAATAGTCAATATCCTACAGCATCAAAACATAACATACCCAAAACAGCACATTTACATAAATTACCAGAAGTAGCATGTAAAAAGGTTATAGTCTAGAAATGGCAAAAAATATAAAAAATTAAAGGACCAACTGTCTTGCAGCATTAAAATGCAGCACCTACAAAAGCACATGATAGGACTTGACATAAATATAATAGAGTGCAACACCAAGCAATACTACATGTCATGCATGCATGCATTCAGACACTGATAGCAAAACCTGAAACTGCAGGGAAAGGTGTTCTCTTATCTTTTGATTAGGAAGCAGCACAGACCAAGGTTATCAAACCAAATGGCCTGAACAGCAAGATTAGCACCATCACAAGCCTTATCACTAACTCATATTTTTCAGCTTCAATTTAATTACCCTCATAGATCTTTAGTTCCTCTATCATGTACATGTTTAGCTAGAAACAGAGCAGGGGTGCTGAGAAGGATAACCAGCACAGTTTACTAGACATCCTAAAAGTAGTTTTCCAGACCAATGCAAAAGTAAATGCCTCTATGGTATTTTCTGCATAAAGTCTCGGAGGCCCTTATTCCCATACATATAGGGGTTAGGCCACTTTCTTTCCTACCATGATGACAAGAATACTAGTGCCTTTCTTTTATCCATTCACCATATTATCACCAATACATAAAGCTGGAAACGTGTTCTGCTAAAATTTTATGAAACCTTAGTAGACCTGACTTTATTCATTTTAGCCTTTGATGAGACAAATGAATTCACGGATAAAGGCAGTTTCTGGTCCATCCAATTCTCAACATTGCATCATAATCTAAACTTGGCAAAGTGCAACAAAAATTACTAAGCATCCATCAAAAATATGGTATGAAGAGTGCACGCATCATAAAAACAGATTAGCAAATGTAGATGAATGTATGAATCAATCTAATTGAAAAGGAGGCAGTACCATATCTAGCTTGTATTGAGAGAAGAGAAACATGTATATAAATAGCTAACCATGATTTCCTCAACCAGTATCAGTTTGATTTGCCTCAAAAAGAGAAAGATAAAAAGTAACATTCAAACACATGCCTAAAATGTAATCTTACATTTGACAGCCTGAAGGGGCAAAACTTGGGCCTCCCTCTACGGCCATACTTGAGCAACTGAGCTCCTCTTTTAAGAGCAGTGATGGCCTGCAGAAAAAATTGCAGCATGAAACTAAATTGAAAATAAACTAAACAGGCTATGCACAGTGATCTTATAGGTGAAGAGAATAACATTCATGGTTTTGTACATGCATCACAAGTAGAACTTCCAGAAATGTACAATTTTTTCTCATTGTGGAGAAAAATCTAATAGTGCAACTGGATGATTATATCTCACAATAAGCAGATTCTTATCTCTTTTTTCTTCAATTTCTTTCATGCTCATGGTCCATAATCTATTCAAATCTTTTCTCTTATCCCAGATACCAACATAAGTCTTGGTTTCTAATATAGAAATAAGAGGGGATGGTGCACTGCCCTGCACAGCAGTAAAAATAATGGGTACTTTGTATTGAGCCCGTGACATAGATACCATCTGAGTGAATATTTACAAATTATTGATGCCAGATAGATATGACCACTCACCAAGATAAAAAGGTGCAAATTGAGTTGTTAGTCTGTGCTCCAAATTGCATTGCAGATAGTACAAACAACATTTTTCCTGACTATATTATTTATATCTTTCACCATTCTTTGAAAATTTCCAGAGAAACATGCATAAAGTTGAGCCTTGACACTATGTCTTGATGTTTTTCCATATATCCTACCATCACTAGCACTTATGTGTTAGTGCCCAATGTAAGACTCACTCATGCACACTTAAGAAATGTACAAATGCAATTAGCTTACCCTAAAAATTCGACTAGAATAGTCCATTAAGACTTGCCAATAATCACATGTGATGACATGTTGACACAAACACATCCTATAATAGCATTTCACAATTGAAACAATTTTATGATCTCTTAATGCACTTGGTAGCTTAAATGAAAATGAGTGGCCGCAGAAAATTGACATAATTCATCAAAAACCCTCAAATCCCATTTCACTAATTTGAAACAATTTATGAAACCAAAGATTCAAAGAAATGAAAAGTCAACTTAAGAAATGTACAAGTGCAATTAGGTTACCCTAAAAATTCAACCAGAATAGTCCATTAAGACTTGCCAATAACCACATGTGATGACATGTTGACACAAACACATCCTATAATAGCATTTCACAATTCAAACAAATTTATAATCTCTTAATGCACTTGGTAGCTTAAATGAAAATCAGTGGCCGCAGAACAATTGACATAATTCATCAAAAACCCTCAAATTCCATCTCACAGGTTTGAAAAAAGTTATGAAACCAAAGATTCAAAGAAATGAAAACTCAACTTTCAAATAACCAGAAGGCCAGCAAACACTGTCAATGTTAAATGATTTAACATTTAATCAGCATCGCCATTTACCTGCTTATGCTTTTAACACAACCACATTGCACTCTAATATCAAAAAGAAAAAACAAATCTACGACACAAACATAACACTGAACTTCTTAATCATCAACGAAATATTAATTAGCAAAATCAAAAACACTTTATTATACCAATAAACAATAACAAAAAATTACCAATTCAACATCTCTCTCTAAGGGGCCCACTCTCAACGCCGGCTCCAAAGTAGCCATTCTCTCCAATCTTGACACGATCAAAACTCTAACATAACCCTACACATCGCACCACCACCACAACAACAACAAAATCCACCTACACAAACACACATTGCCTCATTTAAACCCTAAATCACTCACTCTCAGCTCCTCGAAACCCTCACATTACCAAGAATAAAATCTCGAACAGCTAAAAAAACTGCAAAACCAATCGATTCAATCTTGAACAGTCAAGAACGTAAAAAATAAATCGGCGGAATCGACTAAGAAAAAGGATGATTATTAGGTTTTAACGCAGCACGACGAGAGAATATGATGTAATCGAATATTCTGTTAAGTCCGTTGGATTCGAGAGAGAAAAAATCATCTATCTAAGAAATTGCAAAAAGGATGTTTTTTTTTGTTTGGTTGGGGAGAAAATGCGAGAGAGAAAAGGGAAAAAAAGGAAATAGGGAAAGGGAAGCTCGTTCGTTTGTTTGTTATTGATGAGAGTGGAGTGGCAGAGTGAGAGAGAATCTGTTATTTAATTAAGAGAGAGAAATAAAAATCGAGAGTTCTTGAAAATGATTGATTTTGATTTATTTTTTTCCCCTCAATTGTGCCCTGAAGGCACATGTTCCAGAAATCACTCAAATTTTCCCGTTACCACCACCGCGAGCAAATTTATGGGAAATTAAACATTTAGCAAGCACTTCGGTGATAAGACTTTGAAAATAAAAAATTTATTTTTTTTATAATTTCAGGTTTAAATTTTGTAGTTATTAATATAATAGTTTATATGATTGTTAATTTTAGGGCTCGTGAGATTGGTCGAGATACGCGCAAGCTGACCCGAACACCTACATTAATAAAAAAATATATGATAAATTGAATTTACTAATTTTAATAAGAATTATTACAATAGTAATAATAATATAGAGATAAATATCTAATTGTATAGTTTAGATTAAAGTTATTAGATTTTGCTAAGCTTGTGGT
>Ga0307515_10005763_pt1 | contig 25031 bp, 27 predicted proteins | sample 17_EM_MG_FD_194513 | JGI IMG/M metagenome (GOLD analysis project Ga0307515, IMG submission 194513) | Populus trichocarpa ectomycorrhiza microbial communities from riparian zone in the Pacific Northwest, United States - 17_EM | ecosystem: Host-associated > Plants > Roots > Unclassified | place... | reverse complement strand
GCAAACCGCGTTCCCAAAAAATTAAAATTTTTTTTTGCTAAAATTTAATATAGTTTGTATGTTTTGGATCGTTTTGATGTGCTGATGTTAAAAATAATTTTTAAAAAATAAAAATATCATTGGCATGTATTTCGGTACAAAAAATTATTTGAAAAGCAACCGCTACCACACTGCCGAGCACCCTCTAAGAGCTTGTTTGACAGTGTGGTTGCGGGTGCTTTTCAAATAACTTTTTGTGCCAAAATGCATGCCAATGATGTTTTTTTATTTTTTAAAAATTATTTTTAATATCTGCACATCAAAACGATCGAAAACGTACAAACCATATTAAATTTTAGTAAAACACAGTTTAAAATACGTTCCCAAACGTGCTCAATCAATCACGGGCGGTTTAAAATTTTTGCACAAAACATCTGCTCCACCCAACAGCCGATTCACAGGGATCTTCACCACAGGATGGCTGTCTTTTGTTAAAATACGCTATTGGAAGGTAAGAAAACTCCCCAAGGGCATTTCCGTCACTCAACTCAACCCTCAAATTGAAAGCAGCGTGCACCACCCCAAAAACTCGTCTCACACTTACCGTCCGATTAATCGTCTGGTGGGCCCATGCCAAGGGCTCCCCCTCTCTCTTAAATGCACAAAATTAAGAGAGATTTATCTTTAACATTTTTTTATAAATATAAACACCTTTTTTTCCCAAAATAAATAAAACCCCCCAAAACCCAAATCAATGTTTTATTTTTCTCCTCTCTGTCTCTCTGTGAAAATTGAAAAACACAAGAAACAAATCTTTTATTTTCTCTCTCTAAAAAACCGACGCATTGTGTGCGCGTCTCTCTCTCTCTCACGGACACCAATCGACGATTAATCCCAAAATCGACTCGTCGTCTTCCTTTCAAACGTGACTGTTCTTAACCTTACCCTCGGCGCGTCTAAGCAAAAACCGCCGCCAATACTCAAAAACCCATACCCGTTAACATTTAAACCGAAACATCCAAAACGACACCGTTGCTCTTTTCTTTTTTCAAATTCATTACCCGCCGGCGATTCGGTTCCGGCAATTTTTAAGGTGCGCCGTACATCTCTCTCCTTTTTTTTCTTAAAATTATCGTGACCTGATTAGCTAGATAAATCAGTCGTGTTATTCATTTATTGAAGGTTAGCTTCTTGTTAAATAGCCGGCTTCGATTTTCGGCACGATTTTCGCATTCCGATGTTTACTTTCGTCAATTAAACACTCTCGATTCCGAATTTAGGGTTTCCTGATCATTTAAGGTTTATAAATTGGAGTTTTAAGTGTGCAGTTATTTGATTTGTGGCTTCACTCATGGATCTATAGTTTGCTTTATTTTTATCTTCTGTTATGTTTGTTAGTGGGCTTAGTGATTATTATGATTGGTTTCGTTTCGGTTTCTGATTATTGTTGATTGAATTGAGCCTGTTTTAATGTTTCTTTCATCTCTACTATCATTTGAACTCTTTTAGGCACTTGTTTCTGCTCCTGTTTAGTCTTTGACGGTTGGTTTCGATTCCGGCGAGGTGGGTTTTGTTCGATTTAAGTTTTTTAGGTTTTGAATACCATCATCTGGCAGTTTCAATTGTGATCAGAGTGTTCTCTAGTCTTAGTTATTAAATGTATTACTGAACGAATGAGGTTTATTGTTAGAGATTCCATTATTCTGTTATCTGCTACCTTAACTATAATCTTCACTTAATAAAGATATTTCTTCTTTTTTCAAATTCGGGTTTTATTTCTTACTTAATAGTAATACAGTGAAGAATATGGGGTTAAAGTTGAACTCTTCTCTTTGAAGACAAAAAATATCTTCTTCTTATAGTGTGGTTTTTACCAAGAACTTTGTGAAGCTTAATTTTAGTTTTTCTTCTTTGTTGTTTATTTTAATTAGTTGGTGGTTTCTAGGCGTTGTGGGGAATTGTAGGAGACAACAGAAGAAGTTACCTCCTGCATTGCATTCATAGCAAGCATTTCTGATAGGGAAAGGCGGTAAATAATTCCATGTGAGATGATGGCATTTTTCAGGAACTATACAAACGAAGCAGTTTCACAGAGTGTCCTAGAAGGAAAGAGGCAAGGTCGGGGTGTAGGTAGAATGTTGGGCAATGAGGATGTAGATATGACTTCTAGTGAAAGAGAATTGGATATGAACACAGATGTGCAATATGAAAGTGAACCGGATGATGTGGTTAGGTTGCAAAGTAATGTAGCTGCCGACCATGATGCTGGTGTGAATAATTCAGAGCTGCAGCCTTCTGGAAGGAAAAATGTGGCTGGAAAATGGGGTTCCAGTTTTTGGAAGGACTGCCAACCCATGGGTAATCCTGGGGCATCCGATTCTGGACAGGATTCCAAATCAGAGGGTAGAAATGCAGTAGGGTCAGACGATAATGTATCAAATGGAAGGGATGATAGATTAGATTCAGAAGATGAAGAGGGGCAAAAAGAAGCGGGTAAGGGGGGGAAAGGCCATTCTGATGTCCCTGCAGATGAGATGTTGTCTGATGAATACTATGAGCAGGATGGGGAGGATCAAAGTGACTCGGTGCATTATAGGGGGTTTAGCCAGTCTGTTGATTTGAGTTCTAGGCTGCAAAAAAAGCCGGTTCCTATCAAGAATAATGTCTCCAGGAGGTCAAGAGGTTTGCACAATAGTGAAGGTTATGATGACAATAATAATGATGGCGATGCTGATTATGAGGAAGAAGAAGTTGGTAATTTCTTTGTTATTGTTGCACTTTCTGATTTGTTTTAATACCATTTCCACTAGAATAAGTGGTGAGAAGCATGAATATCTTGTAGTAATTGGCAATTTCTTTTGCTGTTTGATGTTGGATCTATTTTCTTTTTGCTTGCAGAAGATGATCCTGATGACGCGGACTTTGACCCTGATTATGGCATCGCTAGTGGGCATGCAGGGGACAAGGTTATTACCTTTGCACTTACATATCTGTTATTTGAAGCATGGTTCACTGCCTTTGTATTTTGCACAGCATGTGGATTTATCACAAAGCTTTTTGGCCGATTGTCATGATTTTATAGTGCAATCTACTGCTTTAAGTCCAATGTATCATTCCTTGACTTGTTTTGTCTTTACATTCTTCCATTAGTTTATTGCCTAATTTATATAATATGGCACACTTACATTTTTGTGCATGCTGCTAGACATGACAAGAAAACGCTGTAGATTCAGATTATATTGTTTGCATACCAATATTTTATACCAATGCTTTTTATCATGATAAAGTGCTTTTTACTGAAATCAGGATAAAGACTGGGAGGGTAAAGATTCAGATGAAGATAATAACAGTGATGATTTGGTCATCTCAGATGGTGATGACGATGACGATTCTTATTACACAAAGAAACCTAAGAGTAGGCAACATGGTAAAAGTGGGCGGAATACAAAATCTGCCAAAGAGAACAAGTCATTGCATGCTTCTGGACGACAAAAGAGAGGGAAACCATCGTTTGAAGAAGACGAGTATTCAGCAGAGGATTCTGACAGTGATAGTGATGCTGTTTCAAAGAACATGACCAAGAGAGGTGCACATTTTCGTAAATCTAATGCCCGGTCGGCTATGTCAACAAACATTGGTGGAAGAAACAATGAGGTTCGAACTTCTAGCAGGTCGGTTCGTAAGGTGTCATATGTTGAAAGTGATGAAAGCGAAGAAATTGATGAAGGGAAAAAGAAGAAGGCCCAAAAGGTGCAGTCTACCGTACTATATTTTACCACAAACCTAACTTTCTTTATTGTTTTATCTGCATGAAAAAATGTTATGATCTAGCTGGTTTGGTTAGAAATTATCATCTTACAGATCAGGGCATGTTTGTATGATGTTCTTTTTTAAATTTGCCTTTTATCTTTCTTTTCTTCAAGTTTTTAAAACTGAAGGTGCATGAGTTTTTGCAATGAAAGTGAAAGTAAATTGGTCTTGTGCCCAAAATAATCAGGGTCGTTGGTCTCAACTCCATTTTTTTTTTGCATGCGCATGTTTGTTTGTTTAACTATGTCAGGCCTCTCTTTTTCCCCAGCCTAGCTGGTAAGCCGGGTTTTGCAACGTGTATGATTTATGCTCTCTAGGGGAAATTTACACTGGGATATTCTTGTAGAATCCATGCATTTCTATGTTTAGCCAAATTTTTGATATTTTAATTTTTTTGTCCAAAATCCTATCAATGAGGTCAGATCAGTCCTTGTGGTGTATGGTTGGAGGATTCTAGGTAGGTCTCAATTTTTTTTTTTTTTTTGTGGTAGAGGTGAATGATGACTGGAAATCATTTGAACTAGAATTCCTAATCTTCTTGTTCTTATTTTATATGTAATTGTACTTAAAGATTATTATATCCTAACATTGTTCTTGTTTCTGCAATTGTGGTTGTACTTTGGATTGGATTATACTAGACTTCACAGGCTTCAGTAGTTTAATGGATCCTCTCATTACTATGTCTGCTCTTAAAGATTATTTTATCTTAACTTTGTTCTTGTTTTTGCAATTGTGGTAGTGCTTTGGATTTTATTATACTAGTCTTCACAGGCTTCAGTGCTTTAATGGATCCTCTCATTACTATGTCTGCTCTTATTACATTTCCTTATTTTTGTCTTCCCCAAAATAGGAAGAAGTTGAAGAAGAAGATGGTGACTCCATTGAAAGGGTACTGTGGCATCAGCCAAGGGGCATGGCTGAAGATGCAGTGAGGAACAATAGATCAACAGCACCTATTCTCTTAAGCCACCTGTTTGATTCTGCTCTTGATTGGAAAGAAATGGAGTTCTTGATAAAGTGGAAAGGCCAGTCACATTTGCACTGCCAATGGAAATCATTCTCTGAATTACAAAATGTATGATTGCTGTATTTCTGTTGCTTATGCATGCAATTTAAGCTCTATTTTTTAGATGCATTTTTGATTGCTATAATTCTGTTCCTTATGCATGCAATTTAAGCTCTAATTTTAGATGCATTTTTTGGTTTTGATTTACTCTGCTTTGATTTTTTTTATCTGCTATTTACGTTGCCTGATTTTCTGCCTGTTTTTTGTGTCACCAGCTGAGTGGTTTTAAGAAGGTACTGAACTACACTAAAAAAGTGATGGAAGATGTGAGTTACAGGAGAAAATTTACACGCGAGGAGGTATAACTTTTCTTTTCATAATAGTATGTGAGAAGAAGAGGGAGAAATGCTGGGATGTGCATGGTTAGATATGATAAAAAAACTCTTGATATGAGTTTACTTTGTTACCTGCTGTGGATGTGAGATATTTGTATAGAAATACACAAACATTGTTTCTACAACAATGAAATAGCTTCATATGTTGTACTAGTATATTATTTACAAGGACCCAGAATGAATAGGTGATATAATTGGAATTTAGTTGTCTTGCAAGTCAGATGTTTATTTTTCCAAGATGGTAGTCCAACTTGGCATGTTGATACTTAGATACTTGTAATTATAGAAATGCACAAATGCTTGTCTTTTCAACATTATATTCCCCGATCCAAATTATCTTTCTGGTTTTACATAGTTTACTTAAATACAAATTAAAGTTGCCTGACAAATTGGTTATTTGGGATAACGTTTGGTTTTCATCTATCAGATCGAGGTGAATGATGTGAGCAAGGAAATGGATTTGGATCTAATCAAGCAAAATAGTCAGGTTTATCTTTTTAGCATTACTTTACTGTGGTCTTTTTTCCTTTTCTTTTTTATAATCTTACACTGTTTTTAAAATCTCTTTCACTCCAATTCTTGTTTATATGTTTTTGTAGGTGGAGAGAATTATTGCTGATCGAATCAATAAAGATAGCTCTGGAAATGTTGTGCCGGAGTATTTAGTCAAGTGGCAAGGACTCTCTTATGCTGAAGCTACTTGGTATTCTAAACTATACTAGTCTTATTATTTTGAGTGGTACTTCTGAAAATCTTATATACCTTTTTTATGCATAATTACATCATAGATGTGGTCTTTTTTGCCTGGGTTATGGGGTTCAACACCATGCTTATGAAATTAGCTTCTTGACTATCCACTGATGAAGTAGTGATGTATGAGTAGGTGTTTGTGATAGTTGCTCTGACATTTAATAGTTAATGATGTGTGGTACAGGGAAAAGGATGTAGACATTTCTTTTGCACAAGATGCTATTGATGAGTACAAGGTTTGGTGCAAACAAATTGTGTTTTTGGTCTTGATTTTTACAAGAAATTTTTGCCCTGGCAATTTACATGCAGAGATTTTTTGTATTCATCATTTCTTTTGCAGGCACGTGAGGCTGCAATTGCTGTACAGGGGAAAATGGTGGATCTACAGCGTAAGAAAGGAAAAGGTCTGTTACTTGGTTTTGCTGCAATTTTTTTGGGCCTTTGTTTCGGTTGAAAAGCTGGATAATTATGACATGGAATATGTGTGGTATTATAATCTAAAATGTTAAAGTTTTCTGTTCAGAAAACTGAGGGTTGTTTTCACTTTGCTGCTTCATGTCACTGTCCTACTAGCAATTTGTACTTAGTTTTTTTTTTCATGGTTGCATCATCTATTTTCTAATTTTTTTTTTTGCCTTTTCTAATAGTCAAATATCCTTTTGTTTTCTTTCAATTTCTGATTCCTATTTTTGCTAGGATAGCTCCTTATTCGATTAAAAAACTTGCACATCTTTTCTATTTTTTTCTTTATTGTATCACGAGTGAAACCAGCTGTACTCGTCATTACTCATGTTCCCTGCATGTTATTTTAGTGTGGCACATTGCAAATATAGAAGTTAAATGAGTGAGCATTTTGTTTTCCCTTTTTCTTAGCAAGTTTAAGGAAGCTTGAAGAACAGCCTGAATGGCTGAGAGGAGGAAAGCTTCGTGATTACCAGCTCGAGGGTTTGAATTTTCTAGTTAACAGGTGTGGTTATCATTTGCTTGAAGGGAAAATTGTTGATTAACTTGAAACATAATGTTATTATTAAATTTCCTAATTAGTCTCTTGCGTTCGCAGTTGGAGAAACGATACAAATGTTATTTTAGCTGATGAAATGGGTCTTGGAAAAACAGTCCAGTCAGTTTCCATGCTCGGTTTTTTGCAGGTAAAGCTTTTTGCTTTTCTTTTTTCAGTCAACCTTGTAGTTTTATATCATGTTCATTTGTCATGTTACGGAAATTTCATATTTTTTCCATTTGCAGAATGGGCAGCAGATCTCTGGGCCTTTTCTTGTTGTTGTACCTTTATCCACTTTGTCTAACTGGGCTAAAGAATTTAGAAAGTGGCTTCCCAATATGAATGTTATAGTATATGTTGGTACACGTGCTAGTCGAGAGGTTAGTCATATTTTCTTGTCTTTGAGGTAAATGTATTTAGTTTAATTGGATGTTAATGTTGGCATTCAATCTTTAATTTCTTTCTGCAATATAAATTATATTTTTGGATCTTAAAATCATAAGATTTGTTCAAGTTATTGTTATATCACTATCACTATTATTTGTTATTTATCATGTGACATTCTATCAATTATAAGCCACTTGGAAGGTGCAAAGATTGTACAAACTGCTGGTTTTATCTTATCAGTGCTGGTAAATGAGAACCATAATAGTTCGACCATAGAGTTCCAGAAGTCATAAAAAAAATTAATCTAAAAGTTACTTTAATTTCTTGGTTTCTTGTCAGTGTCATGCCCAGGCACTTTTAGTGTCACTTATCTAGGAATCACTCAAGGATATTGGGATGCTATATCATTTTGATCCAGATCATCTTCCTTTTTGTTTTTTAGAAATATTTCATATTCTCGAGCTCTGTTCTGTGTAATTTCTTTGTTCTAATGGTGTGTTCTTCTTTTATCCAAAAATAAAAAAGAAATTGTTGCTTATCAAGTGGTCCATGTTATTAAAGCTCAAGTTTCCAAAATCTCTCGATCCGGGGAAGGTGTGGGATAGCTGAAAGCTCAAAAGCCCTGATTTAGTTGTCATTGTGACAACTGTATATGCGTGCCCCTAGCCTTTTTTTTCTCCCTTGAGAAGCGCTGATGGTTGACCATACTCAGTCAACTGCGGGGTGGGGGGAAGTTTTGATGTCTTTGTTAATAGAAGTGTAATCCATGCTGGAAGCCATGGTCTCATGATCTGGTTCATCACCATGATGCAAACATTGTCTTCCATGACCTAAGAAAATCTTGCACCAGTAGCATTCTCCGGCACCAGTGCATGATGCCTCAATAGTTGATTAGTTTGGGTCTGTGCAACTCTTGTACTGTCATGTGACAGGGCTTTTGGATTTCTCTCCTTTGTTTCCTTCTGAGACTTGGGGTTTGTTATCCACTGGTATGGTCAAAACTCCAACCTGGAGTCTTAATGGCCTCATTCTTTTAACAAACGGGATGGTAGGGATAAAGACCCAGATAGAAAAGGATTTTGGTTTCTACTCCACCAATAATTGTTATGCTCTTTTATCTGATCCCAAGATGTTTTGTGGCTTGGTTCCAGGTTTGTCAGCAGCATGAATTTTACAATGATAAGAAAGTTGGGCGGCCTATAAAATTCGGCACTCTGCTGACCACATATGAAGTTGTTTTGAAGGATAAGGCAGTGCTTTCTAAGATCAAGTGGAATTATTTAATGGTCGATGAAGCTCATAGGTTAAAGAACAGTGAAGCGCAGTTGTACACAACTCTTTTGGTAGTGGCATTTCCCAAATAATTTTGTTCTGCATTTGTATGCATGCTGTGATTGATTCTTTTGGTTGTTATTAGGATAAGTCATTTTTTTCCTCTACAGGAATTTAGCACCAAGAACAAGTTGCTAATTACTGGCACTCCATTACAGAACAGTGTGGAAGAGCTATGGTATTTATTTATTTTCTCAATTCCACTACTATAATTTCTGATAGTCAAACTTAAATTATTGTGTGCCAAATTCATGCCCAGATGTGATAACTATGAAGGCCTGTGAAGTTTAGGAAACTGTTTATAGCATAGATTTTTTTCATATAATCTTTATTTTACCACCTTTTGAGATAAGAGCTGCTCATGCATTCACATGTTCTATTCACTTTTTTTTTGTATTTTCTTTCATTTAACTCTCATTTTGGCACATTATTAAACATGCCCGAACCAAGCACCTTTTGTCTGGGGAGAACTGATGATACTAATCATGATATTTTAATGTTGGTCAGATCTATTTTTGTGCATATTTTGCATTTGGAAATCTTTAGGAGGTGATTGATCTGTTGGTTCTGCTGATAGCTTGCAAACCAGCATTACATGAGAGCCGTCTTCATTGCTTTGTTTTGTTCAATGAAAGTTCATTGTTGATTATTATTTTTTGTGACCTTTTCCTCTGAAGTGTTTCCTCCCTCAGTTGCTGCATATCTCTCTTGTTTGCTTGCACCAATTGATTTTTTGTTTTTTCTCATAATATGCTAGGGCTTTGCTTCATTTCCTTGATCCTGACAAGTTTAGGAGCAAGGATGATTTTATTCAAAATTATAAGAATCTTAGCTCTTTTAATGAAATTGAGGTACAGTACGCTGTCATTTTTGCTCATCACCGTTGGCATACACACACATATTGTTCTTCGCATAAATGATTTTTCTTTTGTTTTTCTATTTAGCTCGCTAATCTTCACATGGAATTGAGGCCTCACATTCTCAGAAGAGTCATCAAGGATGTGGAGAAATCCTTGCCTCCAAAAATAGAGCGCATTCTGAGGGTTGAAATGTCTCCTCTACAGAAACAGTGAGTGATGTTTTCAATTTGTGATAAAAGGACATTCTTCTGGATTGTTGGTTCACAACTTTTGTAATTTGTTGGGTTTGCATATGTTCAGATACTATAAATGGATTTTGGAACGTAACTTCCAGGACCTGAACAAAGGAGTTCGTGGGAATCAGGTTAGTATCTATGATGAAGTTATGGATATTATCCCTTAACTCTAGGCTTGGAAAGTAATTTTTACAGCTATTTGTGACATCACTAGAATTACAAGTCAAAACATTCTTGATGATGCTCTATCTGTTGGGATTGAAAAGATGGCAGAGGCACTGCTTTCATGGATCAGAACTGACTGAAGTTATATGTCCCTTTGTATTGTGTTGAAAACTGACAGTATCAGTTTTATGTTTTCTTATGTTTTCAGGTCTCACTTCTGAATATTGTGGTAGAGTTGAAGAAATGCTGCAATCATCCCTTCCTATTTGAAAGTGCAGATCATGGTTATGGCGGGGACATCAGTACCAATGATAGCAGTAAACTGGAGAGGATTATCTTAAGCAGTGGAAAGCTAGTTATACTTGACAAACTACTTGTCAGATTGCACAAGACAAAACATCGTGTCCTGATTTTTTCCCAGGTTTTTTTCAAAAGCATTTTTGTTGTTATGCCCCTTGGACAGACATTTTCTGACTGTATGTTATTTAGGTATGCTACTAACTATAAATGATATTATGATCTCTTTCATTTTGGGTCAGCCTCTCAGTTAAATGTGGATAAGCTGATTAATTATCCGGAGGGTAAACATTGGTCGCTTCAACATTTTCTTATTTTATTGGTATACAATTTACAATTTTAAAATTTAATGAAACTTATTTTCTTGACAAACAGCATGTTCAATATCAGGCATTTTCTTGATATTCGTGATTTATTGTCTTTAGTTAAATTTGGATAAATTGGTATAGCAGGGAACAAATATTGCATATGGACGTCAGCCTTTGTTTAGTAGATAAATTGTTTGGGCATTTGCCAGGTACCAGGGCTGTCTACTTGGGAACTGCTTATAGTCACCTTCCTTGACACATCTTCTTTTCCACTCTTAAAATTCCATTCTATCTCACAAATCAAGACAAGTACCAAGTTCTAGCCTGAAATGACATGTAGCTGAAGTTTTTACAGTGGGCTGTGATGATAATTTTATGTGTGTTACGATGATTCTTGTGTCAAATTGAGTTTAATCATGTAAATATCCATTATAGAAACATTGTCTTGGATGCATTATTTGAACTAATTTATTTCAACTTAATTGGCACATAGACATGAAGTGACTAATGAATTGTGGTATTAACCAACTGCTGCAGATGGTCAGAATGTTGGATATACTGTCTCAGTACATGTCACTCAGAGGGTTCCAGTTTCAAAGGCTTGATGGTAGCACGAAGGCTGAGTTGCGTCAGCAGGCAATGGACCATTTCAATGCACCTGGCAGTGATGATTTCTGCTTCCTTCTTTCAACTCGGGCTGGTGGGTTAGGCATCAATCTTGCAACTGCTGACACAGTTATAATATTTGATTCAGACTGGAATCCTCAAAATGACCTGCAGGTTTGAGCACAACGAAAACCTTTTTCCTTCATGTCTTCCTGTTGAATTCTTTAGAGGAAACATACGTTGCTTAACTTAATCGTTTGATGATGTATCAGGCAATGAGTAGAGCTCATAGGATTGGGCAGCAAGAAGTTGTTAACATCTATAGATTTGTGACAAGCAAAAGCGTTGAGGAAGATATCCTAGAGAGAGCTAAGAAAAAGATGGTAGTTTTGTGAAGCTGATGTCTATTAGTGCTTTTCATTTCTTTCATCCCAACAGTCGTTATTTGCAGAGACACACAAAAACAATAGTCATTTAAAATTTTGACATTCTGTGATGCTGTCTAAAAATATTTAACTCGGTTAGTTTACTTGTCTTTTGTGCTGCATGTGTTCTTTACAGGTTCTTGACCATTTGGTGATCCAAAAACTGAACGCAGAGGGTAGATTGGAAAAGAAAGAAGCAAAAAAAGGGAGTTATTTCGACAAAGTAAGAACACAATCAAACCATAGTTGTGTCCATGTTTTTTTGGTACTAGCCTATATTTCTAAGCATAAATATGGGTATTGAATTGTAGGTTGAGTTCTTCTTTTTATGATTTTTGTGACATTCTAAAATTCTGCTATTTGCTGCTGCATTATCGTCCCTTAGAACTATTGCACATAAATTTTTTTCCGCCTTTTTTGATTGCAGAATGAGCTCTCAGCAATTTTAAGATTTGGGGCCGAGGAACTTTTTAAAGAGGACAATGATGAAGAAAGTAAGAAAAGACTCTTGAGTATGGATATTGATGAAATTCTTGAACGAGCGGAGAAAGTTGAAGAGAAGGAAGCTGGAGGAGAGGACGGGAATGAATTGTTGGGTGCTTTTAAGGTAAGTAAATAACTTGTTCACTGTTAGAATGCTGCTGCCTGCCTATTTATGTACTTTCTCTATTTTGATTATATCCAGGCTGCTGCCACATTTACTTTGGGGTAGTTTTAAGAGTGTAAAAAGTGGGTAAAATGATAGTTTAAAAATTGTATCATGCACCCCAACATCAAATTGATTTTGAATTAAATTGAACTAAACTAAGTATTGTGCATCACGGGTCCAATACCTGGATGTATGGGAGAGAAATATTGGTTATAAGTTCGATGAAGAGAGAGAATGCTGAAGAGGACAAATTTCCTCGCTTGAATTGTTGGGTGCTTTTAAGGTAAGAAAAATTTTTGTTGCCCATTCATCCTTTTTGTGAGTGTGGTAACTTCTGCTTTTAGGTGTTTTTTAAAAGTGCATTTGCTTTGAAAAATATCAAATTGATGTTTTTTTAGTGTTTTTTGATGATATGTGCTGATATAAAAAAAAAATATCTGAAAAAAAATCATTTTGATGCTTTTTTAAGTGAAAAACACTTAAAAAAAAACACCCCGCACCACAATACCAAACATGCACCAAAGCAAGCACAACCTCAATTGTGTATGGAGAGATTTTTTTTGGTGGATGTGGGGGTGCTGGTTTGCATTGTCATATTTATTGATGCCCTTACAATTAAGTTTGCTGATTGATTTAATTTTTGGATTTTATTCAGGTTGCAAATTTTTGTAGTGCTGAAGATGATGGGAGTTTCTGGAGTCGTTGGATAAAACCAGATGCTGTAACTGAGGCTGAAGTATGCATCTCTTTTGCTGAATTTGATTTAAGATTTTATAGATTTGACCACTTAACATTTTTTTTTTTAATATGACTATTGAATTTCAGCTCAATTCTTTTGCAATTATCACAGCTTTTATTTGAGTAATATATTTTTTCAGGAAGCTTTAGCTCCTCGGGCTGCAAGAAATATTAAGAGTTACAAGGAGGATAATCAACCTGAGAGAAGTAATGAGAGAAGTAACAAACGGAAAAAGAAAGGTTTGGAAGCATCAGAACCACAGGAGAGAGTGCAGAAGCGTCGCAAAGCAGATTATTCTACCCCCCTAGCTTCAATGATTGAAGGAGCATCTGCTCAAGTAAGAGAATGGTCTCATGGGAATCTGCCTAAGAGAGATGCTTTACGTTTTTCTCGTGCGGTATGGCTCTAATTTATCTTTTGAATTTCTGAGATAGTTAAAAGTGGAAACAAATCCTTGTTTTAGACAGTCTAGAGCCTCGTATACCTACATTTTCTGTTATTGGATTTGTCAAGTAATAACCAATGTTTTCAGATTCCTTAACTTAACTAGTTTTTCAATTTAATTTATACTATAATCAGCAAATTCATCCTCTGTAGAAAGTTTCAGCCTTCTTACTTTCTTAATGTTGGGATTAGTTTTTAACCCTCATTTCTTTCTTATGTTGTGAATTTGTTGGTAGAATATTGATTTTCTTTTCTCCCCCCCCCCCTACTTTCTGTTATTTTTTCGAACTCACTAGACAAATTTAGCCAGTCAGAATCAGTTTTCTTATTTTTCTGACCTGCCATTGTCATCCTAATGGAAAACTTGCTGAAATGCGAGAACTGGGCAAGCTTGGAGTGCTTCTGCCATCTTGGAAGTTTATGAGACAGCTCTTTTTTCTTGCCTTTTTTTTTCATTTTAATTAACAGTTGTAGCTGCTGGCCTTTCCTTCTTAAAGCTTGGATTCTCTCTCTTTTCTTATTGTTTTGAATTAGGTGATGAAGTTTGGGAACTTGAACCAAATAGACTTGATAGTTGAGGAGGTTGGTGGAACAGTGGCAGCAGCCCCCCCTGAAGAACAGATAGAGCTTTTTGATGCTTTGGTTGAAGGTTGTAGAGAAGCAGTTGAAGTTGGAAATCTGGACCCAAAGGTTGGTTTTCTGACAATGCACACTGTTTGTTGGGGCTGCATCTTGTCTGTGTGTGGTTGAATACCATAATAAGTGTCTCTGATACAACAATTTCAAATGGGATTCACTTTAGGGTCCTTTGTTGGATTTTTTTGGTGCCGCTGTGAAGGCAAATGATCTATTGAGCCGTGTGCAAGTACTTCAGCTGCTAGCAAAGCGAATTAGCCGTTATGAAAATCCCATTGCACAATTTCGAGTTTTGACGGACCTGAAGCCTTCAAACTGGTCTAAGGGATGTGGCTGGAATCAGAGTACGGGTTTCCTGTTTTTTGTATTATTATCTTAGAGGATAATGATAGATTTGTTTCCTTTAGCTGATTGATTATGGTATTTCCTTAGTTGATGATGCGAGGTTGCTTCTGGGAATACACTTTCATGGATTTGGCAATTGGGAGAAGATACGGTTAGATGAAAGGCTTGGCCTTTCGAAGAAGATTGCTCCAGCAGAACTCCAGCATCATGAGACCTTTCTACCACGTGCTCCAAATTTGAAGGAACGTGCTAATGCACTCCTGGAGATGGTAAGCTATGATTCAGAAAGCAGGAAAACCCAAAATTGTAATTCAGGGCTTTCTTTATGCCCTCATCCAGTTTCTTGCAGTCAGCCTTGCAAAGCTATGTTTCCATTATGCTTTTATGCTATGTTCTATTGTGAAACTTGAGGTTACCATTCAAACAATTGCCACAGCAGACACGAGTATATTCATCTAGCTAGCTTCATAGTTCCACGGACAATTGTGCAAGCTCAAGTCTTGAAATTCGCAGCCAACCTAACAATACTTGTATACTATGTTTATTGTTAAACTTCTGGTTACCATTTAAAAATTGCCAGAGCATACATGAGTAAATTAATTGAGCAAGCTACCCAGTTTGACAGACAAAAGTGTGCAGGCTCAAGACTTGAAGTTTCATCATCCGTTGCTTATAATGTGCTTGTCAAAATATGGAAGTAATTCCATAAGTGCTTCCCTGTTTTTTAATTGTTCATTACAGTTCTATCGCGCATCTAATTACAAAGTGCAGTGGATTTTATGTTCTGATACCTTTCTTTTTCAATCAGGAACTTGCAGCTGTTGGTGGAAAGAATGCAAATGCTAAGGGTGGTCGGAAGGCCTCCAAGAAGGAGAGAGAGAATGTTTTGAACTTCTCTGCAGCTCGGGGCAGGGACAAGAAAGTGAAGCCTGGGTCTGTAATGGTGAGTGTACAAACAAACAAGAACAGGCCTCAGAGACCCCATAGAGTTGAACAGTTAGCAAAAGAGGAGGGTGAGATGTCAGACAATGAGGAATTATGTGAGCAGTTCAAGGAAGTAAAATGGATGGAATGGTGTGAAGAAGTCATGTTTGATGAAATTAAAACCCTGAAACGTCTTAACAAGTTGCAGACTACCAGTGCTGACCTTCCAAAGGAAAAGGTACAACATCTTTTGTTCTGACAGTCCATTGTCTAGCAATTTTTATTTTTGTATGCTAGAAGTTTATGTTCAACCTTATCTTGCAGGTGCTTTCAAAAATAAGGAATTATTTACAGCTTATTGGACGGAGAATAGACCAAATTGTCTTCGAATACGAGGCAGAGCTTTATAAACAAGATAGTATGTGTTTCTCCATCCTGCACATATTCAATCACTTTAGGTGCTCTGCCACTTATTTTCTTTTAAATCAATGTCTTCTCAGGAATGACTATGCGATTATGGAAGTACGTTTCAACCTTTTCGAATTTATCCGGTGAGAGACTTCGTCAGATTTATTCGAAACTTAAACAAGAGCAAGAGGAAGATGCAGGGGTTGGACCATCTCATGCCAATGGTGCTGCATATGGTTCTGTTGACAAAGACGGTGATTCCAACAATTTTCCACCCCTTTCTCGTAATTTTGAGAGGCAAAGAGGGTATAAAAATGCATCAGCCTATCCAATGTCAGAACCAATAAACAGAGGTCATGTTGCTGGGAAATTTGAAGCGTGGAAACGACGCAGAAGAGCTGAAGCTGATATTCAACCCCAATTTCAGCCCCCCTTACAAAGACCTATTAGTAATGGTACCCGTTTATCTGACCCTAACTCATTGGGGATTCTTGGGGCTGGACCAGCTGATAATAGGCCTTTTATTGAGAGACCTTTTCGAGCACGTCAAACTGGTTTTACTCCAAAACAAAATTTCACTTCAGGTATAAAGTAGGCTTAGTGGAAGGAGAGCAACTGGTTAAAAAGGCTTCAGCCTGCGGGTTTCCCCAAGTCGGTCGGTTACTTCTTGAGTCATTGGCTATACTGTGGAATTCTTTTCAAACATCACGGTAAGAAGGTGCCAATTCCTATTTGGTTTCTTTCTGGCTTAACCGAAATATCCTTTGGATGAGGAATCTGCATAATTGTACAAAAGGCAAGCCGAGGGAATGGCCAAAATCAATTGACATGAGCAAGATGTATGTGGTCGTGCTACAATTTTTTGTTTGTTAGGAAATGAGTCAAGTAATTTGTTTTACGAATATAGTGAAAGAGTTAGGGAAAGAAATATTAAAATCTCATTCAATTTGAAATATACATAAATGAGCGGAACATCTTCACGCCCCTTTAGAGAAGTGTACATTATCATTTTTGCATAATTTTCTCTCCGTTATACCTTTAATAATTTCAGTTTTTCAATATTCTGAACCTTGTGTTAGTCTTGTCTGACACTAATAAAACTTGTAATTGTGTTGATAGTTCTGTTCTGTTTTCTGGCATTTTGTTAGATTTTAGCTTTGCTTCTGATGTGGTATTATTATTGTCTGTTTTTAAACTGATGCAGCTCTACTATACACATGACAGTAGTGTTAGATGATGCCTCTTTTTTTTTGTTTCCCTTTCCTTTTCATTTTGCTTTCTGCTATATGACGCTGCAAGTTATTTTTCAGTCTATATGAAGTGCTGGGATGTATACGTGCCCTCACCTTTATAATGCAGAAAAATGAAATTGCCTTGGCCATGGATCAGAGGTGAAAACTGAAAAGCTGCTGTTATCACCCATGAATGTAGGTGGAGTCAAGAGAGACTACCCAAAAGCTGTAGACAAATATGTGAGGTGCTGTTATGACCTCGCTTTCCCTGTTTTCCTTGCGGAGTTCTGTGTTGACCGATGCTATTTGTTATCAACTATGCTAATTTTAACAGCTGGGAGTGCTTTGCACTAGAATTGTGGAATGTTGATATTCCTCTGTGTGACTGTCTGTGGTAGCTACTACGTCTTGATAATGCAAATAGCTATTTGTCGATTAAGTGGTCTGCTCTTCCATATCGTTGATGCTACTTTTTCCAAGGATTTCAGATGTTGAAAGGTTATGAGTTCTCGTGCTCCTGTATATTAAACCCTAGTCTGGGTCTAAATTTTTCAGAAGCTGTGCTGCATGTCCATCAATTGCTTGTAGAGTTTGTCCAGCGCACATGGTCTTTTGACCCTCTTCTTCTTCCCGCATGCACGCGGGCAAACCTTTTAATTGAAAGTATGGATGCTAGCTTGTTCACAGAGGTCCATTAATCGAAAATTTTTGGTAATCTAATATCATTAATCATCTAGCCATTAATTGTTTGTACCAGATAATTTGCTTCCTGCGGCTGCTAGGATATTTTTGTTTTCCTGAAGTGTGCAGGGTCATTATTATTATTTTTGTCAATTCAAGTAACTTAATCTCACTTGTATGGTTAGAAATTTGTGAAAGACATGAGGGCAAAATAACACCACCGTATCATATCGTATCATATCGTTCACGAGAGGCCAGATAAGGGAAGTAATCTCCAGAAAAAAGCAGAAAGCCCCACGAAGGCCAACCCGCCAAAAACCTCTAGGCAGAAACAAAAGGGATGAAAAGGAAGTAAAAAGGAACAAGATTGAAAGGTGCTGTGTGGTCATAAACACCACAGGGGAGGTGTGGTTGATGGCCCTTTATCACATTATCTTTCACATTGCTTTTTCAACCTCATACCACCTTCTTCCAAAAACCATGCATATAGTGCCAAAATAAGGTTATCATTCCGAATCTTTGAAAAAAATAGATGAACAATTAGTTTTGCTTGGCAAAATAGATAGGTAAGTATTATTCTTCTAACAGCCCTGATATTTTACAATCTGTTTTGTGTCCACCAATTGAAGAAATAATTTTCCCTTATGCCCTAATCACGATAACACAGCACGAAGCTAGAGTAAATGACAAGAAGATGATGATGATTGGATATGATTTCTAGTATTTCATGTTTGAAAGAGAAGACGAGGACACGCTTGAATGGAAATTAGTCCATCTCGATTTTCTTTTTCCAAAGCTTTTATGATTCAATGGTGACAATATTAAGGCTCTCTAACTTGAAGCTTTGCTTTCTCTATTGAAATTAAGAACGAGAGTATTGAAACTATGACTATAAGTGATATTCTGGTTCTTGTATGAACTTGAAAAGGGTTCTTAAATATAGAACATTGTTGAATTTCATCTAACATTTAATGCTAAGTATTTCACTTGGCCAAATACTTCAAAGGCAGAAGAAAAGGATAGTAAAATAGAGGGATAACGATGCAAATAAGAGAAAGATAAACCCTAAACTATAAAATATGCAGTGTTCGTGGAGATTCAATGCAGGCCAACATGTCAAGTCATTCTTAGCCGCGGGATTCCAATGGGTTCACTCTTATCTGCCAACTCAGTGAAAAGAGGAGCCCGCATGGGACAATGATTGGCTCTCCCGCCCTCTTATTAAACTGAACTCTTCCTTGGCATCTTACTACAGGCACTAGTCCCCTCCACACTCTGCCAAGGAAAAAGAAAAAAGAAAAGAGGCAAAGACACGTTTCTCTACTAACTTTTGATCAAAAGTCACCACAATCAGGCATGTAATCCCTGAAAGCAGTGCTCTCTCCTGTTATTCCCATCCTTTTGTGCCTATGTTTTTGTGTATATCTGTTGTATATATCATCATATCTTTTATGTTTCTGTTCTTAGCTTAGCAGAGGTATGGTTTTGTTTTGATTGCTCGTGAGTTGCACTAAATTTAGACACTGACGCAAGCCACACAACCACACAAATACACCCACTATGTTACTGCTTTCAATCTTGTTTTGGTTCCTCTACTTCCACTGCAAAAAAGAAAAAAAAAGATTGTTTTCTTTAAGAAGTTGAAAGCTGATTGAGTAAAATATTGGCATGATATATTTTCATTAATTGTTATAATATGTGATAGCATGAACGTGTTGATAGAAATTATCTGTATTTCTTGATCATTAAGCACGCAGCATGCTTTACATTTCCATGTGCAATCGAACTTCTTAGAAAAAAGAAACGCTTGATTAAGACATGATGTGCTGATGCACTCTCTATTTGAAGAAAAACTCAATTTGTATTGGAAGTAGAAGAACTAGAGGTAGATACAAGATGTAGTTAAGATCATGTTGTGTTTCAAATTTAATGTAGTGTCTATTTTTTAATGATTTTTTTTGTTTTTTTTATATAAGCAACCTATAAGAAGTAGACAATGATATGCCAAGGAGTCATGCGTGTGGTTTAACTTGAAAAATCTACTTAATCGTCTCAAATTTAAATTGTTGGATGGCTGGCTGGAAATTTAGGGAATTAGAATACGGTTATTTTGCTATTATTTGTCTAGATATATTTAATGTCTTCAATGGAGTTAAAATCAGACCATTATGAATGAACTTGCCTATTTTGAAGTCAACAGCACTGCATGAATTGTCCAAATGAAACTGCCTAGAATGAAATTCTAAAATTTTAGCTCGTTGACACAAAAATAGTTTGTTGGTGATTTTCCATAGGGGGGAAGATGGACTACTTTTATGGACCAGGAAGGAATCATCTGTTTGTTCCAGGGCCGGTTAATATTCCTGAATCAGTCCTGAGGGCAATGAACAGGAACAATGAGGATTACCGTTCTCCAGCAGTTCCAGCAATGACTAAAACTCTTCTTGAGGATGTGAAGAAGATTTTCAAGACTACCTCAGGAACTCCATTTATCATCCCAACCACAGGTACTTTCATCACGACCAAGACTTAAAGTTCTAAAATGTTTGTAGTTAATCTGCTGCACAAATCTAGCAAAATGCTTCCTGGATACTACTATGTCTTAATTTTACCTGGTTACAGTAAAATTTGTTTTTGGAAGTATTTGCTAACTTATGCCATCTTATTGAAGGAACAAAATAACTGGCGATTATTTCTATGTTATTTAGCTAATCGTAGTTTGTGTTAGTTGACATTGCTATTTTGGTTCAGGCACTGGTGCATGGGAGAGTGCACTTACCAACACATTGTCTCCTGGAGATCGAACTGTATCTTTCATGATAGGCCAATTCAGTTTGCTCTGGATTGATCAGCAAAAACGCCTTGGTTTCAATGTTGATGTTGTAGAGAGCGACTGGGGTCAAGGTGCCAACCTTGACATCCTGGCCTCAAAACTTGCGGAAGATACTGCGCATACCATTAAGGCTGTTTGCATTGTTCACAATGAGACAGCAACTGGAGTTACCAACAACTTGGCTAAAGTTAGAAAAATACTTGGTAAGTGTGTATGATTAACGCCTATCAGTGGCAAACCTTAGCTGCAATAATAAAGTGCCTCCTCGTATGAATCCCTATGTATGTTAATATCCTTGATTGTTATATTGCTTGCTTAGATTTTTCTCAGGAGAAATCAAGGATCTTTTCCAACATAGACTAGCTAAAATATGCGTTGATATCAATATATAATCCTATAACTGTCGTTGGCATATTGTGTTTTTCTAAGTTCTGGATCATGAAAACTACACCTGCATCAGATTCAGTTGCAAGGGGACCGACTGAGGCACCTATATATATAGAGAAAAATCCCCAACTACTCGAGAGTTTTGGGTTGATACTCGAAAGTGCTGTCCCACTTGTATTCTGATCTTCAAGCATGATGTAGGTTCCCCCGAAGCAAAATAGCACTTCTTACGGTGGGTATATTCTAATGCGTATTACGTTTGCTCCAGTGATGTTGCGCTTCTTCTACCTATCCCCTAATAAATGCATTAATAGAATGTAGATAATGCATTGTACTTGGATGATAAGTTCGACTACATATAGATCAAAACTGAATTGTGATCCTTGCTTAATATTGTCCATCTCGCTAGGGATGAGAAGCTTTTCATAGCACTTATAAATCAATAGAGTTCAAAATGCTCGAGTGAGGCATACTCCAGCGTGCTTTGTGCTGGAATTTTATGGGGTAGAGCTTATGCAGTGCCAAGATACATGGAAAATATCGTGTTCCTCACCCATATATTGAAAACGATCAATTCTAAACTTACTACTTATTTTGATTGTTATGCTTTATTTGACAAACAACATAAAGTTGTGTGTCAGCATTCAGCTTAATTTTTCCCGATTCTGTGGCTTTGGGACATGATAATTCAGTTCTTTCATCGTTTAATTTTAATCTCCATCACTTAAAATCGATCACATGTTTTTTTATGATTCAGATGACTACAGGCATCCAGCTCTCTTCCTTGTTGATGGAGTGTCCTCCATTTGTGCTCTTGATTTCCGTATGGATGAATGGGGAGTAGATGTGGCTTTAACCGGCTCTCAAAAGGCTCTCTCTCTTCCTACCGGGATGGGTATCGTGTGTGCAAGCCCCAAAGCTCTTGAGGCATCTAAAACTGCCAAGTCGTTTAGAGTATTCTTTGACTGGAAGGACTATTTGAAGTTCTACAAGCTTGGAACATTTTGGCCATATACACCTTCCATCCAATTGTTGTATGGACTAAGAGAAGCACTGGACCTCCTTTTCGCGGAAGGACTCGACAATGTGATTGCAAGGCATGCTCGTCTAGGAAAAGCAACAAGGTTACTCCTTTTCTTTTCCTTTTTAATGTTTTCCTTTCAATTAAGTTATCTAAATTATTGTTTCGTCGGACAGATGCTAAGTCATGACTCTTTGAATCTTAAAATGTAGGCTTGCTGTGGAGGCATGGGGTTTGAAGAACTGTACTCAAAAGGAGGAATGGTTCAGTGACACAGTGACTGCAGTTCTTGTTCCCCCATACATTGATAGTGCAGAAATTGTTAGGAGGGGATGGAAAAGATACAACTTAAGCTTAGGTTTGGGTCTCAACAAAGTAGCTGGCAAGGTTTTCAGAATAGGGCATCTTGGCAACCTGAACGAGGTAACCTTCATTTTTCCATATCCATTGACATGTGCATTTAGTGATTCATTAAACATCATCCAGACAACCATTTTATGAATAAATCCAAGAAGGATATTTGAGTACATGAAGACACTGCCGGCAGTAGCAACAAATAATGCACAAAAAATAAATAATAAAACAAAAAACTGTCCTTCAAATTGTATTAGAGAATCATGAAACAATTTGCCTGTCATGAATGGATTCATCAGTCATGCATCAAGGGAAAAAAGAATATGATCAACAGTAAGAGGTCAATGCATCTTGTTGCCAGTGGGAGCTTCAATTTGTTTCCTATCAGCCTTTTGAACTGGTAATTGTGGGCAGGGAGACTGCTTTGGAATGTTTAAAGACTCAGATTCTTAAGAGTCATAATAGCATCTGAATGGTCTCATGGGGTTCAGAGCTAAACTAAAGATATAAAAATCCTATTACTGTTTAAACTTCAATGCTTGTCTGAATATCTTTTAAGTTCTGATAACAATATACTCGATTAAGTAGCTGTAGTTCAATAAAAAATGCAACCTTTTGCTTTTATAACTGTGACGTAGTAGCGCATAAACTGAATCTTAATTATCAGTCATGATAAATTGTTAGTGTCAAGACAGTCATAACTCTGCCAAATGGATCCTGATTCCTGAATTAGGCCCTTATTCTCTTCTTATGCAACATGATCTGTCAAGCATTTTCATTAATATTTCCTTGCCTTAGCATTTCCTTTTAAAGATAATGACTTGGAAAATATAACCCACCAAAAAGTCATTTTTATGGTTGCTCTGCTTCATTCCTTCTCTGCATTTAATTTCTTTTCTCAGTTGCAATTGTTGGGCTGCCTTGCCGGAGTGGAGATGATACTCAAGGATGTTGGTTACCCTGTAAAGTTGGGAAGTGGAGTAGCAGCTGCTTGTGCTTATCTGCAGAACAGTACCCCTCTGATCGCTTCCAGGATTTGATTCACATGCCATCAATGTAATTATTCTTTTTCTGCTATTCGCTTCCAGAAACTCTAAAATATGAATGTTTTCCTTCCCGTGCTTGTACTAATTGAGACTCCCAAGGTCTCGTTATGTAAATCTGTGCTTCTTACAGTATCATGTATCTGAAACATCAAATCAAAGTCTATTTTTCAGAGAATATTTGAACATTTAATGTATTATCTAGCAATTCATCAACAAGACAGGTACTTCTGATGCAGATAATAATTATACAAGTACTCATTGGAACTAAATGGTTCTATATATTTTGGTTATAAGAGCAATCACTGTATGTCAAATCATACCGATGAGACCTAGGACTTGGTGGTAGCAATATTTGGAGTTCATGGATGCTGAGGAAACTATATGGAGAGATACTTGTTTCACATGGCTGTAGTTTCTTGATTGACTTGTGCCTTTTAATTTTCCAAGTTAGTGTCGTGTTGTATTCTTCTTGGCTTGTGCCTCTCAATCTGTTTTTCTTTACAAAACATAGCTTCAAATCCTAATGCTTATTGCTAGATGAGAGTAAGAGGGTCATTTAATTTGATGTTTCTGAAATGCCTCTCACGTTTCTTAGAATCTCTGTAGCTCATCATTCTGTGGATCTTACATAAACGATTTTAGCTTAGGTTTCCCCAGGAATCAGTGATAAGAGATTTACTAATTTCGTGGCTTCTTGGAAGGACAGCAGGAATAAAAGACTTTTTTTTTTTTAATTTACCGGTGGAGTATGTCATCTGCAGCAGAAAAGGATATGGAAGTTTTTTCCTATTTGTTTTTGCACTTTATAATGTTTTTAAAAAAAATTAAAATTTTTTTAATTATTTTTTACTTCAAATTAATATTTTTTTTTATGTTTGTAAATCATTTTGATGCGCTCATGTCAAAAATAATTTTTAAAAAATAAAAAATATATTATTTTGATATATTTTTTTAGTGAAAATACTTTGAAAAACAATCGCAACCACACTCCTAAATACGCCCACCAGAAAGCAGCAGGTAATTATCTCTCGTGATTAAAACCACATTTGTTAAATCAGTTTAGTCTGTTAACTCGATAAAGTTATGATATAATCTGATAAAGTTTTAATTTGAATTGGTTTTGCTTAATTAAAAAAGATCAAATAAAAAAAATTATTTTTTTAAAAATAAATTAAGATTATTTTGAATAAAAATAATATATATGGGTTGATCTAATCATTCATGAATTCATTCTACAACTTAATTATCCAAATGTTTGTTTAGATTAAACCTTGAAGGGTTGTTAAGCAACATGATTAAAACTTAAAAAGTTTAATATAATTTATTCCTCACAAAGTTTGAAAATTTTTATTTTTTTGTTTTATAAAACATTTCAAAAATCTAATTGGTGGGTCATCTTCCAATTTAATGCATTTTAATCAAATTATGCTAAATTCACTTAAAATTTTCAAATATAAAATTAAATTTAACCAAATCTTTTTTCAGGAGGGTTTATTTGCAAGGATATTTGATAGTGTTGTAATGATTATTTTTTAAAGTTCTTTTCATTTAAAAATACATTAAAATAATATTTTTTTTATTTTTTAAAATTTATTTAATATTAAAATAATCTAAAAATATATATAAAAATAATTTTAATTCTTTTTTGAAACATTCATTTGATTTGTAAAATCCCAAACGGGGCATAGAACTGAGTCGGACACAACAACCATTTTGGGAGTTTTTTTTTCTAATTTGTTTTGAGTTTTTAATAAACCATGTTGAAGGTAACCGAAG
>Ga0307515_10005762_pt1 | contig 25032 bp, 5 predicted proteins | sample 17_EM_MG_FD_194513 | JGI IMG/M metagenome (GOLD analysis project Ga0307515, IMG submission 194513) | Populus trichocarpa ectomycorrhiza microbial communities from riparian zone in the Pacific Northwest, United States - 17_EM | ecosystem: Host-associated > Plants > Roots > Unclassified | place... | reverse complement strand
AAGTTAAAACTAGAAAGGAACTTATTCTAATATACTTAGCGTTAGTTTAGCTACTTTATAGTTATAAAGTACTTAAGGTTACAATAGTCCGTAAGGACTTTAGTTAGCTAATTAGGCTCTACTAAGAAAAGTTTTAATTAAAATTCTTTAAACGCTTATACAATTATAAGGAGTTCTTTATTATAGATTTTATAGTTACACTCTTATAATATAAGCTTAGATAAGTAGAATATAACTAGGTAAAGAAGACCGTTATTACCTATTTAGGAAAGAATACCTACGTTAACGTAATCTAAGGAGTTGGTTTTAAGATAGAGTTATTATCCTAGTATAAAGTAAGCTAGGATAGGTGCTTTAGTAAGGGCATTTTTAAAGTCTTAAAACGCCTTCTTGTATTTAGGCGTCTAGGTAGAAGCGTAGGTACGTTTTTCTTCCTTTTATAAAAAGGCCCTTTATTTATATTATTGCTATAAGTAGTGCTACTACGCCTAAAAAGTTATATATAAATTTTTAATAAAAGTTAGTAAAACTAAGGAAGGCTTATACGTCCTTAATGCAGTTAGAGGCTTACTATTTAGTAATTATATATACCTTCTTAGGGTCTATATAGACACCCTTAGTAGTAATAATTAGTCTAAGGTATTTTACTTCTATAACTAAGAATTTATATTTCTTTAAATTAATATAAAGTTCTACGTCCCTAAGGCGCTATAGGACCTTTTAAACGTATTCAGTATGCTTAAAAGGGTTATTATTATAAATAAGTATATTATCTATGTACGCAGAGTAGAAGTTATTAAGGTAGTCCTATAAGGCGTTATTAATATAGCTTTAAAAGGTGCCTAGGCCGTTATATATACTAAAAGGTATAATAGTATATTTAAATTGGCCAAAGCGCAATATAAATATAGTTTTTTATTTATTACCTTTCCGTATTTAGAGATAGTTAAAGGCGGCAATAATATTAAGCTTAGTATAGATTTTGGCTTAGCTAAGCCGCTTAAGGGTCTCCTATATAAGCGGTACTAGGTATTAGTTTTTAATTATAATAGCGTTAAGTCCTTTATAGTTAATATAAAATTAAATACCTTCTTTTAGCTTCTTAATAAGAAGAATAGGGGCGACTACTAGTAATATACTAGGACAAATAAACCCTTTATTAAGGTGCTTATTAATATACTTTTTTATAACTAAAAGTTTATCTTTTAATATTAGGTAGAGTTTCTTATAAGGTAGCGTTTTTCCTTATTTAATATTAATGGTATAGTTATTAGGTTAATATAGGGGGAGTATATCTACGCCCTTTTATAAGTATATATTAATAAAATTATAATACCTTTTAGGGAGGAGCTTGCGGAGTTCTTTATTAATAAGTCCTTTTTTAAGTTTTATAAACTTCTTAAAGTTTAAAGGTAAAAGTCCGTAGAGTTCCATAGAGGCGTTATCTTTTAAAAGGTTAACTATATCTATCCTATTACTATAGAGGACATAGTCCTATTCTTTATTAAGCTTATATAATTATAATTAAAAGGCTATAGTAACGGTCTAGCCTTTTCTATATACTATATAGTAAAAGGCCACGGCACTTATATAGTAGTAGTTAGTTATAGGTAGAATAATAAGGGTTTTTTTAGGTTAATATCCTAATAAGTAAATAAAAGTAGCTAGGCTATATTCTAGGCAAGTCTCTCTACAGTATTTAAAGTTAAAGGTTACTTTTCTCTTTTCCTAGTTAATGGCGGGGTTATATTATTTAAGCTAGTTTATTCTAAGAATAATAGGGTAGTTAGTAAGTAGTATAATATAGGCCTAGATCTCTTTCTAGTGCCCATTTATATCTAAGTAGAGGTATACTATATAGGTAATCTTCTATATAGTATAACTACCGTTAGCAAGTTATAGGGCGCGGGCTTTAGTAAGGGGTAAGGTAGGTAGATTATAAATATATATAAATTAGGTATCTATAAATTAGTTAGTAGCTCTATAGTTAATTATAGAACGGCTTTTATATTATTTTATAGCAGTAGTTCCTATTATAAGTAAAACTATCTATTTCTATCCGTTTATCTTTACTAAGTTATCTATTAAGTAGGCTAATATATAGATCCCTCTATTATTAGGGCGTCTTAACCTATAACTTAGGGCTAGGACTTAGCGTTTTCCGCTTCTATATCTAATTCTACTACTATTACTATATCTTTATCTTATATAGTAGTGGTATATAGCAACATATTTAGTATTTAGGGTATTAGGTTAAGTATTAGGCGGTAGGTACTAAATCTAGCTATTAGGTAGTTTAGGTTATTATAATAATAGCCTTTTTAATAGCATTTATAGTAGCGTCCTAGTTTCTAGAGTAGCTCGCGCTCTCTATCTAGGAGTTTTTACGGAGGGGTTAGTATAAAGAGGTTAATATTAGCTCTAGTAGTACTTAAGGTAGTAGGCGTCGGTGGCTTAGTATATATAGGTTTAGTAGGCCCAGAGGGCTTCTATAAAGAGGTCTTTAAATAAGGGTTAATAGTAGCAATTTAATTTAGTTATTATTTAATCTTCTATAGGGCTACTACCATCTTATAAACATTATTATAGTTATAGCTGACGGCTATATAACTAAGGCAATAAGTAACTTTTTTAAGGAGATCCTCTTAGTCTTTAGTATTATCTTAGGTAAGGGCTCTAGTATATTCTTAGAATTTAATATAAAACTCGTTAAATAATTTAGTAGGGCTTATCTTTAGGGCACGTAGTTTAGCTTAGTTAGTAGCTAGTAAGTTATAGTCGTGGTATATTAAGTTAAAATTATTAAGGACTTTTTAGTAAGACTACTACTTCTAGGGGCTACTAGTCTCCTATTAGGCAAAGAGTCTATTAAATAGTATACCCTTTATTCGCCTAATAATATAGCTAATCTTAGTGTCTTCTATAAGAAAAAGGTAGGCGCTCTAAGTTAGTTTCTTGCAGATTTGCATCTTCTAGTAGCTATATTCCTTATAGTCTCCTTAAAAAACTAAAAGATTAAGGTAGTATACATTAAACCCTATAATAGTAGTTTAGGTCCAATTATTATAGCTTTTATTATTACTGCTTTAGTAGGGGTTCCTATTAGGTAAAGCTACTTAGCGCTAACCCTCTATTAAGCATTAAGTAGGTAAAGTTACTAGGGGCGTAAAGACTTAGGTGGCGTTATATATAGTAAAGAGATATCTAGCGTTGTTATAAATATGCTTATTAAGCTAAGATTATAGGTATTTAATTATACCTTCTTTTTTAGTAACTGTAGCAATTAGTATAATCTTATTCTTCTTTAACTATTAAATATTACGTTTAGATACGCGGAGGTTATCTTTAGTTTCTTAACGTATATTATCGGCGAGCGCCTCATAAGCTTATAGATCTTAGATAATATTACAATCTTAGGTAGTACGTATCTTAGCTTATATAAGCTTTAGGTAGTATTTATTAGGGTCTTATACTACCATTTTTACAAATATCTTAGCGTCTTATATTTTGATTTTAATAGGTAGTAGCCCTTCTATTTACTTATCCGTAGTTATATAGTTAATAAAAGATAAGATATTATTAGTGTCTATCTCCTTAGGGATTAAGGCTAAGGCTAATAAATTAAATTCTTTTAGAATTAATTGGCGTCGTAGGTTAAGTATAGGTATTAGATTGTTCTTTAGGTTTAATATAGTAGTTAGTAAGAAATATTATCTTACTATTATAGGTTCCTTAGAAGTATAAAGTAAGGTAATTTATAAATACGCTACTTTTAGTAGCGCCTATAGTATTATAAAGATGTAGAATTAATTATAGGCTAAGTGTTAGTAGTAAAAAGGCGTAACGTAATATTATGGAACGGGGGTAGTGGCTATAGAGCGTATATATTTAAGGAGTCTATAAGACGTTACGCGATCAATCGTAAGGGTCAAGGGCGTAAGGAGGTGATATACCTACGCGTAGCTGACATAAGCTATACGCAAAGTGTACGTAAGAGCACGGGGCTCTCCTATAGAGGCCCCTGCGGTAGGGTTCTGTAACACTATCTTAAGACGCTATTACAAGTCCTCTATAGACTTGTTCAGCTAAAAATAAACAAACTATTAGCTAAAAAGGTATACGGTAAGGTATATTATAAGGGGGGGTATTCTTTATACATAAGAAATTTAAACAGCCGCTAGACGGCCTCTATAAGACCAATATATTTACTATAAAGATACTTATTAATTTCGTTATAATTATCTAAGAGCTATATAGTTATGCGGTTGTCTCCCTTACAATATACTTATTAATATACTTTATAGCTAATATAAAGACGTAGACCTTAATATTAATATAGGCCCTATACTTTACGCTAAGATATAAATTATATAGTACTATATAATAGTTATTAAGGTTTATAGTAGCACTATTACCGCCCAGTATACAGATATGCTATAACTATAAATTATCGCTACGCTAATACTAAGGGTACTAATTATTATATATAATCGTTACGGGGTAGAACGGCTTTAAAAACTACTTTAAATAGGTTAATAGATACCATAAAGTACTAGCAACTATATAGGGGGCGTTTAAATTAATAGTACTATAGGGCCTATAGACTATTATAGTCCGTATAATATCTGTATAGTATTTAATATAGTTATTTAAGGCCGTAGAAGCTCTATAAATATATAGCGGTTAATTATAAGGGGCCTGCCCTATCTACACTTACTACTCTTCCTATGTCCGTATAACCGCAATAGGCTACTAGACCTAGCTATTATTAACCGTTTTATATCCACTAAGCTTTCGCAGCTAGAGGACAATCCTACTAGTCGTCTTACTAAAATTATAAAGTTAATAATAGTTTACGGCCCTTATGGCTCCTAAAATCCGCGAGCCCCCTATATAGTTACCTTAGGGCCGGGCCTTTCGCTAACCTACTTAAAGCAATACCCTAAGCATTTTAACCCTACTACTATTATATATAAACACGGCTATCCAAAATACCGCCGTTGCAATAATCTATAGTTATAGTCTATTAGCTTACTAGGGCCTACTAAAGTTACATTTAAAACAAACAACTGCTAGATCATTCTATACTACCTATATAAATATTAAGGTCTACGCCTCCGTATGGTCTGTTAAGTATATCTATAAGTATATATATAAGGGGAGCGGCCGTACTACTTTACAGCTTATAGACAGCGATAAGGTAAGCTAGTATTTATAGGGCCGTTATATTAGCCCCTTTAAGGCTATTTAACAGCTATTTAAGTTTCCTATTTATAAGGAGTTCCCCCCTATAATCTAGCTTACAGTGCACCTTTTAGGTAAGTAGCCTATATACTTCTAGCCTAGACTAGTCTATATAAAAGATCTAGTAGCGCCTTAAGCTCTCCTACTCTATATTAACGGCCTTCTTTAAGTATAATATAGAGTATAAAAATGCCCGTAACTGCCTATATTAAAACTTCCCTAAGCGGTATATCTTTTATATAAAGTAGTAGGAATAGCGTCCTTCCTAACAAAGTACTGTAATAGGCTGTATATATTACTACAGCCCTATTATAGGGGAGAGGTTCTATTTACGGCTGCTACTAACGTCCGTTCCCGGCCCTACCTCCTTTAAAACCCTCTGTACTATTACTAGTATAGTCTATCTAACCTTCTAAATCGCCTACGTAGCCTTAGGGCTACTAGAGGATAATTATAAGTAGATTAATTACTTAACAGAGGCCGCCGTTTTTACTATTAGCGCCTAGCTACGCTCCTTATTTATAGCCGCTTTACTTTACAGCCTTATTATGGAGCTAGTTACTTTATAGGACCGCTTTAAACAGTCTATCTATAATAATCTACCTCATTTTCTAGCCCACTGGCTTAATGCTCCTTTGCTATCGCTAAGGATAATAACGCCTATCTTAATTACGACCTATATCTTATCTATTAGATACTTATAAATCACTAGAAGACGCTTACGGACTATAGCCTACCCTAGTTCCAGCACTAGTAGGCTGTTATTATAAAGGGAAGTAACCCGCTTCTTATAGCTAAGCTACTATAATATAACTATATAAAGGAAGAACACTAGCTTACTAAGCTATACTAGTAGCTAAATACGGACTAAGTAGCGTGCTTTAATATTGTTATGGCCGCTATAAATACTAATCCGTAAACGGCTCGCTTCTTCCTTTAGGGCCCTATAAGCACTAGTAAAACATTTCTCTATTACTATATCTGCTACTACTACCGCTTATATAGTAAGATTATCCTTTATATAGCTTCTTCTAGTATTACAGCCCTCCTATTACCTAGCGGCTATACTACCTACTTCCATTTTTGGATACCTATTAATCTATATAAAAAGTCTACTCGCAACATCTTTAAAAGCTTAAATCTAGTCAAGCTTCTACGCTATACCTCTTTACTTATCTAGAATAAGGTGCCAATATAGCACCGCTACTACTTTAAAGCCGTATACCGTATACTTACAGACGTCTATTTTAACGACTCTACCTTTAGCAGGCTTCCTACTATCTTAGGTAGTAACTTTACCTAAATACTACCTATCGTCCTATAGGGAAACCGCGCAGCTATTATAGGTGCTTGCCTATAGCAGTCGTTCCTCTAGCCTACCTTTTATATCCTCTCCCTATAGTTAAATATATATATTTACCAGGGCGAGATAAACTAGCAGTTTACCGCTTAGGTGCAAAGCTTATCCTATAATACATCCCTAGCTAGTAGGGTTAGTATTCTACCTAATATAGCCTAGTTCTAGTCTTAGGAATCCTTTATTAGGCATATATACTCTCTATATCTACTTACGCGGGCATATTATAACCTAAATGCCTTCTATAATTACGCTATCCTAACTATTTATAATAATACCATTGCTAAGATTAACAAGGCTATCCTTACGCAGCTCTACGGCTCCCTAAGCACCTTTTATTTTATAGACTCTATAGAGCAAAATAAAGAAGAGAATTATATAGAACTGTTGCCGGCGGAGCTCTTATAGATATTTAACCCTAATAGCCTACCTCTGTTAAAGCTTTCCCTAAAGATAGGCGCGCCTATAATCCTTTTACGGAACCTCTACCTTAAGGAAGGGCTCTATAACGGCACCCGTATAGTTATTACGCGCCTAGGCCGCCGCTATAATAAAGCTTAAATGCTTAGCGGCAACTTTCACAGGCAGCTGCGGCTAATCCCTTATATTAAGCTTACCTCTATAAAGGGAGAACTGCCGTTTATTATTAGTAGAAGGCAGTTTCCAATCCTACTATAGTTTACTATAATCGTAAATAAGTCGCAAGGGCAGTTTTTTAACTTTATCGGCGTTAACTTATATATATTAGTCTTTATCCATAGGCAGTTATATATTGCGCTATTAAGAGTAATAGATATATACAGGCTTTCACTATTACTGCCGCAGAAAAGCGATGCTGCTACTACTAATATTATATATCCGGAGGTATTACTACGGGATAATATAGCAGTAGTAGCAGTAGTAGTAGCAGTAGGGCAGTAACAGGGTAGTAGTACGGCAGTAAAAGGGAAGTAAAAGGGCAGTGGCAGTAGCAGTAGTAGGGTAGTAGCTGTAACGGTGCTAGGGTACGCTACCTACTATATTCCGCTATATACGGCCGACGTAAAAACTAATTAATTAGGATTTTCCATCCCCGGGATAGAAAATCGCTATTAGCTCGCTTACTACTAGCGTATTAGCGGCCTTCGCGAGCCGTTATAATAGAGCGGTAATAGGGCAGTAGGGTAGTAGGGTAGTAGTAGGGCAGCAGTAGGGCAGTAGGGTAGTAGGGTAGTAGTAAAGCAGTAGTAGGGTGGTTAAACTTAGTTTAAAAGGACAAAAGCCCGCCGCAGGCGCGAGAAATAGGTAAATTTTCCAAGGAACTATAAATTGCCGGCTGTAAGTCGGCAATTTCAGAAATTTTCCTTAGAAATTTTCCTTATTTCTTGTATATTATATCTTAATATATAGTCTTTAACCTCTTTAGATATTATTAAAAAAAATTATATAATATATAAATATAGCTACCTATAAGGTGCTTAAGGCCTATAGTCTTTTTTAAATGCTAAAAATGCAGCAAAGTGCAGCGAAGTGCTGGCTAAATGCTGGTAAATTTTTTCCTAACGTTGCTATTATAGCTTCTTAGTAACTCCAGCTAAATTAATCTCTACTATATCTTTCTACCTTTCCTTAGCAACAAAGGCGTCCCTTTATTAGGCTTAGATAAGAAGATCTAGAATAGGTTTATATAGATTGCTTATTTTTATTTTATATATCACTATTATAAATATAAGGCGTAGTATAAGACGTTTTTAACTATTAGTGCTAGTAGACTCTACTGCCGTTATATAGTGTACTATACTATAGATAGGTATCTTACCTATCCCCTTTAGATCTGGAAACTCGTAGCTAATACGCCGTTAAGTTAAAGGTGCTATAATACCTCTAGTATATCCCGCAGAATTCTTACTAATTCTAAGGTACACTAACTTTATAATATCTGCCTAGTTTATAACTTAGTCTATAACTATATCCTATAGCTCTATAATTATAGCACTTTATAGCTATATTGCTAAGACCTCTACTCTACTATAAAATTTAGTAGTTTTAGGGAAAGAGTCTTTTTTCTTTTTAAGCAAATTCTGTAATATAGGGATTATTTCCCCTATACTATCCTAGATTCTTCTAGTTTTATAATCTAAACGCCTTAGTAACCTATTAGCGGGATTTATCTTTCCTAGGCGGTATATAATCTTAAAGTTATACTATAATAGTGCCTTTACTTATTTGGCTTATTAACTGCTTAACACCTTTATAGTTATAAAGTATTCTAAATTATTATAGTTTATAAGGACTTTAATAGGATAATTGCTTCCTATATAATAATACCGCTAGTGCTTTATTGCTATAACTATTGCAAGTAGCTCCTAGTTATACGTTATATAATACTATTTTATAGGGCTTATTTTCCTTAACTAAAACGCTATAGGATGCTATTCTCTGTCTTTTAATTAGATATAATTACCCCTAGGGTAAAGTCGGATATATCTATTTTAAAATATATATATAGCTCCTAGTAGAAGTGTATTAAAATAGGCGCCGATATAAATTAATCTTTTAACCGGTCTATAGCCTACTTAGCAGCTTCCCTAAATATAAAGGGTCCTATCGTTTTACCGTTCTTAGGCCTCTTTAGTAGATTAGAAATTAGGAATATTACTCGCGTATAGTAAATAATAAACGTTTTGTAGAAGTTCGCCGTGCCTAAGAAAACTTACACTTCTCTAAATATTATAGGGTAGGGCTATTCCCTAATAGCGTCTACCTAGCTTTTCTCTATTAATACTCTATTAACACTAATAATAAAGCCCAAAAAATTAATGTTAGTAGTATAGAATATGTATTTTCTTTGGTTTATATAGAGCTTATATTCCCGCAATCTTTTTAGTACTATTTATATATGGTATGTATATACTTTATAGTTATTAGAGTAGACTATATATATTGTGTCTAATAGGCCTAAAATATCGCTAGTACATTAGTAAGCCTAAATGGTATTACTAGGTACTTAAAGTGGTCGTACTATATTTAAAATGCCGTTTTTTACTTATTACCAGTTTTAATCCGAATTTAATAGTATATATCTTTTAGATCTAATTTTATAAATATCTTTACGCCTAATAGTTTGTTAATAAGCTCCCCTATTAAGAGTAGCAGGTAGTAATTCTTTATAGTAATCCTATTAAGCGCCTAATAGTTAATATAAAGATATAAGGTCCTACCCTTCTTAGATATAAATATAATTAGTACCCCTACTAAGCTTACAAACGGCTAAATCTATCCTCTTTAAAGATTATTTACTGTTACGGAACCCTACCATAGGTGTTACGGACGCTTTAAGTACGATATTACGACTACTTAAAGAGGAGTCGGAAGAAGCTAGTTGGTTAATATAGGTACGGTCTAGTATAGAGCCGATAAAACTATGTGATAAAGAATGGTAAGCGAGTTATATAATATGCTACGTATTAAACAAGAGGGATAAGAGGAACTTACGTACCTTATATATAATACGTACATTATATATAAGGAGGGTTTCCTAGGAGTACGGTTGTGTATTTAAAGGACTACAGTCCCTACTTTAAATAGTTCTTTCCTTATAGTAATTCTCAGAATACAATTAGAGTTAATCTGTTAGGTAACCACTCTACTAGTTATTATTACGTTGTTAACTTTAATTTACATTACCTATATACCTAGCCTATTAATAAGCCTATTATAGTACTTGCTATAAGATTCCGTTATATAATTACTACCTAGTTATAGTATTAAATATAGAAAGTTAAACAATATGCTACTAAAAGCAGCCACTATAACGCTATTGACGGCGGCAACTACTTTAAGGTTAGGAGGCGACACTAGTATAGCAGATACTAACTTATAATAACCTATAACGGTTAAATAATTATAAGAGATAGTTGACTAATTAATGGAAAATAATGCAATACTTAAATAAAGGGTTAATAGGATAGGAGTAGCAAAGATTAAGCTACCTTTAATTAAGAGATTCTTAGGGGAGAGATTAAAGCTTAAGGGATTCCTTATGTAAATGCACTTTAAGGTTATATAAAAAGGAGTGAAGCTACTAATACCTATAGATCGAATAATATATACAGGGCTATTCCTATTAGGAAGGGTACTTAAGTAGTTTAAGCCTTACCTTATAGAAATATAGGCGAATAGAATAATAACCACTAACTAGGAGGTATGGTTTATATTCTTAAGTTAGGAGGGGTTTATAGAGCGACTTACACAAATGTTCGGAGACCTAGAGGCAGTAACTACGGTAGAAAGAAAACTCTAAGACATTATATAATAAACCTTAGCGATTAAATACATAACGTAGTTCTAAACGCTAGTTACGTAAGTTAAGTGGAATAATAGGGCGCTTATAGTATAGTATAAACAAAGACTTAAGGCTAAAGTCTAGGACGTAATTATTCTAATAGAAGATACGGACACCCTAAAAGATTTAATAGATTAAGCGATTAAGATTAATAATTGGATCTACTAAAGGGAATAGGCTAAGTAAGGCTAAGATAAAGTTCCACAGTTATATAAGACGTAGAGTACGCAATAACTAAAGCTAAGTTAGAAATTATGGTATAGTGCAGAGCTAATAGACCTAAGCGGTACTAAAGAAGCCTATAAAAGATAGAGTAAGAAACTATAAAAACCTAAAGGTTAAGGATCTAGTAATTATAGGACTAGGGAGTAGAGGCTAAACTAGGGATCTTAGTAGTAGAAGATATTTAGGCGAACTCTATAGCAAAGTTAGTGGTTTAGAAATAAAGCTTATATAAATTGTGGAAAATAAGGTTACTTTATAAGGGATTATAAAGATAGTTAGAGTTACTATATAATAAAGGGAACTAGATTAGTAGTAGTAGATATATATATATATATAGAGGGATAATAGTATACTATAAGGAATAAAAGAGTATTTAATTAAAAGTTTCGCGTTTTGTTATAATAATATATGCCGAATTTATAAAGATGCTAAGTATAGCGTAAGCTATTAGCTATAGGAGCTAAAACCCTTAAGATATAAGGGAACTAACGAACTATCGCGTAAATCGGATATTAAAGATAATAAATTTAATATAGGCGAAATATTTATAAATAATAAGGTAATAAAGGCAGCTTACTAAAAGCGTATAAACCTTAGAGAAGTTATATAAAAATGTCTATTCAAAGCGAAGTCACGCCTTCCCTCCGAACAGCAACATCAATATCTATCACAATCAGCCTTTCGGCTTTTCGCTTTGAAACAAGGCTTATTTAATAGAGATTTTGTTGTTCATTCGTCTTATAGCCTTAATAATACTATGCCGTACGGCGTTGTGTTGTCATCGCGATAAAACGTCTTACCCCTTGGAGGATCGCGACAGTTTTGCGTCTTTCTACAGCTGTTAATAAGTAGTCTTTCCTGACAATTTTTCCCATAGGGTTTTTAAACAGGTTTTGAATTGACGCTTTCCAGCTTTATCCTTACTACGTCGTCGTCGTTAATAGCCTTTGATATTACCTACCCGAACGGTTTTTGATAATACTCTATAGGCGTAAAGAGATGATATATATTCCTACTCTATATTGGTTATTAGGCGCAGGTCTTGTACCGCTAGGTACGCGTTATTAGGGCGTTGTTAATAGCCTTTGAGACTACCTAGGTTCTGGGTTACCTAAACGGTCTTTTAATAATACCCTACGGGCGTAAAAAAGATGAGATATATTCCTACTTCTATATTAGTTGTTGGGCGTAGGCCTTGTACCGTTAGGTCCTAACGGTACGCGTTGTTTGGGGCAATAAGTGTATAATCATCTACCACTGCTTAAGATAGTAGGGAACCTACTATATAATACAGCAGGCTAAGATAATTACCCTCTCCTTGGGCCTACACCCCCTAATATAATATACTATTTAGAATATATCTCTATCTCTGCGAGTGAGTGAATAGATAAAAATGTCTATTTAAAGCGAAGCCACCACGCCTCCTCCGAACAGCAACATTAATATCTATCATAATTAGCCTTTCGGCTTTTTGCTTTCCCACCCTCCACCCTATAAATAGATTTGCAGCCTTAGGCTTGCGGTAGGCCTGAGGGGGGCAATGAGTGTGTAATCATCTACCACTGCTTGAGATAGTAGGGAACCTACTATGCAATACAGCAGGCTAAGATGATTACCCTCTCCTCGGGCCTACACCCCCAATCAATACATTATTCAGAATATATCTCTACCTCTGCGAGCAAGTGAATAGATTAGAAGTAGAAACTAAGACCGCCATAGAGCAAGGTTTAGTAATAGGAATTATAACACCATTAGACACGGTATTTATTACTTTATAAGATAAAAGGAAGAGTATTTTATAAAGATTAAGTAAGCAGATAATTGCTAGTGCTAATTTATCACTTAATAAAGGCAAAAGGCTAAAGGCTTAAAATTCTTAAGATAAGATAAGAGATAACTAAGATTTTTAAAGTAAGATAAGGTATACCTAAGGACCTATAATAGACAAAAACCGATAGAGTAGGGTAGTAGCTTAGTTTAAAGATATACAAATAAGCTTAGGATAGAGTTTTTTTAGAGGTATAAGACTTTTAAGATAAGATAAGTAAGATTTAAGATTCTTAAAATGAGATAAGAATACCTAAGCCTAGCTAGACTAAGGTAGAAGTAAAGCTTAAAATAGAAGTAAGCTTAAGATTAAGAATTCTATAGAACTAAGATTTTAATATACAAATAAGGACTATTAATAAGATTAAAAAGTAAAATAACTTTAAGGATCTACTTATAAGACGCGATAAGAAAGAAACTATAGAGGAATTTAGAGTAAAAATTACCTTATAGCAAGAATAGAAACTAGATAAGAGATCTAGTATATTAGGATGTATAAGGGACAAAGCACCTATATAAAAAGTTACTAATAGGCCTAGAATAGGCACACTAAGAGCTAAATAGCTTATTAAACTAGAATAAAAAGAGGATCTAGGGATTCTAACTAGGTTTAAGCAATAATATATAAAAGGCTGTTATAACGCAGTAATAAGAAGATACTTCCTTATAGACGAGCTATATATACTTAAAGGGTTATACTAAAAGTAGTATAGATAACAATATAATGATAAGTAGGAAGATTTCTATATATGGTTAGATAAAAAAGTTGTCTAAGACTACCTAATTATAGAAAAGGCTATAAATTATATTAAAGGAGCCTTAATTATAACGTTAAAAGATCTAGAAGAGTAATTAGAGAACTAGAGAAACAAAAGATAAATCTTAGTACCTATAAATAAAGTTATAACGCTTAAATTAATACAAGAGAGGTTTAAACTTAAGGATAAAGATAAGTTAAGAGTTAACTAAAGATACTAAGTATATTATATGTTGGTATAGATCGCATATATAGATAATACGTGTAATATATATAGAGTACTAAAAGATAAGAACCAGAAATACCTAGTAAGGATATATTAGTTAACGGATAAGGCGAAATATTAAAACGCTAAGTATATATATGGTTAGTACCTAGTAGAAGTTTAAAAATAAGGGGACTTAATACTTTAGTTAGGAAGAAAGGGAGATAAATTAAGATGTCTTTTAATATATTACTATTAGGGAATAATAAGGCAGTATTAGGAATGCCTTAGTTTTAGGAATATAATCTAAAGATTAATTAGGTTACAGGTTAAGTTAATATTAGAAATACTTAATAATATAAGATATAATAATAAGCTAAGATAGTATAGTACTAAGTAGGAGCAACCTATAAAGAAACAGAAAAAGGACTAAGCTATATACTAAAGAGATACTATAAGTATAGTAAGAAACTATAGTTATTAGAAAATAAAAAGCTATTAAAGTATATAGCATAGGACTATAAGATAGAATTAGAACTAGGAATAAGTCTAAGGTTTTTTTAATCTATAAGCTTACTAAAGAAGAAGGTAGAGCGTTAAAAGAGTTTATTTAGGAAAACTTATAAAAAGGATATATTAGACTATTGCAGTCGTTAGCAGGTTATCTAGTACTATTTATACTAAAGAAGAATAGTAAGCTAAGACTATGTATTAACTATAAATAGTTAAACAGCATTACCAGAAAGGATATGTATTCTTTACCCTTAATTAGCGAAATCTAAGATAGGATAGGTAATGCATAAATCTTTATAAAGATAGATCTAAGATAGGTATACTATTAGATTAGAATTAAGGAAGGCAATAAATAAAAAGCAGCTTTTAGGTTAAAGGAAGGACTATATAAACTATTAGTTATATAATTTAGGCTTATAAACGCACCAGTAATATTCTAGAAGCGTATTAATAATGTATTAGGAGAATACTTAGATAAATTTGTTATAGTATATCTTAATATTATTATTATCTACTTAATAACTAAGGAAGAATATAGAGAACACGTTAAATGGGTCTTAAAGAGACTATAAGAAGAATAAATGCTAGTAGTAATTAAGAAATGCGAGTTCTTTACTAGGAAGACTAATTTTATAGGATTTATTATTAAACTAGGCTAACTTAATATAGATCTAAAAAAGATTAAGGCTATAGTAAATTAGTAGGAGCTAAAGAATATAACGTAATTAAGATTATTTTTAGGGTTTTGCAATTACTATAGAAGGTTTATAGCGTAATAGTTAAAGGATATTAAACCATTTACGTAATTAACAAAGAAAGAAGAACTATAGGTATAGGAAAAGGAACAGCAGAAACTGTTTAAGAAAGTTAAAGAGTTATTTACCTAGGAGCTAGTTCTTAAGATCTATTAATTAGGTCTAAAGACGGTTATAAAGATAAATATATTAGACTTTATACTAGGGGTATACTTTATACTAGGGGTATACTTTATATAAAAATATCTAAACGGATGGCACCCAGTGGTATATTATAGTAGGAAGATAACACTACTAGGGTTAAACTATAACATCTATAACAAGGAGTTATTAGGTATAGTTATAGCATTAAAAAAATAAAGAGCATTCTTATAAGGTATAGAGAAACTATTTATAGTTAAGACGGATTATAAGAACCTAACGGGATTCTTAATAATAAAGGAACTTAACTAAAAATAGGTTAGATGGGCAGAGATACTTATAGAATACCATTTTAAGATTTAGTATACTAAGGGTACAGATAATATAAGGGCAGACGCTCTAAGTTAAAAGGCTAAACTGTAAAATAATAAAAAGCCATTAGGGGCTTTACTACGAAAAGATACAGACGGATTAATTAGATATAATTATCTAAAAATTATAGTAACTTAAAAAGATAAACTAGATAGAGTTTATAAGTTACTAGAAAGCTTTTAGGTATAGAGAATCTTTAAGGCATAACTAGAGGAGCAGTTAGAACACCTAGGAGAAGAAATATTGTATAAGCATAGAGAGGCAAAGTATATCCTAAGAAGTATAGCAGAGCACTTTATAGAAGATTTTTATAAAGGATTAACTTAAGGATATAATGGAGCTATAGGCTTAGTGTTAAGACTTTAGGAGGAGTATATTATTAATAGAATCTAAAACCTAGTATAGAAGGTTATAAGAGAATGTTTAGATTGCTAAAGAAATAAACTAATAAGGTATAAGCTATATGGAGGGCTATAATCTATTAAAATACTAGAAAGACTATGGGAGGTTATATTATAGGACTTTATTATAAAGTTACTAAAGTTAAGAGATCCTATTACCGGGCAAGATTATAACATAATTTTAGTAATAGTGGATAAGCTTATAAAGTAGGGATACTTTATAGTATATATAGAAGAAATATTAGTAGAAGATATTGCTAGAATCTATATTAAGGAAGTATTTATAAGATATAGAGCATTAAGTAAAATTATATCGGATAGAGATCTAAGATTTATAGTAGTATTTTAAAAGGTATTCTTAGCGGAGCAAGGAGTTAAAGCAGTAACTTCTACTATATATTACCCGCAGATAGACGGTTAAACGGAAAGATTAAATTAGACACTAGAGTAGTATCTAAGGCACTATATTAATTACGCATAGAATAATTGGGCATTATTGTTACTAGTTATATAGTTTATATATAATATAACACCATAAAAAGGAATAGGTGCGTTACTATTTAAGGCGAATTACGGATATAAGCTAAAAATATCGTTATTGCTATAATAAGTAAAGAAAATAAGTAGTACAGCTAAGTAAAGAATGGAGATACTAATAAATCTTTATAAAAACCTTACGGAAATAGTAAAAATAGTATAGCAAAAAATAAAAAAGTATTATAACGCTAAGAGATCTAAGGGACTAGATCTTAAGAAGGGAAATAGAGTATAGCTACTATATAAAAATTTTAAGAGTTAATAACTAAGTAAGAAATTGGACTATGTTAGACTAGGACCTTTTAAAATTATATAAAGGATTTTACTAATTATGTTTAAGTTAAACCTACCAGCTAAAATAAGGATCCACCCTATATAGTACATTGCGATATTAAAGCCAGCATATAGGAATATTAAGCCATTAGTTTACGAAGTAGACACGTATAAAGGATAGAAAGAAGACAAATAGTAAGTTTTAAAGGTTGTTAGTTATAAGGATATTAATAATAAAATATAGTATAAGGTAAAGTGGATAGGCTATAACAAGACTACCTAGGAACTACTAGGAAATTTAAAGAATGCTATAGGAAAGGTATAGGAGTATCAGAAGAGATTAGGTTAGGTAATATTAATAAAGAAGAATTAAAAAATAAGTTACTTAAGGGGGACCTAGGAGGAACAGCTACCGAGCTATTTAGACTTGTTTCCTTTACGGAGGAATCCGTCCTTTTATTACTAAGTTCCTATAGACCTTATTTTATAAGTTTCTACTCCTTAAAGCGTACCTTTTTATAAACCCGTTTAAGGCGTAGAAGACAAGTAAAGGCTAGAAAATAAGTCTTAAGAGTACGCTGTTAAGTAGCCGCAGCTTCTTATTCCGCCTCTTATAATTAGCGTAACTTATTAAGAGTACTTAAGAGCTTACTATTAAGCCTTATAGTAGTAGATTAAATATAAAACCCTATAATAAATTACTTAGGGAACTTATAGACTGTTAAGAGTTATAGGACGCGTATACTTAGCGTTAGAAATAGAGCGAATATTACAGAATAAATAAATATTTGCTTTAGTGCACTCTAAATAAAAAGAAGGTTACTAGGATAAAGGACTCGCTAGCGTAATATAAACTAACCCCTTTCTCGCACAACGAGAATAAGGAGATGGTATTATTTTACCTAGCAATAATATAACGGCGACAGTACGAGCATAATAAGCCGTGGAAGAAAGAGAAGTTACTTTAGGTATAATAAGTAACAATATTAACTAGATTAATTAGATAGATATTATACCTCTAGTAAATAACTTAGAGATATTAGGGATCTTTAAGGACAAAGATAAAAAGGAGGGAGATAGTATTACGGACGCTTTAAGTATAATATTATAACTACTTAGAGAAGAGTTAGAAGAAGCTAATTAGTTAATATAGGTACGGTCTAGTATAGAGCCAGTAGAACTATATAATGAGGAATAGTAACTAAGTCACGTAATATAATTTATATAATCCACAATAGAGTAGATAGAGCGCACATACCTTATATATAAGGAGAGTTTCCTAAAAGTATAGTTGTGTATTTAAAGGACCATAGTCCCTACTCTAGATAGTTCTTTCCTTGTAGTAATTCTTAGAATATACTTAGAGTTAATCTATTAGGCAACCACTCCACTAGTTATTATTACGTTGTTAACTTTAATTTGCATTACCTACACACCTAGCCTAATAATGAGCCTACCGTAGTACTTGCTATAAGGTTCCGTTACACTCTCCTACTTATTTTAAGAGTAGTTAATTATATAGGTATATTATATGGAGAGGAGAGTTTACTTATAGTATGGCAATATTACCGGAAAATCTATTATATAGTAGGACGGAAAGTATACTAGAGAATTATATTTCCTAATTCTTAATAAAGGACGATATTAGTAGGATTTAAACTTATAATCTATTAAGTTTAAAGTTAGTATATATTTACCTACGCTACCTATATACCTTTAGTGGTTACCTTTTACCTAAAATTATTTTATTTATATGCCCCTTTTCCCCCTTTTAATATTATATAATATACCCCTTATATACTTTCCCTTATATAACTATAAAAGAATACTTAAAATCTTATAAGCTGCCTAGTCCTTTACGCACTCTAATACCTTAAGTATTTATAGAGTAGTTCTTATATAATCCTATAAAATACGGCATTAAGAACCTAAAAATACTCTTTTTAGCTTATTACTTATTCTAAGTATTAAGAGCACTTTAATTATAAGTTATAAGAGTTATAGAAATCTTATATACTAAAGAGGCTAATTTTACTATTAAATAGCTATTATACGGCTATTAAGCGGAATTAGATTCTTATTAATATAGTTATTAAACTTATCTAGACTCTATAGATAAGTATATTTTAAATAATACTAAAAACGAGCCTTATAGAAGGTAGAGAGATTTTCTTTAAACTTTAAAGGCGACTTTTAAGCTTTCTTAGTTACGTATAATATAGTTAAACTTAAAAGTATTACTTTCTTACGGAATCTCTCCTAGAGCTTTTATACGCTAAAGAGCTTTTTTTCTCCTTTAACGGTAATATAATTATTCTAATCTTTTAAGAAAGCCGTATAACACTCTAGGTTAAGAATTCGTGCCGCTAGATAGTAGGGAGAATTATTTAGCTTCTTAGTATACTTTATAAGCTTTTCCTTAGCATATTAGAGTTAAGGGGTTATAAACTTATCCTTAGCCTTAGTAGCTATTACCTATAGAAAATAATTAGCTAAAGAAATATTAAGAGTATTATATAATATACTAATGCAGTTTATATTATATTTTTAAGGATATTAACTAATTCTAGAACCCTCTCTAGTATTATATAATCTCCTTAAAGAAATAGAGTTACTTTATAGAAAGACTAAAGGAAATTATAAATTATATAAAGATATATCTATTTACTTATTAAAAGGATATTATCTTCTAAGTTATCCTTATAGTACTCTACGTAAAGTTAAAGCCTAGCCTTTACTTTATCCTCTAGAGCTATATATAGCATAAAACACTAGCTATTCTATTTTATATAATTATCTAAAGGAACTATTTTACTAGTATATTTAATAAACTATATTATATAGTTAGCTAAGCTATAAATATAAATAATATAGTTATAAAGCTTTCCTATCGGCCCTATAATATTTTAAATATTTTAACCTCTTTTATACTTTTTATCTAATGCTAGCTCTAATTCTTTATCTTTCTTTTTCTTTTTTTTAACTAGCGGTAGTGCTTATTATATAACTTCTTCCTCTTTTTCCTTTTCTTCTTTATCCTATTTCTTATTCTCTTTATTATATAAGTTTATAAGCTTCTTATCCTTTTTTAAACTAAATAAAAAGGCCTAAATAATAAGATTAATAACGTGCCCCTAATAGCGAATTCTTTAATATATTGCGATCCAGTTAATTTTATACTTAAGGCTAAGCTATTAGCCAATTATATAATAGAGAACATTATTTAATTTAGTATTATCGCCAATAAGAGCTCTAATTTTTATTTTAATACTATATTTAATAAAAACTAGATAAAGCGCCTCTTATTAATCTATACTACTTTAGCTAAATACTATATAAAGGGTAATTAAGGGGTTCTGGTATTTATTCTAAATATTAATAAAGCTAGTACGGATTCTAAAAAGAAGGGAATAACTTAAAAAGGTCTAGATATCCATAGTAAGGTAAATATTTATTTTTATAAATTAAAGTACTTTTTATATAATATCTTAACTCTTAGTAAAGTATTTAAGAACTTAGGCTATAATTGTTAAATAGTATATAGGGATAATTAAGGGTGCTTTTTAATTTAATACTTTTATAAAAGTATAAAACTCTAGCCATTCTATATATAAGAAGGGAAGCCGTTATACAATAATTAGATCTAGAAGTGCTTACTTTATAGTATTTTAATATACTATATACTTTAGAACCTTACCCTTAAGACCTTAAACTTCTCTTTTTACTAAAAGCTTTTAATGTAGTTCTAAAAGAGATCTTTCCCCCTAATCTTTTACTATTATACGCTTCTAATTCTCTACTAGATTCTATTTAATATTATATTTTTTAAGATAGCCTTATAATCTAACAGTTAAGGAATAGTGTCCTTTTAGGTCTTAAAGAGGACAGTATTTATAAAAGTAGCGTTTCTTTATATAAGCCTTTTCTTCCTTTATTACTATACAAGTATATTTATAAATTAAGGAGACTTATTTTAAGATCTATGTTATATAAGTAGTTAAAATTAAACTAGTATTAGCTTTAGTCTTAACGCTGCTTAAAAAGGTAGAAAGTGTATTAACTTTAAAGCAATTATTATTATTAAAGTTTTTAGAGTAAATTTTACTAGTACTAGCTATATTTATAGCGTTATATAATAGGGGGTAAAGGTTTAGTTTTATAGTTAAATTTTTATAAATATTTAAATATTATCCGGATATTATCTAATATCTAGGCTATCCTTAGATAGGATTATTATCCGCCTAACCGGATAGGATAATCTATCCTCTATAACCCTAGGGTACCTTACCACTATATATATAGCCCCACTTAATGTATACCAAAATCAAAAAACGCTAAAAATTTAACTCTATTATATATAATCAAAATGGACCCAATTGATGCCGCTCTTGCTGCATTAGAACTGCAAAATCCTCCTAATTACACTCGGACAGCCAAAGAATTCAATGTCATTTATTTTACGCTTTCGCGGCATTATCGGCAGATTACTTACGCTAGGGAGGATGTGACGGAAATGAAATCTCTTCTATTAATACAGCAAGAGAGGACTCTTCTTAGGTATATCGATCTTCTTACTAAACGTGGCCTACCTCCTACAACTCAAATGGTGCGAAATTTCGCCTTTAAGATCTTAAGAATAATGCCTAGAAAGAACTAGGTTCGCGGTTTATTAAGCGCCATAAAAATAAGATAAAATTAAGCTATTTAACCCTAGTTAATATAGCCTATAAAAGAGCTAATAATCTATACTAGTATAAGCTCTTTTACGAGTTATTAAGGGAGAAAATTAAGAAGTATAAGATTAAGGTGTATAATATATATAATATAGATAAAAAGGGCTTTCTTATTGGCGTACTTAATAAGGGCAAGAGAATCTACACTAAGTTAAAAGTAGTTTAAGGTGGGCTTTTTAGCGCTAGTTAAGATGGTAATAGAGAGTGGATTATAATAATTATAAGTATCTACGCTAACAGAACAAGCCTCCCCTTAGGCCTAATTTATTAACCTATTTCTGGTAACCTCTAGGACTCCTAGCTTTAAGATTTTAACCCTAAATAATACTAGGTCTTCTTTTTATCTACTATAATAGGTTAGATAAATAACAAGATAGGATTTTTATAGCTTACTACCCTCTTTAATATAGAAATAAAGAAGAAGGCTAGAGACGGAAGATCCTAAAGGCTCTTAATATTAGATAGGCACGGATCTTATATTAATATAAACTTCCTTAATTAGAGTTATAAGTACAGAATATTAGTGGCTATATTTCCGCCTTATTTAACCCACTAACTATAACCTCTTAATATTAGTCTCTTCTCTCCTCTTAGCATATATTATAGCTAAGAACTTAATAATCTTATCTTTAAGAGTTAAGGCCTCTCCTCTATTATAAAACATAATTTCTTTTATCTATTTTAAGCTGCCTATAATAGGGCCTTTACTGGAAATAATATACTTAGTAGGTAAGTAGATACTAGGCTTAATCCGCTTAATTTAAAGGTTGTTTTTAATGCTATTAAGACCTAATAAAAGCAAGGTAAAATAGTCTCTTAGCCTTCATTAAGGGACTTAAATACCTTAGCCCTTTTAATAAGTAACTAGAAGAAGGTGCGCAGGCTTCTATAAGATGTAGTTAATAAGGTTATAGAGCCGTAGGCCAAAAGGCTTAAAAATACGGTTCTTAAGCTTACTACTAATATTGCTCTCCTCCGCTTAGAAAATAAGGGCCTTTAAGAGGTGTTTAGCAATAAAAAGAAGAAGAGAACTTATGGCAAGCCTCTCTTTAATAAACTACGTGCGGAAACTAACTGTAAGGCTATATTCTTTAGCCCCTTAAAGATCGAGCGAGCGATAGAGCTTTAAGAAGAGCACGAACAACTATAACACTAAGAGGAGGTACGCTAACAAGATAAGAAGATTTAGAAGCAACTTATAAAGGAAAAACAACAACTCATAATAGTATAGAGGAAGTAGGCTAGAATACAAGCTAAGGTTTAATAAGAGAAGAAAGCAGCTAAAAAACGCCGCTAGAGAGAGAAGGCTATATACGCTCGCGTAGCAAATCTACAGCTTTAAAACGACCTTAAGCTAATAAAAAGAGGTAGACGGAATAAACAAGCTTCTAGGTAATCTCTTATTGTTATTTTAAAGGTCGCAATTAAGGAGATAGATAGAGTGGTTGTATCTAGGGCTGCTCGCGCTTAATACTAAATTTAGCAACTTCCTACGGTCGGAGAATTTTATACAATAGCTCATCTAAGTAAGGAAACTTAGTAGATTACTATACTAAAAATCTAGACGATTTTATTAACTCTATATAATTCTACAGCCTTAAATTAAGACTTAGCAATAGTTAATTTTGGTATACATTAAGTAGGGCTATATATGTAGTAGTGAGGTACCCTAGACTTGCGGAGGATAGATTATCCTATCCGGTTAGGCGGATAATAATCCTATTTAAAAATAGCCCGGATATTAGATAATATCTAAATAACATTTAAATATCCGCAAAATTTTAACTATAAAACTAAACCTTTACCCCCTATTATACGACGCTATAAATATAGCTAGTACTAGTAAAATTTACTCTAAAAACTTTAATAATAATAATTCCTTTAAAGTTAATATACTTTTTACCCTTTTAAGTAATATTAAGACTAAAGCTAATACTAGTTTAATCCTAACTACTTATATAATATAGATCTTAAAATAAGTCTTCTTAATTTATAAATATACTTATACGGCAATAAAGGAAGAAAAGGCTTATATAAAAAAACGCTACTTTTATAAATACTATCCTCCTTAAAACCTAAAAGGATACTATTTCTTAACTATTAGATTATAAGGCTATTTTAAAAAATATAATATTAAATAGAATTTAGTAGAGAACTAGGAACGTATAATAGTAAAAGATTAAAAAAAGAGATCTCTTTTAGAACTATATTAAAAGCTTTTAGTAAAAGGAGAAGTTTAAGATCTTAAGGGTAAGGTTTTAAAGTATATAGTATATTAAAATACTATAAAGTAAGCACTTCTAGATATAATTATTATATAATAGCTTCCCTTCTTATATATAAAATAGCTAGAGTTTTATACTTTTATAAAAGCATTAAATTAAGAAACACCCTTAATTATTTCTATATACTACTTAACAATTATAGCCTAGATTCTTAAATACTTTACTAAGAATTAAGATATTATATAAAAAGTACTTTAATCTATAAAAATAAATATTTACCTTACTATAGATATCTAGACCTCTTTAAGTTATTCCCTTTTTCTTAGAATCTATACTAGCTGTATTAATATCTAGAATAAATACTAAAACCCCTTAATTACCCTTTATATAGTATCTAGTTAGAGTAATATAAATTAATAAAAGGCGCTTTATCTGGTTTTTATTAAGTATAGTATTAAAATAAAGATTAGAGCTCTTATTAGTAATAATACTAAATTAAATAATATTTTCTATTATATAATTAGCTAATAGCTTAGCCTTAAGTATAAAATTAACTAGATTACAATATATTAAAGAATTCGCTATTAAGGGCACGTTATTAATCTTATTATTTAAGCCTTTCTATTTAGTTTAAAAATAATAATAAAAAGCTTATAAACTTATATAATAAAGAGAATAAAAAATAGGATAAAGAAGAAAAGGAGAAAGAAGAAGAAGTTATATAATAAGTACTACCGCTAGTTAAAAAAAAAGAAGAAAAAGGATAAAGAATTAGAGCTAGCATTTGTTACAAACGCTTTAAGTACAATATTACGACTACTTAAAGAGGAGTTGGAAGAAGCTAGTTGGTTAATATAGGCATAGTCTAGCATAGAGCCGATAGAACTATGTAATGAAGAATAGTAAGCGAGTTATATAACATGCTACGTATTAAATAAGAGGGACGAGAGGAACTTATATACCTTATATATAATATATATATCACATATAAGGAGGGTTTCCTAGGAGTATAGTTGTGTATTTAAAGGACTACAGTCTCTACTTTAGATAGTTCTTTCCTTATAGTAATTCTTAGAATATAATTAGAGTTAATCTATTAGGCAACTACTCTACTAGTTATTATTACGTTATTAACTTTAATTT
>Ga0307515_10005761_pt1 | contig 25034 bp, 10 predicted proteins | sample 17_EM_MG_FD_194513 | JGI IMG/M metagenome (GOLD analysis project Ga0307515, IMG submission 194513) | Populus trichocarpa ectomycorrhiza microbial communities from riparian zone in the Pacific Northwest, United States - 17_EM | ecosystem: Host-associated > Plants > Roots > Unclassified | place... | reverse complement strand
TGTGTGATTGCATACTGATCTTCAGGCATGGTATACTAAAAGTTGTTGAATATGTTATTTAAAAAAACTGACAATTTTTGAAAGAATTTTGAGTTCTAAAATAATCAATAGCTGTTGAATTTGATAAACATAGGCATAGAATAACATCCATTAATTTATGCACCTTGAGAACACAGGCATGGAATATCGAGGATATTGTGTTTGGTATTGTGGTAGTTTTTGTGGTTGTGGTTTGAAAAAAAATATTTTGTAAAAAATATTTTTAATTGAGGTTGGTTTGGTATTTATCTATGTTTGGTTAAAATTGTGGTTGAAATTGAGGTTGAACAAAAAATAGTTTAATGTGTTTGGTTAAAAATGCTTTTAAAATTAAGGTTATAAAATAATTTAAAATATATATATATATATATATTGATGGTTTTTAATTTAAATAATATAGATTTAACTATTGTTATAACATCATGAAATAAATAATATTTTATGTAAAATATTTTTTATTATTCAATTAAATTATCTACAATTCCATCACATATGAACTACATCCGACAAGGACTGCAATTTTTCTGGTTCTTAAGAGCGCAACAACATCAGGTAAAATATAATCAGGAACAAAATTGGGATTGCTATTAAATTCTGCAAATGCTACGTCATTAATAAACACAATTAAAAATAAAAAATTTAATTTAATTTTTTTATTAGGTCGGACCCGGTCCGGCCGGAACAGTAGAGACATGCACCACTGTTCACGTGAAGTGGTGCATGTCTCTACTGTTCACGTGAATAGTGGAGACGTGCTCCACTGTTCAATTAAATGAATAGTAGAGAGTGAGAGCTCTTCACGGCTGAAACCAGCATTATGCTGCTTTTAGTGATTTTAACGTATAAATTGATGGGGTTCATGCATAATAAATTGAGTTTTTAGCTATTATCAAACATTTGTTTTTCATGGGTGGCTTCAAATACAGAAACAATCACAGAAAAAAAAGGGTCTTGTATTAAATTCATGATGGGTATATATAAAAATTAGACACGGGTTTTCTTATGATGCTTAAAAATACAATAAAACAATATTTAAATTTAATTTAATTAATTTTACTAGTTTATAGGCTGTTTGTGTAGCTGTATCCAATCATGATCTTGGTATTTCATGCGTATATATATGTAAATGATTTATTTATTTTTTTGTTTTATCAACGATCACATGCATTGTGTTTTACAAAGATATCGTGTAGCATTTAATTAAGCCAAAGCATCAAAGCACGCCCTTTTTCTTTTCTCATGAATACTTACTTTTTATTATAAACATTACTTTTTTCGACGACTTAACAAAATCATAGAAAGAGTATGATATGAACAAAGCAAGCTGACTTATGATTATTACCCTTGCATCCAAATGAATATATAGTTTGAGTTCAGTGTCTTAAGAAAAACAATTACAAGCAAGATATCATAATAAATTTTGATATATGAAAAAGAAAACAACCTTAAAGACTGCTGAGTATATATATATATATATATATATATATATAGTGATGGAATTACAGCATTTAAATACAAGCATTGCACGTAGTTTCTTGCATTTTTTTTTTTGAATATATAGTGATGGAATTTCACTAATGAGGAAATAAAATTACAATGATCAGACCATGAACCTGTTTTGAGAGTTTATGGCAATCAAAATGATTTTTTCTTGAAAAAATATTAAATTAATTTTTTATGGTTTTAATATATATGTTGATATAAAAAATATAAAAAAATATAAAAAAATATATTATTTAATATATTTTCAATTAAAAATTAGTTTTAAAAAAATCTCTACAAGTACGGCATTACCTGCATACACAAACTATAAATTGAGCAAAGCATTGATTCGAAGCAAAGAATCCGGGATGATATTATTCTAGATGTAATTTCCTCCGTACAAGGTCTGATTTCTTAATGAAATATGATTTTGCTTCAATAATAATAATAATAATTCAAAGCATTTTGAGACAATAGGAAACAACCTAGCTACTGCCCCAACAAGAAAAAAATGCACCGCAGGACAGTGCATGCATTCCCATCCCAGATGATGCCTAGCGAAAAAGAGGTTCTTTATATATCTTTGCACCACAATATTAGTAATGAAAAAGATGTCCCATCTTCTACTTCTCAATTAATAAAATAAAGGGCTGGTGCATAATTTTTTTAGCTGATCATCGCGAATAAGATCTCTTATTTGAGAAAAAGAAAAAGGGCTAAAGAACAACATATTCTCCTTGGGGATGGTTATATATGATATTTCTCAGGGCACGCAGGTCGTGATAAAGGTTGTTACCATAATCTAATGCGATAAAAACATCATTGGATCGAACCACCTCTAATGTCTTTTGTCCCATACAAATCGCTGGAAATCTTCCATGAGAAGTCATTTCTTTACACGCAGAAGATTTTAAAAAACTTCCTTTCCCATGACTATATCGGGAAAACCATTTACAGGCCCTTTCTGGGCGAGAATCCACTTATGAATTTCTTAGAAAGGTTTATTCCAGGCACAGCATCTACACTAAATAGAGCTAGCCATTCATGACTTTTGTACCATGGTTCTTTTTCCAAGTACAAAGGATATATTCGAGTGGTTGTGTCCCTGAGAGTATCAATCTTTTCGTATAGTTAAGTATATGATTGTTTCCTCAGCATTAGAAAACCTATAGCTAGCTAAACATGATCAGCTTATGTAGTGCTTTCATATAGAGAAGGCATCATCTCCAAAATCTCCCAGAGATGCCTACCTAATCGTTTTATGGTTTAATAAGTATCAAGCCTTAGGGTTTAGCTTACGCTTTAGTGATAGTGTGATTCTGATTCCCTCCTCCTCCTCCAAAAAAATAGAAAGAAAAAAAAAACATTGCAATTAATATACATAATATATAACTATGCCAATGAAATAAGCATTTTCCCTTCTTTCTGCTGTCTGTAATTGTTATTCAAGAAAACAACTAAAAGCAGATGACAAGCACTATTGTGTTTTATTTTGCTTAGTTTATGTTTCAAGTGGATATGTGTGTTTTCCTGAATATTTTGGGTCTGATGCCCATGCATTGGTGACACAACTATATATATATATAAGCCTGTAGAACTTATCTTAATTAATTAAATCTTTGTAGCCTCTCTAAACATACAAAGAAGCAGATATAGTCCAGCTTGAGGCCGGCAAAGAAACGGATAAACTGGAAAAAGTAGCTTCGAAGTTCGTAAACAACTGAAGGAGATCGAAGACATTAAACCTGGACTCAGAAGATAATAAAATGATAAAGAAATGAACAAGGAGACAAACTGAAAAACCAATCTGCAGTAGCATGCCACATTTAAAATATTTAAGACAAGACCATTTAATTGAACGTTAAATTATATATATATTAAGATTAGAAAAAAGAACAAAGATCTCCAGTTATTCATTTCTATTTCAATGGATACTCACAAGAACAACCTTGACCGTGAATATCTAGCGATTTATGGTAACAGAAGAGGAAGATTCAATTGATGATTGACAAAAAGCTGGGCTCTTTTAACATTTTCACTCTTTTCCTTCTTCTTTTTTTTGATAGCTACGCAAATTAAACTGATGAGCCCTAAGATTTTGGGTGTAGGAAAAGCTGCTTATCGGACATAAAAGCATTAAGGGGAAAAGGAAATGAAGGACGAGCAAGACATTCTGCAGCACCAGAAGTTGAAGCTAAAGTGGTAGTAGCAGGAGTTAGGGCACCTGCATTTGTGAGATTAGGCCCTTGAAGTTGTCTGCAAGAGCTTTCACCAAAGTCATAACGATTTTCAGGGCCTTGATCGTAGAGAATACCCTTAAAAACATGACCTCCTATATTCACCCTTGTTTGATATGCAACTTGATCAACCGCTTCATCAATGGAGCTCACTCGAAAGCAACGAAATGTGGCTGTAGAGTTCACTTCAGCAGGAAAATTCTCGATTTCTAAACCTAAAAGAGATAAAATATATGCCATTAAAAATCTTCAAAATAAGCAAATCATGAAAACAAAGATAAACTTCGTGATGAAAGATAAGGAGAGTGATCTATATGGATATGCTCATCACAATTACACCCTTGACAGTATAAAGAGTGCTACTTAGATGCTAGGGTTACTGAGTTTATCTCATTCGTATAAGCAATAGATATGGTTTTCTTGAGTTTTTAATTACTTCACAATCTCAAATAGTGATAGATCTACAAGTAAAGGAACAGTACCTGAGGAGGGATTTTCTCTGAGCCTTTTAGGGTTGTGTCCTTGAAGCTGGTGTTGCTGAACAGGAGAAAGATCTTGAGCTCTCTGTCGCCGTCTATAAGCGGGAACCCAAGTGCTCTTGACGTGTGTTTGACAATGAAAACCTTTACTCTTACAACAAGTTCTGCATCTCATGTAAAAACAGTCTTTCTTAGCTTGGTTTCCACAGTCTTGACACCTTGAGCCCCCCAAACATCCAGCTGGTCTCATCATCATCATTTCTCATCACAAAAAAGAAGGCCACTGTTCCTCACTGTTGATTTCCCTTCTTTTAGGTTCCCTCTTGTTCTTGTTCAACCTTTCAATAGTGGCCACTCTACTTCAACAAAGGGTTTTCTTAAGAAAGGTGGTTTTTGATGGTGGTATAATGGACGCGTTGTTTTTAGTTTTGGGTTGGTGGGGTCAGATCGTTTGGCTTCTTATTCAGTTCAGTGATCATGATTCATGAGAATGGTACTAGGGTTCTTCAGCTTTTGCAGATATATATAAACTACTTAAACTAGTACTCCATAAGAATTGTTCTTGTTTTTGTAAATTAAGTACTCGTCCATGAAAGAGTTACCACTAGAGAATGCTACCCGCCATAAAACCATCGATCATCGGCACTTCAAGTATTCGAAATCAATGCTTCATTTTACAGGCGCCCAGTGAGCTAGCTAGCACTAAAAAGCAAATAAAGAATAGATATAGTACGGCAACTAACTGAATAAATAAACATGTAGGCAAATAATAAACAAAAGAAACAAAGAACTTGACCTCATTATTTTAACTCCTGGGGTTAAATATACCTGAATTGATTGCAGTGGTACTGGGGGCTGGCTAGCTATGAACAAATTAATACTTCCAAATTGTGGGGTGTGCTTGTTTGAATGTGAAAATGTAATGGAACTTTCTTTATGGCCGTGATCGGGATGGTAAATGTAATGGATTTGGCACTTCTTCTTTGGAATGGCTATAGACATAGACATAGATCTCATTATGAAAACAGTAGCTAGGGATCTGATGATTCCACGTTTGAGTATCTCCAAAAACATGTATAGTGTTCAAATTAAAGAGCTGACTCCAGACAGTTGACAGCACTATCACTTATTTGTCCTTGCACTTCAAAAGAACTGTGACCCTCCTCCCTGCCTGTTTAGAGGTTGAGTCTTGTAGGGTTACTTTTTAGGGTAGTCGAAGTTTATATGTATATATATATATATATATTTAAAAATTTATTTTTAATATCAATATATTAAAACAAAAAACAATCAAGAAATAATAAAAAAAAAACCGACTTACCGCTGCGTCAAACAAGCACTTAAATCGAGCGTCTCTCCACGTCTTCTCTTGTACTTTCTCTACGGAATATGTCTATTGACGCCTAAGACGTTATTCCTTTTATAGTATTTACCCAGGCTTCTATAAATGTTCAAATTCTTAATCATATATAGCACCTCGTTGATTAGACATTGAGTACTAGCCATTCTAAATTAATTCCGAAAGCTAGAAAATAATGTAGTATTGTGAACGTATTTTTCTTGTATATTGAAAAAAATTAATGGATAATGGAAAATTACCGTGTTTAATGAAATAAAATGAAAATTATAAAAATTAATAAATTATAAAAATAATTATTAATATTAATTAAATATTAACACTATAAATTGATAAATAGTAACTGAAGATATATATTTGATATAGTGGAATGAGGTGTTATTTAAATTTTTATTTTATTTAATTATATAGAAATAAAAATAAATTTATTTCACTAATATAATAATTAAAATTATGTGAAAAAATGTAATGTTGTTGACATAATTTTTTTAATATATTAATTTTTAGCCAAAAATATATATTTCTTTAGATATGTTGTTAATTTGATAAAAACTATAAGTTATTGAAAGCAGTATCCGAAATAATTCAAATGATTTGATAACTCTTAAGTCAAAACCTCTTTCCCTCATCTAGAACATCAATTATATCAAGTTCATATATAATTATTGAAAAAATAACTGTTACCATGAAAAAAGCTGATATTACTTAAAAATAATAACATAACTAGATAATGATTTAAATATTTTTTTTAAAAAAATCAATTATATAAAATGCTAGACAATAAAAAAAAATGAGATGAAAAATTGAAATGTCATGCACACATGGGTTGGATGTTTGACCCATATGTAAACCTAGGCTCATAAGATGTGTTTTTTTTTAAAAATATTTATTTATTTATTTATTATAAATGACAAGTCACATACCTTAATAGACAACACATCGTTTGTTTATCATCTTTCTCGATCACCAAACATGGCTCTAATGACTGGAAAATTGAGGTTCAGTTTTAAGGTGTCAAAAACTCATATTTCAAAAACAAAATATATATCATAGAAAATTTGTCATATGTAACTAGATTAATAGCTTTGTGGTTCAGGTAATTTTTAAAATTATTACAGGGAATAAATTTATTTTCAATAGCGTATAAGTATATAAAAAATTTGTGCAAACAAGGACCAAATCATGAATAAAAAATAAAAATACAAGGACTCAAATTAATTTTCAAAATTCTTCTTTGCTTTGGGTTTGATATCTAACCGAAAAATAAAATTAAACATGAACAATGGGTTTTCATCATACGTTTTTCTAGTAATTTTATGGTGTTTAGCAAGTAATTAATTAATTACATTCTATTAATTACATTCATGCATCTACTTTAAGAAAATATATAAAGAGATACAACCAGAAAAATATTAATTCTAAGTGAAGATATTCTTCTCACTTTCAATGATCATGAATTTTATAGCCTCTCTCTTATCCGTACTGTCTTTTTATTCAAAGTAAGGCTCAAGAAGTGAATAGTAAGATGCTCCCAATTATTCAATGATAAACATAAAAATTCCCATTGTTCCACTAACTAAAACTCACCATCTTAAAATCAACCAAAAATACTTGTCCCGAACACGCTCTCTTGGATCAAAATACTGTCCTACAAGTTTTGAAAAATTCCAATTCCAACTCCTAGATGGAAGTGAAACTAAATGATAAAAAATGACACATTTCTAAAATCAGAAGACTATGGTTTAAATTGATGAATTTCTAAAATCAGAGGAGTGGCCACTGTGTGTCAGGGCTTGTTTGAGAGTGTGGTTGCGTTTATTTTTTAAAGTACTTTTCACTTGAAAATGCATCAAAATGATGTTTTTTTATTTTTTAAAAATTATTTTTGATATTAGCGCATCAAAATAATTTAAAAACACTAAAAAAAATATTAATTTAAAATAAAAAATAAAAAATTTTATTTTTTTTAAAATATTTTTAAAATGCAAAAATAAATTACGAGAGTACAATCAGTTGTGCTACGCAAATATAACAAAAAAACAGAAAAGAAAAAAAGAAGTTAAGAGATGTTTGGAGGAAAGAAAGAGTCGTGCATGTTGGAATTTAGATTAGAGTAACTAACCCGGTCAAATCCATTCTAAACCCATCCATATCAATCTCGAGTATTTTTTTTAAAAGAGCTAAACAATATTTGTTTTAATAAAAACAATCGATATAATTCGACCAAATAATATTGGGTTTTTTTTCCGGCGGTTCCTATATCTAGCCTCACAACTATGGAGCAGAGAGAGCAAGCGTTCAATTACCATCACCGTCGTCTTCGCATGAAGACGTGGAACCAATATTCTCTCGGCTCTCCAGCAGGGTAAAGGGTTTTTTCTTTCGGCCCTTTAATTCAAGAATCAAAATGCAAAGAAACCTGCATGCCAAAATAAACCTCTTGAGCTTTTCTAGGTTGGCAGCCTAGTCACAACTTGAACTGAGCCTATTCAACTCGCTGGGCGACAAGTGGGCTCTAAGAGCTCCAAGAGGATTCTTCTCAGGTCATTGCTTCCAAACAAGATTGAAAAGTTTCCGGTCAATCGACGAAACTAGTTGGAGGAGGGCACTTTGATTTAGCTGTACTTGACAGAAACATTCACAGTAAAAAGAGGAGAACCCAAAGGCCGCGTTCCTAATATCCTAGTAACTCGGAACCGGGCACTAAAGCTTTCGCAGCCATGCTCGAGTGAACTGAACTACATAATCAAGAATGTCACTTGAACTGCAGTACAGATATGAATACAATACTGTTCGTGGAGCTTTTGACACTCTGACCATGGTTCTATAACTCTAGGACAAAGTGCAGCAGTCACAAGCAGTGAACCCTGAACCGGGTAAACAGAGGATGGAGGGTTAAAAAAAGACTCTCATATATTCCTTCTTCTTTTTTTGGTTTTAAAGCTCGTATTCCTGGAATAGCTTTCACCTACCAAGATCAAGTCATTGACTCCTGTAATTTAGCTAAACGACAATGCATTCACAAGAAAATTTCTTTTTCCCGATTTTTCTTTCTTTCTTTTAGACCCAAATGATAACTTGGAAACAGATCATTTCTGTAATTAGAAAATTCACATGACTTGATCTTTCCGAAAATTTGGGTGAACGATAAGCTAAAAAGCGCTAAAATAGAAGTTCAATCACGGGCAAAAGCCTTGAATTAGAAAACTAAAGCTTTCTATCACATGCATTGAGCAGACAAGAAAGATACAGTAAAAAGTGCATCACTTACACGTCTCATGGTGGATGCCCTTCTAGGCAGCTAGGTATGGACTCCAATCTTATTGACAACAGAGCAGAGATAAAACAAAGAATCTGATAAAGCTTCAAAAAAAATCGCAAAATAAGTTTTTCTTCACTTTCTCCATTGCTGGAAGGCAAGGATGTGGATTTTTAGGAGTGATTCAGCTGACAAAAAGAAAGGGAAAGCTACATTCTATCAAACAAGGATCAAGGTATCCCACTTTGGATTGGCCCCTACTCATAGTTAAACTCGGCATTTCAAAAAGCAGTGCTCTCTCTCAACGAGGTAGACAACCAAAGGGACAAAATGCGACATTGGTGGAATGGGGGCTGAAATAGAAATAGAAATACGCGGCACTCAATGCCAGATGATATATTTTGTTTCGATTATGATAGAGATGGTACATTTTGTTTCGATTATGATAGAAACGGTAGTGGTGCGTGGTGAAGAAGAGAGACGGTGCTTTTGATTAGGATAATGACAAAGATGGTCCTGGTTGATCGAGGATGAGGGGCCAGTGCAAACAATGCGTCAACATTGCAGAAAAGTGGACTGTACGTATCAAGTCGGACAAACTGCGAGAGAGGAAAGAAAATGGGTAATTGTTAGAGCCTAGAACTTCAAAAGAGGAGACGGGATAAATAAACCAAATCCTGCACAAGCAAGGGCTTTATCAATAGCTTATACAGACTAGAAATACATCCCGGTGCTTCATACACTGCATTTTAAAAGAGTAGAGTGCAGAAGTGCTTATGTGAGGAATACTGGGAGAGATTAAATCAAACCATGGCAGAAATCAGCCAATAAAACAACTGAACTATCTTTCAACTCTTTCACCATGTATTCCGCAAGGCTCGATATGGATCCCTAATCACTCGTTGCATAGCTGAACTTTCATGCAATCGAAGCCTCTTTATTTCCTTTCAGTTGTATTGGATAAGCATCCAGCCTTCTTAATGGATTTGTAAACGCAGAACTATATTACGGGAAAACATTAGTTTCATTAGGATGACCTGCCCTTCTAAGGACTACAGGCTAATGCAGCAACTCAACAGCGAGAAATTCAAACTGCTAAATCCATGATACAGATCCGTGTGCAGTGTTTCTTTTTTGCCTACTTGATGTCTTTTTAACAACGATTTGGATGTTCTAATATATATAAAAAAAAAAATTATTTTAATTACAAAACACATTTTAAAAACATCCCAAATTACCTTTCGTTTAAACCTCAACTTCAAAATATCTCACCATCATTTCACCATAATTTTCCCCAAAAGTGACAAATACCATCCACCTATACAATTAACCATGTGAAATACCTACACATATCACCCTGAGAATCAAAATATGTATTGAAATAAAAAAGCTAACCAAATAGATTAACCTAAAAATAAATGATAAGGCCTCCTTAGTTTGACACTAAGGTATCAGATCCTCGCATGCAATCCCTTCGAAAACCTGTAGAATTAAACCCTCCAGAGGTTGCCATCAGGACGCCCAGGATCCACACACACACACACACACACACACAAAACGATTAAGAGGGCATCTCTCAAGTGCTCCACTTTGCAATAACAATCACACCCTTATCTCCCCAAATTCCCGAGTTCCAACCAAATACAAACACACACACACACACACACACACACACACAGACAAACCACATAAATCATCACACTAAAAGAAAAACATCAAGCAACATTAAGACGATAATAGCAACCACATGTTATTTCCAGTCAGCAGAATACAAGAAATTCAACTGACTTCATAAATCACACCTTAGGACGACTGATCACAATTCATCTGTGCCTGAACCTCGTCAACGTCTCACCATGCTAAAAATTTACCCAAAAGCATTCAGTCGACATCCAAAACTAATCAATCATATACCACCACCACAATTAGTGACCACGCAATAGACAGCTATAAGCAATTAAAAGAAAAAAGGGGGGCAACAGCTACTAATAATGCTAGTTCAAATAGGATCAACCTGAAAAACAAATCGCCAGCATCCACAATTCAACTACTGAAATAAACCTCGAACTGAACCCATTACAAGATACAACCTTTTCATGCAATTTCTCCAATTAAACCTCCACTACTAGTAATTCAATATCAAACAAAAGTTGCCCACCGAGTCACCTACGATTCACACAGAGAACTTGATAAAAAACGATTAGTCACGTTCCATTTAAACTCTGCACTTTACAATCCCAGACCCATTCCCCTCAATTACCCACCTGCACTCAAACAAATCAACCCACACATACACAGAGAAATAAGCCATAAAATTCATCAAGGCTGAAAGAGAACATCAATCGAGAATAAATTGATAATAACATCCACACAAGTCATTTCCAATCAGCATAACCTAGGTTAAAAATGAAAAGCCAATAACCCCAGTCCAAAGTACAATAATTACACCTAACCAACCACCCCAAAGTTGAATTCTTTACACAACACCAAATTCAAAGATCCCAGCTTTTTCCACCCCCGCAACTTAATTTCCTTCAATCTCTTCCTCTGCTAAGCCTTCAATCCCAATCCATGCTTTCCATGAACACACCCTGGCTTCACATGAAGAAAAGGACTCCTCTTTGAACTACTCATCTTAGGAAATATCCTTTTGCCTAATTTCCTCATCCTCTGCCTCCCTAACTTCCCACTCACATTCCATGGCACTAGCTCGTCATTTAACCCATACCCGTCGTCTTCTTCGTCGTCGTCGTCCTCCTCTTCATCATCAACATCTTCAATCTCTTCCCCGTACCGAACCCTCGCAGCAGGAAACAGTATAGGCCCCATACGATAAACACAACGGTTTTCGTCGTCGTAATCTTCATGAAGATGAGAATTGACATGAAAGACAACATCTTGGTCTTGTTGGGTGTCTTGGGCTACAACTTCCTGTCTTGTTTTCGGTGATCTTGATGAAGACCAAGAGACAAAGCCATTTTCAAGACTATGCAGAGAATCAGAGTCAGAATCTTCAGCATCAGATTCATTAATGAATTCCCAGTTAGAGAAATCATTACCTTCTTCGTAGAAAACAAGATCTTGTTCTTGAAAGAGTGGTTTCATAGTGATTGATCTCTTTGCCATTTTTCTCTCCGATTTTTTTTTCTTTCTTTTCCTCCGATTGTTTGTGTTTCGTGTTGCGTTCTCCTTAAGGATTTAAGTTTGGATCCTTTAAGCTATTTACACGTAGTAGTGGATCATGTGACAACAGTTGTGGTGTTAAGAGCACGTATCAATCACAAATAGGCGCGTGACACGTGGAGGGAATACATAGTTGTCCTTTTTAAAAAAAAGAATAATTTTCTTTTTAGTTGCCACGTGAAGCATATTCGAGATTAGGTATCCTCTCCTTCAGGGTTAGCTCCTGCTCCTTCGAATAAACTGGAACTGAACTCCTGCCTGCGTTAGTTTGATTGCACAACTACTACTTAAGATTCAAGTAAGGGTTTCATTTTTTCTCCTTTTTCCCTTCTTTTTTTTTTTCCTCTTTTTGATTGAAAGAAAAGGTTGCTTTCGAAGTGTCTATGACCACGACTCGTTAACAGTAAATTAAAGTTTTTTTTTTTTTTTTTGAATTTTTTTAAGTTCCAAGATTATCTTTTTTTTTTCTTTTCTTAACGGGATTTAAAGAGATTTTATTTTTATTTTGGGGTGGTTGGATGGATTTATAAAAAAGATATTTTTTACTTTAATTTAAATTAAAAAAAAATAACAATGGGATCGATACTAACAAGAACTTAAATGATTTTTAAGATTCCGACAGTCCCCTTAGCAATCCTTCATCAGAGAGAACATGTGAAAATCAAATGCAAGCAACCATAATAACTGTTGTTTTTATGGTTTAAAAATATTCTATTTTTTATTTAAAATTATTTATTTTATTTTATTGTTTTTATATATTAATATTTAAAATATAATTTAAAAATAAAAAATATAATTTCTTGAGCCCTGTGCAAATCCACAACAACTCTCTTATTGTAGAGTGAGATCAAATGCAAGCAGGGGAGGCAAGGCCAGAGACGGAGAGAGCACTGCACGAATTCACCGCGAACTCTCTCTTGTTATACAGTGAAATAACAGGCTTGATGCTTTTGCTTTTGTTCCTTGATTTTTTCAGTATATTGATTAAAAGCAATAAACTCTCTCTTGCTGCCCACGTTTCAAAACCTTCGTCTCCAATACTACCGAATGCAGACGTGGGATGAGTCCAATAATGATCCCAGTCTTAATTGGGTCCACAACATATAAATTTTCTAATTAAATCCCCCTTAGTCTTGGAAGCTGCCCAATTACACGGATTCAAACTAAGTTTCGGGACACAATTAAGAGTTTGTTTGGCAGTGTAGTTACGGTTGCTTTTCAAATAATTTTTCGTGTCAAAATACATGCCAATGATTTTTTTTTTAAAAAAAAATCATTTTTGATATCAGCACATCAAAACAATCCAAAACATACAAACTATATTAAATTTTAATAAAAAAAAAAAATTTAATTTTTTTGAGAACACGGGTTGATTAGCTTTTTTTGAACCGCGTTCCCCGACATTTCCTAACTGGATAGATTTAGGCTAGATAACATCTAACTAGAAGGGCATTCAATTAGAAAAGCTAATCAAGCACAGGAAAAAAGTAACAGGGCATATTCGCCGTGTCCGACACGATAATAAAGTTAACTATGTTGAACACTAGTATCATGCCCCTGATGCTAAGTCTCGATGTCATGGAAGACCTCCTCCCAAATGTGCATCTCTAGTGCTTTCGGTATTTTTCAATTATTGTCCAAGTTTTTTGCTGTCTTTTTCGGAAAGAACATCGAGGGAGGTAACAGTCTTTAGAATAGCAGCCCACATCCCCGCCTTAAGGGAGAGCAGTTCCCTAGGTCGGCCATGAGACCATGAATCCACTTCCCACTGCTGTCCCGAAGTTAACCCCTCCCGGATTCTGTTTACCAGCACTATCTATGAATAAAGGAGAGCTTGAAAGCTTGAAAAACTGTTTGTTTGACTAAATAACTTATACCTATTTTCTCTAAAACTATAACTAAAAATACTTTTCTTAAATCTATTTTTCTTAAACGGCAACGTAAAACACACCAACTTAATTATGGATTAAGTTATCATAAGAACATAATTTTTGAATGAAAAAACAAAAACATTATCAATTATGCATATCCCTACTGCCTATGTACCGTCCTAATTCCACACCAGCCCGAACTTATGTGGCATGGCAGAAATTTTTTTCTCGAACTTAGATTTATTCCAAGTTATAATTTATTGACGTAATTAACAAATAATAATTATACAAATAGTTATCACGTGTAATTGAATTAGGTCTGTGATCTCCTCTCCTGCTGCTAACAAGATAGCTGACAAAATTGTCCTATTTTCACATTCTTCCAAGAATTCCTAGCGAGAACGATCATAAGCATTGGTCCAAGAATTCCTTGCGGGAAGGATCATAAGCAACAACTAAGCGCAGATATTTGACAGCCTCAGCATTGCGATCTTCCTTACTTAAAGCACTGAAACATCAATTTTAGTGACGAATAAAATACAAGTTATGCCTAGCAAATATAAAGTGAAAGAAAAGTGATGGAAAGGCAAACATGCCAACAAGTTCAGTTTTAACAAGCAAAGGATCCATAAGTTCCACATTTTTTGTTTGTTGATAAGTTCATATTTTGATTTTTTTTTTCAAACAGAAACCTTCCATTGCAGTTCTTAAAACACCCTCTCAAATATAAGAGAATCAATCCACCCAATTATTCACAATCATAGCCATCGAAGTTGTATCTTCTTTAAGAAAAAAGTAAGTAGGCATTGTCTTCTCTATGGTAACAATGTATTGGCAAAAAAAAGGAAAAACACAGGTATTGTTCTTTTCTTTTTCTTTAATGGTATCACTTTAACTTATCAGGATTATCACAGTTAATTATATGGACTTCACAAATGATGGTAACTGTAGATACTTATTTTTTTATAATTGTCTCTCAAAGCATCATAGGCATTTGAAAAACCTGTAAAATACCTTTCCTATTTTTTTTTCTAGCACAAGAACTTGACTATAAATATGTATATATTGAAAAACATATTATTATTTGCTTGTAATCATACCTCGCAAGTAATAATAAACCATCAAAATAGTGTGCTTTGCTCTTTGGGTCCTCTGGTTCTTCCAGACTTGTGATTCTTTCTAGGTGCATAATTCCTTCTGCATTCTTCCCCTACACCAAAAAGAATAAAATAATGAAAACATGAGACGCACCATTTATATATATATATATATATTTTTTTTTTTTTCTATGCAGATACATCAATCAAATTCGAAAGGCTGTCAAGTCAACTCAAATAGTTGGAGTCACTCACTAATTACTATGCCCAGCATAATGCGCTCCTTCTATCACATTCAAGTGGGGACAAGGGTTGGTATTACAAAGTAATTTAGATTAATCTCAGATGACTAATCACTACAGAGTGTAGTGAATAAGAGTGCACAGAGGATAAATAAGGAGAAAGATAGTTCCCTCCAGAAACACATGAATGACGAATAGTGACAGAACATCCCTTATTAACAAAATCTGTAATGTAAGGCTGCATTTTACTCTACAGCAATAACAAAAGTGTTCATGGTTTTCACCTGACGAATACAGGCAACACCTGCCCATTGTGATGCAAGAATTAGATGATCCACATCCTCCGCTGTTGGATGGCCAGTAAGAATGAGCTGAAGGGAAGTTAGAAATAATAGTTTCAGATTTATGTGGAGTAAAGCATGCAATTTAGACAAAAAAAATTATTTACAAAACTCAGAAAGAAGATATATTTAGTGTCAGAGAAGTTAACAGATACTAGTATCAAAAGATTGCAAATGATGGTGCATCGTTCATAAATGAAAGAATGTCATCCAGAAAATTGCAGCATATAAAAAGAGGTTTCTAACTTTCTATAGCAAGTGACTGGAGACAACAGTAGCCCTCTTCAAAATTTTGTGATAATTAGAGATCATTCAAAAAGAAAGCCCTGGAGTAAAATAGTGGTTGAAAAGACGCCAATAAAAGAGGTGTAGGTTACATTGGAAATAGCACGCTCTAAATGATCAGTTGCCTCTGCATGGAGTCCTTCTTGCAGTCGAGCCTGCCCCATAACAATTAAAGCCTTTACATGGCCAGAGTCCTTCTCAAGTGCCATTCTGTAACCAAAAGAAAATTATGCAACGCAACATGCAATAAGTTGGTTACTGGATTATAAATGTAAAAAAAAAAGAAAAAGAAAGAAAGGAATAAGTTGGTCATCTGGACAGAAGAAGAAGAAGGCAACAGCAATTTACTGCAACAAAGGAATAGCTCTGGCTCTATGCCCACTGGATAAGAGTTTAACAGACAGCTGTCAACATTGACAATATGAAAAAGTGAGAAAACTTGTAACATCTCCACAATGCAAATACTTTATTTTACTTGTACAGCACCACTCACTACTAGTAGTTCATGAGGTGACAAATTTTCTGGAGAAACTTTGCGCAGTTCATGTGCAACCATTTCTGCAGAAAGTGCAGGTGCTTTTGGAAAATCCTTGTCCAGTAACCCTAATTTTGCACGAACAACAGGAAGTTTGAGAGATACTTGCTGCAAGATTGATTATATCGTGTCAGACAATGAAACCCACTCTTATCATTCCTGCTTAGGAGTTAAAACAATGAACTTCAGAATAAAAGATGAATTTGTAAAGTAGATCCTAAGAACACAAAGGGAAAGCTAGGGCAAAAAGGCTGGGATTAATTTTATCTGCAATATTACACTACTCAAGGTGCCAAAAGATGGCACTGCCCATTGTACACTGGCAAGGACAGTTGAAAGGTTTAAGAATGGAAATGACAATCTGAAGAAAAAACTCCCACCAAACTATCTCTACCCAATTAGAGCATCAGACAGCCAGACTTATTATTCTCACTTCTCAGAATCCACAAAGCTTTGCAAGAAGCAACAAATCCAAAAGTATCAAAAAGCAGGCGCAACTGTAAAGTGCTTTGCACATGAGTGATTAACAAATGATGTTTGCTAAGTCAGATGTGAAGCTAGGCATGCCAATGCTTTCCTATGACCATGTCACAAAAAATTGGCATCCCCCAAGTAAGCTAATAAACCATGTCAAAGGACTTCAAACAACACGTTTCACAAATAGAGCTATTTCTTTTGTCTGCCAGTTCATTTAGTTCTCCATATACCAGAAAACGCAATTATAGAGTCAGAAAGCAAGAAAGCAGCCAACCACAACTAGATGATTCTGTACAATGTTTAATAGTGAAAATCCTTTTTCCATTTATCTGACCACATTGAAAGCTTTTGTACCTTCCTTACCTTTTGTTAAGTTTTTAAAGAGGAACTATGTCACCAAATGTATTATGGTTGTTCAAGGATAAACTCCCCAAGGAAATTCACCTTTTCGAATGAAGCAACAACTGTAATTCTTTCCTTGGACAGATAAAAACATACTAGAAAATAATATCACAAGTATAACCAAGATAAAATCTGCAAGGTATGGAAAGGTAACAGATATATCCTGAAACCGTAAAGTGTGATAACTAACCTGTATTGCAGTTAATGAACTGTTGGTAACCCAGTAAACTAGACTTCCCTGAAAAACAAAACAGACAAAGCAAATGTGAATCTGCACCAGGAAGGGTGTACAGAGAAGCTCAATATCAAAATAAAGGGGTTATCTTTCCAGATCAAAGGTACTGTGAGTGGAATCCTTTTATCATATCTTTATAATCGCTTACTAAACAAACTGCAAAAATAATAATGCAATGACTTCATAAGTGCATTGTCATTGGACTTTGCTTAGTGTCCTTCCTGCGTTGTATGAGGATGAATAATTGTGATATCACCAATGCAGTGACGTGGAATGGATCAAAGGGAGTGTAAAGTCATTGAATGCATGAAGGCCTTGTGGCTTGAAATGTGGAGTGTAGGAGAGAACATAATGAAACCATTCCTCAGACTTCGACTCAATAATTCAAAAGCTACCACCATGCCATAAAATATCTTTTTTATTGGTGTAGTTGATTTTACCCCACTTACCAAAATTGTACAATATTGAGAAGGAAAAAATGGTATTGAAAATTCATGAAAACATACATTTTATCAAAACAGAAGGTCTGTATTGTTTTAGCAAGGAGCAAAAAAAAAATATATATATATTTACGATTAGAAGAGATGTTGCAATATAGAAAACCTACATGAAACACTAACAATCATTTATAAAATATAACTATCTTTAAAAGTGAATAAAGGAAAAGAAAATTATTATTGGTTTGTCAATTGGTACATAAAAAATCCATTTCAAAGGATTGCGTTTTCCAAATCATATGGAGTTTTCACATTACATCTTTCTATGTTGTTCATAAAATAATTTTTTATAACTATTATTCATAAAACTTAATTTAATATTTTAATATAAGTATATTTTAAAAAATACTTAATTTCAATGGCTTGAATAATGCACACGTCAGAAATCACTAGTTTAAATTTCCAAGGTGGTAAGCTAAGAATAAACCAATATCATATAACAGGCTAAATTCCTAGAAACATGAAGTCATGCTATGTTACCTGTGGAATGCAGTAACCAATGAAAAACAAAGGCAGCATCATAAAATTCAGATATTTCCTGTAGTACTGCAATAACAGACATTTTCAATCACTTGCATGAACCAAAATGATACTGCACATATGAGAAGGAGAATTCAATCATTATTCAAGAATTAAGCAACCAATGAACTTGTAGTGCTCACTTCTGATAATAAGCCCAATAGGCCACTTGTGTTCCGAACAGAAGATCTGTCAAAAGAGAACTGAAAAAAATATATCAGACGAGTCAGTGAACTATCCAAACCATTGCCATGTATAGCTAATCAAACCTTTGCTACCAAACCTAACATCTTTAGAAACTGAAACCATTTCCAGTAAAAAAAAATAAAAGATTGTCACGAGGCAAAGATATGTTAAGAGCTATTATTCATCAAACTACTAATGCAGCACATTGTCAAAGGTATGGGAGTAACCAAGTGTAAATCCAACATTTTTGAAACAGATATCTTTTGTACCTTGTCCTTCAATTCCTCTATTAACACAATTGCATATCTCATTCACCAGAAGGAAAAAAAAAAAAACAGAGAGAGAGTGAGAGACAGTATAGGGCCCAATACGTGAACATTAACACCGTGCAAACCAGCAATAAGAAATGGAAAGATCGGGCCTAAAACACCATGAGGAAGTTCAGTCAAGTTCTGAAACCATAGAGCGCCACCCTGTAATTAATACAGAAAAGTTTCACAATTAGTAATAGGGCAAGTAATTCAAATGCAATGAAATGCATGATTACAATTTCTCAACTGTATCAAAGTAACTGAAAACGAAGATTAAAAACAGAAGTTATCATGCTGTATAAAACCAATACTCCAACATTAACCTCATAGTTGAACTAACAAACTACAGTCAGCGCCTGAAAATGTAAAGAAAATACAAGTCCAACAAAAGTCTGGTAACTTAGCTATAATAATAATAATAATAATAATAATCCCATCATTTCCTTACACAATCAAACCCAGGATGATTATCCAGACACATTCGTCGAATACTGGTCATCCACAAGAGAAAGCACGGTATCTGCAAATAAATTGAGAGAAAAAGGCGAGATTAATAACTAGATTAAATCTCCAATTTTTGTAACAGGAGAAAAGGGATAGATAGATTTGGTCCACCTGTACAGAGAGGAAAGCAAGAAACCATAAATAAGAAGGGCAGCCAATTGCTCTTCTTTCGTTTCTAAAAAGAGATATCTGCTCGATATAGCTTCTTCCTGATAGAGGTGGTGGGAATAGAGGAGGCACTATGAGAAATAAATGCAAAAAATAAAAATTATTGTAGCTTAAAATTGTAATTCTAAAAAAAAAATACTTGGGATGAAAATAAAAATAAAATAAAACAAATACTTACATTTAGAAAAAGACCGAGAGATTTTCTTAATCTTGTGCATTTGCAGAACATGTAAAGGAAAGAGCGTTAATCTCATTGCCAGTGTTGATGAAGCAATGATTATCCACCTGCATGATTTAATTTCTTTCTTAAAATAAAACAACTAAACCAAAATTGAGCAGAGAGAGTGAAGTAAATTGCCTGACCATGGGAGACCAGTGAGATCATGATATGAATCAAGCAACCAAATCATTGAGTCTACCGGAAGAATACCGTTAACAACTCCATCCTCGGTCTCGGTGGAGACAGGATCAGCAAATTCTTCGAAATTGATAGATTCGGACGCGGTGCGAGTCGACAAGGATCGACAGGAAGGGAAATTAAAAGAAGCAAGTGAGTTGCGAGACGATATCGCATTTGAAGGTTGTGAAGTGAGAGAATTGGGGTTAGGGCCAGGGCTAGAGTTCGTGAGGGGACGAGAGAGCGTGGAGATAGGACGAGAACGACGGAGGGTTGAGAGTAAAAGACTGCGAGTTGCCATTACTACTTCTGCCTGAACAGAATACCGGAGTCTTTATTCTTTGTAACCTTAAAGACTCATTATTTCCAATTCTTTATTTCAAAATTAATTTTCTCATTTTATATTTAGAAACATGGCTGGCGTGTGTTTTGAGAAATTTAGATCATTTTATTTATGCTGATTTCAAAATAAAATTAAAAATATATATATATATATATATATATACATTTTCAAATAAAAAAATATTTTAAGAAAATAATAATTATTACAATACCTAACAAAATAACTAATACAATTATAGTTTGTTGATGAGGATAATCAAAAGTAGCTGTATAATTATTATTTTCAATCAAGTAAAAAAAAGAAGAAATTTTCTTAAGGGATCTATTTTTGTTAAGAACTTAACAATTAATAATTACTCTAAGTGCTATGTTCTTCGATTCTTTCTTTTCTACATTAAGGGCTGTTTTTTCGAACATTACATAGGTTTTTTTTTCAATCCCTTTCAAGTCTCCAACTAATTTTGTGGAAAAAACTCTATAAAATACGAAATAAAAATAATTAATGAGATAGTTTTAGTATTTATATATACTTGTGTTTTTAATTTATAACACAGGATCCTATATGAATTTTGTTCATTTCAAGTTTATTATTCTCTCTTATGCCAATCAAGCTATAGACAGTCATTTCTCTTGCATGGTTAGAGTACAGTTTTTTTTCTTTTTTTTTCCTTTAACTTTTTCAAAATTCTATACTAATTTAAATTAATTTTCATCTTCTTAAGATCAAGCCACTCACAGGCTCAAATGCATGCCATAAACAAATGACAGGGGATTGATTAAAACTGAGCCAGAAACCCTCTGGCAATGCTTCTGGTATTAAATCCTCGCCATTCCTTGCTATTTATCTGAAGCCGTTTTAAGCGCACACTTTAGCTGTCAACAGGAGATTGTATAGACTCGGCGGTCTGGCAGTACATTGGTTTCCATCAACATAAAAGGTGTACATATTTTGATTGAGAGGAAAGAATCATTGATGCTATATAAATCTGGTTGACAGGAAAAATATCCGGGGGCTGTAGAAGATAATCAGCTAGCTAGCTCTTCTGCACGCAATCAAAACAGCACGTACTATGCATCTCCCTTTTCAGTTACTCTGTGGTTGCCTTTCTTTGTTTCAGATTGAAGGAAAAAATTCTTCTCAGTTTCTGCGTTATCAATCCTTTACCGTTACGGAATCTATATTCAGAACTCTATTTGTGCTATCATGGCTTGCCCTGAAGTACTTGGACAATCTCTTCTGCTCTTGATTGAATGCCCTTGAGATACTCGATCAGAATGCATTGCTGGTATGAACCTCCTTCCTACAAGTGAGAGAAGGTATGGAAAACGGGGGTATGTCTCTGTGCGTGATTTGTGTGTCATAGGTGGCATGTGGTGTGGTGTGAGGCTGTAAGAAATACATGATGAAAAAAATACGAGTGGCTAAAATTCAAGGTAGAAGGTTTTATTACTGTTCGGATCAATGTCCTCTCAATTCGTTTCTTTAATGACTGCGTGGTGTTCCTCAGGAGAAATTCCCCCTTTGCCAACAGTCATTCCATTGAGCAAAATCTTGTTCCATTTTTCTTCAGGAGCTGCAGCAAACAAATGTCTGAAGTGAGACTGGATGCCCTATCAAATGATCCTAAGATTCCTACATAAATCTTTTGATGGTCTAGAAAAACTTGATCCAATGCCGAGACAGGTTTAACTTATATGCCACTTGGCAAAGATCAATCCAACAGGTAGATGTTTGCAAGGCTAAGCTTTCCAAGATCAAATTTCATATGCCTAAGCATATTTGTATTGCCGCAACAATCTATATTTACGGCTCATTTTTATTCTGGAAGCACAATAGTTAAGGAAGATGGCACCTTTGATTATAGTCTCCAGAAACTGCCCAGCCTTCAAAACTTCCTCTCCTGCACCACAAACATAGACAATACTAGCTGTTCAAGGCATCCAGCTTATAAGTTCAAGCGAACAGCAAGAATATGGAAGTGAGGATTATTCCAAAGACAGGAGGGAAATGGAAAATAGAGATAGCAAATGAAGATTTATGGCATAGAAATTTTAAATTCCTGATAGTAACCAAACTCTGGAATAAAATTTTGCAGACGATTCTAAAATACCAAAAAAAAAACCTGTATAATCACAAAGATTCACCTCCCTGTAAAAGATAAATGAAGTTCAGAAAACCTAACACTTTGAAAGATCAACAACAGCATCACCCAAGCTACAAAACTAGGTCTAACAATTTAATTATATGTTGCTTTTTAAAAATATTTTTTGCTTGAAAATATCCCTAATTATGGGCATTATTTCCAGATATTTTATAAATCTTGGCATGGTGACCAGCTGCATTTTTCAATTTTGCAAAGACTATCATTTTTTATGACATAATTTTGAAGTAATGATGTAAAAGTTACACAATTTGTTCGCATAACTACGTTTGGAGAGAATACCGGAAGCATAGAGTTGCAGAACCTTTAGCAACATGGCCTCAAGCCCTGGCTTGTCCCCGTCTTCTTTTGCCTACCAATGAGTATAAGATGAGTTCTCACCCATATTCAAAGAAAAGACTCGTATTAGTTCGTCTAATAAAATAATAAAAGACTATCCCACTTCTGCCCTCATCTCATCTGACAAACACCCGAATTCACTTCGACTTATAATGCTTGCAAGATGCTTTTGATGATCAACACAGATCATGAGCAAAAAATAACACACGGGTATAAATGTCTTCCTGCCAAGACCATATGCAGACTTTGAATCCATTCAAGAGAAATTTAAAACATTTTGCTTATGATCTTTCACTGTCCAGAGAACAGTCTACTGAGCAAAAAAAAAAAAAAACTATTTCAGATATGTACCATAGAAACAGAAAGCACTCACTTGTGGTAGTTGTGCACTAACTTCTGAAAGGAGCCCTTCGTCTAGTTGCCCTTCTCGCTCCCTTTGAATCATATCCTGATGAATGAAAGTATAAAAAGTTGCATAAGTTCAATTGAGAGAATGAAGGCATTGACAATGAAGAGAAAAAGGAAAATCTGAAATCAAATCGAAGCAAAAACTTACCCTCTCCGTTAGTTTGAGAGCCTCTGGATCTCTAGGAAGCCAGTGAATCTCTTCCTCTCCATCAACTATGGGTTTCAAAATTGCCTTGAGAATATCAGTAGCTGACTCGATCCTTTCCTACAGAAGAAAAAATAAGGAGGAAGAAGAGAAGTCAACAATAAAACTGTTACATGTTAAACAATAAAGGAAAACAAAGAAAACTGCTTATGAGAGGAGGTTGGGTTGGGTTGTTGTTTACACTGGTCTTATGGACCAGAAGATCCACCATACTCATCACAGATATTGCCAACTCCTCATAATCTTCTGCAAAAATACAAATACACCAAAGAAATTCTTAGAAAAAGTAGGGATAGGAATCAAGTCATCTTCATAAACATCATCAAAAATTAGAATTAAGCAGGTGGAAAACCATGCTTTATCATCCTCTGATTTGCAGGAATCAGTTCGAGCTGCAAGTCGTATCCAAAAACCCTCATTGAAAGCTAGGACATTTTCAACAACAAGCTTCTGCAGCTGTTCACATAAAAGAAAATGCAGCTAGGCTAAGAAAATAAATCCAATAAATGGAATTTAATGAAAGGCAAACTACAAAGGAGTTTATTGCTTGTCTAGGATTTGCATCCCTCAGCATGTCTTTCAGCCTATCCACTTATATGTCTTTTTCAATGATTCCTCTGGATCTTGATAGACTGCACAGATTAGAGTTCTCCTATTTTACAACCAACAGCTCCATGTTATCAGATAAGAAACCTCAATTCAAAAAAAAGATTTGAGAAAAACAATTTTTCTTCATTGCACATCCGAATTCGAAACCTCAATTCTCACCTAACCAACTCTCAAATCCACCTGCTTAACCTAGCTAGGGCATTGCTAATCCAAACTAACTCATTGACCGGTCCCATCTCCTAATCCAAATCCTTATTTTTCCTTTCCTTATCACTCACCAACCCGGCCCGTTGTAAACATAATTTACAAGTCCAACAAAACACTAATCATTTCTTTCTTCAACAAAAAGAAAACATAACCCTAATCACTTTATAAGCTAGTAAGCACAGGAAACAACAATAAGCCAGCTGAAGCATGCGAAACGCCGATAACTAAACATTGTATATCAGACATGGGATCATTACCTCCTCTTTGACTGTGTTCAGGATCGATTTTGATAAAACCGAGTTGAACTTCTACACAGTGAGAGGCATAAATATAGAGAGAAAACATGAACATGAACTCCATTCACCAAGTTGTGCATATGAAAGTGAGAGTGAGTTTATTTACTTGGTGGTTATGACTTGAAGAGGAAAAGGGAGAGTTGAAAAGAAGAGATCTTGGATGCATGAGCAAATAGTGTGGCCATGTTGGTTTACAGTACAGACAGTGGCGGGAGAAGCCAGTAACAACTAACGACCGTTCAGTCTGATAAGCAAATCTTTGATTATGATATGGCAAGGCAGACAAGATGCAAACGGAAGGATGTTTGGAGTGGGCCGTGCTTGTGAGAAACCCGACACTCTGGACTCTGTTTAACTGAGTTC
>Ga0307515_10005760_pt1 | contig 25035 bp, 16 predicted proteins | sample 17_EM_MG_FD_194513 | JGI IMG/M metagenome (GOLD analysis project Ga0307515, IMG submission 194513) | Populus trichocarpa ectomycorrhiza microbial communities from riparian zone in the Pacific Northwest, United States - 17_EM | ecosystem: Host-associated > Plants > Roots > Unclassified | place... | reverse complement strand
TCCACTCCATCCAACCAATTAAATTGACAGGATCCACTCCAATCCAAAGACGGCTCCGCCACGGAGCTCCAGAATTAACCCAGTCCAAGAAGATCACTGTGCTGACGGACTCGTGTGTTGATTGATCTATGAAAGAAAAGAGACTATATATGCATGATGAAGGTGCAGTAGACTAAGTCGGTGACCGAGTCAAGGGGTAGGTAACTGAGACAGGGTAAGTATAGCTGATTTAGGTCGACACCATTCGCCGTCGTTAGTGGTTCATGCTTGTATACAGACATCCGTTGGTAACACACATGTAGGAGAGCAAATCACTGTCGCCAACCAGTCAATTTATACGCCGGAAATCCATTCGAAAAATTCTAGAATTAGATTCGTATAAGTTTTTTTTCTCAAGTCCTAGGTGGTGAGAGCAGAGGGCTCTTCGTGGAGTCCACCTCAGAACGTTTCTTGGTTAACTCCAAGTGAGATAGAGAGGGTGTGGGCGGCTGAACAAGCAAACTCCTGTACTTTTGTTCCCACCAACTTCTTTCCTTTGCCAAATTCCTGAATTTGACTTCGACAAGTTCTGCTTTTTCAATAGCATCCATCTTCTCCAGATACGTCACGTCGCGGGCCTTCATCAAGCTCATCCGCTCTCTCTTTAACTCTGCAATACATTCTTGTGATTCTTTTAGGGCAGGACATTTGCAGTTAGAGCAGTGAGCATCAGCATGAACGAGTTTCTCAATTTCTTTAACCTGCAATTCGTCTCGCTGCCGCAAAAGGCGCAATTCGTCGGATGCTTTTGCCAACGATTCACCCAGCTGCCTCTCCCTTTCGTAGAGGCTATCGAGCTGCTCTTTATGTTGTCGATCCTGAGATATCCGTGCTTTATCGCAGTCTGCTTTCATCTTCCATAGGTTTGCATTCTCTAGTCGAACGGCCTCGTAGCGCTCATTCCGTCGTTGTGCGTTCTGACGTTTTCGCTTGGCTTCGATGAGAAGCACCGTATGCTCCTGAAGACTGTCTTTGAGGCGACGAATCTCGTCATCTCGTTTTGTGAGTTCGGAATCGTGCTGTTTTTTGAGCTCGGAATACCGCTTCGTGAGACCCTCATGAGATTGGGTGTATTTTTCCCGGCACCTCTGGCAGCCCACTGCGATTGTTTCAACGGTCGCAGAACTCAATTGGCTCGACACATTAGTACGATTTTGCTCTGTACAACTTGAGCCTTCCCCACTCTGGAAGCCTGGAAGCCTAGCCAGTTTATCTGGTGAGAGTTTGATGCAAACGAAAAGCCTGTAGTTGACTTTTACACTACTACTTTCATTGTGCGAAGAGCGTCCTCCATCACCGGCTAGTTTCCTCCGCTTCCTCTGTATCACCTGCTCAGTGTCCGACTCGCCCTTATCTGAAGGCAGACAATTGGGTAACGGCGATTGATCCCTTAAAGAGATATCATAAACTAGCCCAGATCGGCGCGGACGAAAGCATCTGTTTATCGCTGAAGGTGTAGCGAAACTAATGTCATTCCCACTCTGGAGGAGGTTTTGGGATGGACGGTATTCGTTATCACCAATCGTCATCTATAATTGATTGAGCACCATCAACTACAGCGATCTATGAAATCTGACGAAGTACAACAGTGAAACGAAAGTGGGTAGAAGCTGAGCGGTCAAATTATGATGGGCCTTTCCCCCAGCGGATAGCATGATCTTAACTGTTGGTACTAATTGGGTGTATATACAATAGAATGAACACTAACCTGCCCTGTCACTTTTTTTATTTGTTGGTAAAGGGAGGGTCGGAGTGAGTAGTGACGTGTAAAGTTGGTATTCCAAAGTAAAACCGTAAAAGGATAGCTAGTAACAGTTACTCGGAAGTCTGATTTTCTCATAAGCCACGGCGGCCAGATTGAACCCTTTTAATCAAGTAGCTTGGAACTGGTTACCTAAAAGGTCTGTGACCAATGAAGCTGCCTTTGAGTAGATTAAAGTAATAATGTTTGGATCGAAATGAAGGTAATGCCTGCCTGTGATAGAGGTGATGACAAATTCGTACGATCGAGAGACAATATAGAACTGAATTCTCGTATTTGTACGACGGCGGGAGACGCAAGGCGACATACGGTTGAGCTGAAAGGGGTGTTATGCGGGGTCACGCCAATCAGTAGTCACACAAGTCCCGGCGGCCTGCATGCAAACCAATTGGTGGAGAGAAAAGGGCTTCAGTTGAGTCATATCTTCGTCGAAACACTCAGACGAGGTTCGCTGTGAGTGGATGAGAGAACTGGAGCGAAGGTTTGGTCCGCCGGACCTTGTAGACGAAACACAGATCGGACTTTCCTTTGAGACCTCCAGGAAATGTGATCTATCACAAAGTGTCAATTCCCTGATCGGTGCAATCAGTCGTCTAAGACATGGTGTTTATAGGATGCTATGATTTCAGCGGACTAGCAATACGTACGCCAATCGATGTCGCCGCCATTTTTCAACTAAGCGACCGACAAGATCAGACCTCTTATTGGGGACAGTTTTTGACCAGCTCAACAACGAACGACGGAGAAGGTAGATAAGGCAACAAAATCGGCTATAAATTTTTGAATGGTACTGGGCCTTAAAAAAAGAAAATCTCACGTCCGTGCTGAAATATTAAGCGGCGTTAAAGAAACATAAGTTAAACCAATTGGAACGATTGCTACCGAGAGGCTGATCCATTATGAAACTTTGGCGTTTACTCGGCCGTTCAATCACAGAGTTCGGAGACCTCCGGTTGGTAATGACAAGCTCGCGACCGCGCCGCACGCGCGTCCATTCGCAAGCGAGCAGAACCGTCAAACCTTAAATGCAGTGAAGCAAAGGACGCTAAAACCCAATCTCCCTGGTAGCGGCCAAAAGTAGAGGGACATGATATCACCCAGGGCCTTGAAAGCAATGGATTCGTGACCTCGGCGGAATTCCAGCAACAATGCGGGGGATTTTTCAACACGATTTTTGCAAACGATGCGTACAGTGATGTGTTTAGTGGCTGCCTCTCAGCAGTTGAGAACTATTTCAGCAATCTGGCATTGGAGAGAAGCATGTGAAGAATAAATTTTTTTATATTTATTGCTCTGTCCGCTTTACTGCATTTGTATTAGTGTGGTTTGATGGGCTTTACTGAGAGGACTTAAATAAATCCCCATCCGTCGGATGCTGTAATAGGGAAGGCGCCTGATATATCAACCCTGACGTCTAGCGAGAAGAGATAACACTCTACAGAGGAACCAAAGGAAGTAGAAGGGGTTAAAAGTCAAGTACTTAGGTTAGAGAGTGTTGGGTGGAGGTTCCAGTAGTGGCGACAGCACAAGTGGGGGATGGTGTTGCGAGAGGAGCAAACACTTGATGGGAACCATCATGTGTAGCCTGGTATGTCTATTGCCATCTCGGAGGGTGGTCGGTTGATAAAGGGTTTGATGATACCGATGGCGCTCTTGCTGCTGTAGATCCTGTTCCCTGAAGCCTGTACGTAGCCGTATAGGCCTCATAGGCTTACACAGACGCCCATATTCGTCATATATTCATTAATTTTGGTAGAACCGTTCGTCTTACCTTGGTGTAACTGTAACGTGCACCTGGATCTACGTGGGGGCTCGGGGGGACCCCATATCTAGCCTAAAATAGTAACAGCTTGGCATAGGTATTAGCATAGGCCACCCAGGGCTCTTGAGCTGTTAGCAGTATAGATATCGTATATAGATCTGCCCATAGCCATAGCCAAGTCGTTCTTGCCCCTCGTACTCCTTAGCAGTCTTAACGATATTTTTAACGATAATTTGTGGGCAAAAACTCTAATCTTACATCACGATCGTGTGCATGTGAATGCCACGAGCCGACAAACGTGTCGACACTTATGCACGCCTCTTGAAGCAGCCGGAATATCTTTTTAGGTCTTGTGATCTACTGCGGGGGCGTAGATATCCATAAGTGTTCCAGGGAACAGGGCCGTAATAATCAAGAGTGGAATACATTTTTCTTAACTCTAGCAGATTATGATCATCTAAGCCACTACAAATCCAATTCTACAGGCCAGCCTCCACGAGGCCATCCCTCGCCTATTCTTCAGATATTTTATATAGAGCAGAGAAGAAAAATATTGCGAGTTTTGGGTGGAGACTCGCCAGTTCGAACTATCCCCGTTGAGGAAAGACAGATCGCTAAGCTCATCCCCCAAGTCAACCTCATGTGCTCACTTCTGATGCTTTTGCATGGGCTTCTTAATAAGTTTCGTTCCAAATACCACCCATCTCTACTTCTGAGGTTTCTGAAGTTGCCGCTTTCCTTAGGAGTAATTTGCTGATACCATATCCCCTCCCATTACCTCACAGTTTCGGTTGCCGGCCTGAGCAAACTTTTCTGAGAGATATTGAAAGAAAGTACTGGGACGGAGCGTCTGAATACTATTAAGCCTGAGTTATATATATCTTTGAGGATATCTGGAGGTCTTCGTGGTCTGCAGCCTAACGTGTTTTTCATACTTTGACTATCATATGAGTTTCGAGAACTGCTATAGGTTATCTCTCAAAGTATGCCCTGACCTTCCTTCAAACCGACCATAATATTTTTAACATGCCATTCCTACAGCTGTGTAAAACAACCCCTCTTGATTTCAAATAAAGATTTTTGGAATATACAAGAAGGTACTTGGAAGATCTTCGCTTAATTCGAGGGCTGGGAATTGTTTCTAGGAAACATGGTTCTTTCGCCTTCGGGCAAGGTGGGGCCCTCAGATGGTCAGAAGCGCTAATAATGGCTTGCAGATTATTCACGAAGTAAAAACCCCCGGGGTTTTCTAGCAACTCCCGGGAGTTTGCGAGTCTTTTCATCTGTATTTTCGGGGGTCTCTTCGAAACCACCAGTAGTGTACTTTTTTTTGGCACCCTCTGTATTTCGCTGAACCAATTCCGTGATATAGACCTTTCCGGGACGTATATATTCTTTTTGTTACGTATGCTTTCAACCTATGCAACTGTCCCACAGATGGCCAGCCCGTTTCCTGCCATCATCTGCAACGGTACTTCGCGAAGCTCCTACGGGTATCCATTTTAATTATCTAAGCCAGATGGCCCGGAAATCCAAATCGAGTGGCAAGAATCTGCCACCGCTTTAGCATCCGCTCCTATTAACTTCTTGCCAATCTATCACCAGGCTACCATTCTAATGCTCACCCCCGAACCTTATGATATAGCGAAAGCGGACACTGCACGCATGCTATCTCAATCGTTTTTACTGAGTTCATTTCATTTTCAATAGTTCATCGCACCACTTGCACGACTTCGATCGGATTCCTGCGTTATGCGCCGCCTGCCTAAGATCCTCTAAATAACCAAGATAGCAAGCGCATGGGGCAAAGGCCTCATCTCATCTCAATTTTAGAAATTTGCCGTCGTAATCGCCTTCAAAACTCCTCACTAACTCCCCATCAGATTTTCGTCGGACCGCCGTCCTGCAGCTCGCTCTTCAGCTTCTTCATCGCTCGACCAACCTCTCCATAACAATCGTTGGCCATCGAACCGGCATAGTTACCGACGTCGCTTGCAACTTCGAAGAGCTGTCCATATATGTTGTTTAGACAGATAAAGGCTTTCTGGGCACCATCGAGTCTTTGGTTCACAGCGTCCAGTTCGGCTGCCTTGGGCTCTTTTAAGTCCTTGAGCTCGGCGTTAAGCTGGTCATACCTGCGCTTCAGCGTAACTAGTTCTGGCGGCGCTTTCCCGATCCGTTTGATTTCTGCCTTCAACTTGTCGCGCTCCTTTCTAAGACGGATTTCCAGGGCTGATTGGGCTGTCTTTGTACGATCTAGCTCCGTCTTCAACTGGTCGCGCTCAAGCGTCCAAGAATCCACCATTGACTTTTGTGTGCCCTTCATGGCCTCCAATTCCTGCACGGATTCGACTAACTTTTTAGACGTTGCAGTGGACTCACCACGCCAATGATCGGCTGACCTCATGTGAGATGAGACTGTCACATCTAGTGCCTTATATTTCGCTGAAAGCTCTTGAAACATTGCCTTTCTCTGATTGACATCATCATGCGCTTCGGTCAGTTGCGAATATAGTTCTGTAACCTTGGAGTTATGGTTCTGCTTTGTCACTTGGGCGTCCCGGATCAGATTCACGATGGATGTATTTCGAGCCTTCTTGGCTTTTTGAAGTTCCTCAATTTCAGTCTTCAAACTCTCAATATTCTGGCGATCAGCAGCTGACGCAGTCTGCAAAGCATCCCACTCCTCCTTTATGCGACTGATTGTCTGACTTGCAACATCAAAGAGGTCTCCCTTTTGTGGTTTTCCAGTTTCCATAACAGCCATCTCCGTGGCGCTGTTTTTATTCAACTCAGTTCTCTCTGGACCATGTGCGGCAGCATTTCTAGCGGCGGGCAGGACAGAATGGGTTGGCGGAGGCTTCTCAACAGGTAGCTGAGCTGTCTTCGTGGCTTCAGCTACCTTACCATTCTCCTCCTGCTCAATCAGAAACCCTCCAATCTCCTTCTGGCAACTATCTGCCGCCTTCTTTTGCGGCTTTGGAGCTGGCTTCGTGGTCCCATCTCCGTTCTTCAGTGACGCCTTTTTGACGTAGGGACACTTGGTGCGCTTGGCTGGGGTGGCTGCATGCCCAGGCGCTTCATTCATCTGATAACTGATTAGCGTGAGATATCTATGACTCCTCACTAGCATACGTACTATTGCGACGTTCACCTTGAAAATAGGTTGAGGCGAGGGGAAATTGATTCTGATGCAGAGAGTAGGTAGCAGATGGATGGATGGATGGCGTTTGGCAGTAAGTTCTAAGAGGGAAGAAGGTGAAATGGAGTAGTAGGTTCTTCTTGGTCAAGAGAAGTAAAGTGTAGATATTAGGTGAGGAAGGCTTTGTGTCAGGAAGACGGGTGGGTAGAGGGAGAAATAATCTTCTAAGGCTGCGTTTATTGCAGGGCGGTTGCCAAAGTGAGAGTTGAGATGTGGGGAGATCTCAAGAGTAATCTGATGGTAATGTGCTTGTTATGAGATGCTGAAACGTACACAACTCATGGGTGAATTCTAGCAGTAGATGAGTGCCAGAAGTAAAACTCGCCTTCGCTAATGGGCCTCAATCATTAACGGCGCTGCGATATCTTTAAATTCAGTTCTTATCAGACGGATGATATGCTCGTATGCTCATGAATTGTTTAACCTGCTAGGATATATAAATATACAAATCTAGACGCAAGTGGCACCTAGATAGAGAAATGTCATCGACGCAGCATATTGAATACACGAATTCGTCAAAACTCAAGCTCATGCAGATCTCCCAATCTTTCCCACGCGACGACGCCTGATCTCGGGCCTAGTCTAATGCTGTTTAGTAAGGTTGATGAGTCCTCTTCTTAGTAAAGTAAAAAAAAAACCTCAGGCACCAAAAGTTCTCATCCCAAAAAAACCTCGGCTGAGAGTGATGTCATGAAACTCATAGAGACTAAGAAACGCCGCTCCAATGATAGTAGTACAGTTGAGTAACCTACTCAATCACTTTGTCCATGTTCAGGTCTATTAAATCATCCACGCTCCCTCGCCGCTCTTTCTCCCTCTCGAGTAACATCCTTAGCTCTTCTTTCTCTGCACTGCTTTCCTCCAATCTCTTCCTCGCTCCACTCCGATCTAAAAGCCTTGCCTCGCGCTCTGCCTTCAACCTCTTCTCTAGTTCCTTGAGTCGATGGATCCATCGCTGTTCGCTAGGCTGCAATGAAGTGGATTGGAGGGCTGGTGAATACTGTTGCCCATCCTGCTTCTCCAGTGCCTCCACCGCGCTGGTGGAATGGTGTCTTAGCAGCGTAGCCGCAACACTCGCTCGGTTCGCACTCCGGCTACTCGACGGCGAGCGCTGAGCCTGCGACTCGCTGGATTGAGTTTGCGTCTGGCGATGGAACTGTAACTCAGCTTTTAGCATCTTGTTCTCATTTTTAAGCTTTGAGACTTCTGTGTGTACACTGCCAGTCTCCACCACACCACCTCTAATAGTCGACGGTCGCCCAATACTCTGCCGCTGCGCTAGCACCGTCTTCTCAAGTTGATCAAGACGTTTCACACGGACGTCAAGCGTGTGCTCTAGGGTTTGGTAGTCTTTCCATAGATCCTTCTCGATCATACGAATACGCTGGCGGAAATTGCCGACAATGTTTTCGACGGTTTTGACGGCGAGAATTATATTCTTATTGAAGCCAGGCAGGTTGCGCGAGATGACTTCGAGAGAGGGTAGTTCGCCATTGACGAGGCTGTTGGTGCGAGCCCATTCAGCGCCACAAAGAGTTGAAAGACGATTCCAGAGAGCGAGTAGAAGATTGTTGCGCTCAAGGAGCTGGTCTTTGAACTGGCGCTCAAGGTTCATAAGCTTATGGCGATCCTGATTCCGAGCGGTTTCGAGCTCAAGGACGCGAGTTTCATGTTGTTGAACTGTGCGTGTGACGGTTTGATGGCCGCGTTTGGCGTTCTCGAAGTTCGCTTGGTCTTGTCGTCGTGATTGGCGTTCACGCTCGAGCAGGTCTGAGAGCCTTCGGGTCTCCAGCGCAGTGCTCTCCAACAACGCATCCCGATTCCGCAGAAGTCTGTCTTTCTCTGCGAGATCGTTCTTCGTGCTGTCAAGCTCCAGGATGGTAGAGTCCAAGTCCCGTTGCAGTTTAGTAATGTCCTGAATGATAGTAATTAATATATATCTGGGGATAATGCAATTGCGTGAGGTACCTTTAGCAAGCTGGACCTGGTGCCGTTGAGGTCGCCGAGAGCTTCGCGAAGATTGCTTTCCAACTCATCAAGCCTTTGCTTCCAGGTGGTTGCTTCGACCTCTTTCGAAGAGAGATTCTTCCTGAGCCTTCTGACCTCTTCCTTCGCCTTAGATGCTTGTAGGTTGAGGTCTGTGAGCATTTTCTGCAATTCCTCTTTTTCTTGACTGTCTAGGATTTCGCGCTGCCGTCTCTCCTCTGCCAAGCGCTCTTCCAGATCACGAAATCTCTCTTTTTCGTCCTGTATCGTTGTTCGTGCTGAATTGAGTGCAGATTCAAGTTCACCGATCTTGATCTTATCGCCTTCCTGTTCCTCCCGAAGGAAAGAGATTTCGCCTTGGCTTGATTCAAGCTGGATTTCAAGTCTCTCATTCTTTGAGAGAGCATCGCGCAGACGTTTATCGAGGCTCTCAAGTTCCCTGTTAGCATCATCAAGCTCTTGCTCTAATGATTGAATCTTTCTAAGGTTGCCTTCACGATCATCCTCTAGCTGAACTAAGCTCTCGCTGACGTTTTTCATCTCCTGTTGCAAGGCGGCGAAATCCTCATTTTGGTTGTCAATATCGGTGAGAAGTCGATTACGCTCCTGTTCTTTTTGTTCGATCTCGTCTTCCAGTCTCTCAATGGTGCTGATTGCTTCCTCCCGTAGTTTCTCGCATTCTTGTTCTTTGTCTTGTAGAGCTTCGAGAGCTTCATCGCGTTCGGCTTGTAACGCTTGAAGGTCTTCGGTCTGAAGATCCAAGTCCTTCTTAAGCTCTTCCAACTCTTTCTCGGTATCCTCAAGAATATTAAGGTGCTGGTTTAGCTCCCTCTCAAGGTCCTGGTTGATTAGTTTTGTCTGGGATATTTCATCTCGGAGTGCTGCACATTTACTCTCCCACTCATCACGCTCGGGATCGCTCATTTGAGTAACACGGGTTGCACCGCTGGCTCTGGAGGCCGATCGCTGGTGGGCACGAGATATTGACCGTTCGAATATGCTATCTCCGGCAACTGATCTAACACCATCGCCCCTCCGTGCGGTGAGCTTTAAGTCCTCAATCTCTTGTTGTAATCGCTCTCGTTCGCGGTTACGGGAGGTAAGCATGGATGTTTGAGCGCCAAGATCTCGTCTTAGCTCTGAATTTTCAGTCCGAAGCTGTTCAACAAGCGTGCTACTAGTCCCACTAGCCGCCGGAGCTTGCTCGTTGGTGACGTCGGATCCGGAGTGAGAGCGTGTAGTGTAAGACGTGAGATTGCGCTTGCTGATGTTGTAGACATTTCTGATATTATGGTTCGTCGTAGGTGGGGGTTGATATTGGTCCTTGAGTCGTCTCACTTCTTCGCGGAGCTTCTCGGCCTCGGCCTCAGCTTGTTCCCTTCTAGCTCGTTCATCATCTAGGTCCTCCTTCCACATCCCCATAGCCTCGTTCACCCCAGCAGAAGGTTCGGAAGTATTCCTCTCACCCATGGATTTGATATACTCCGCCATACGTCTCTTTTCGACTTCTTTTGCAAGGTTCTCCTCTCTGAGCTTCTCAATCAAGGTTTCTGTGGACTCGAGTCGTTCTCTTAGCCAAGTAATCTCCTCTTCCATATCAGCCTGCCTTGAAGATTGGTCACTCTTGTCTTCTTCAGACCCGCTGGTCGTCTCTCGTGCAGCAGCTAGGCCGTCCTCTTGCGCTTTTATCTTACGCTCTAGATCCCGCACCTTCCGCCTTAAAGACTGGTTCTCTTTCTTCTCATTCGCAAGGTCAGTCTGCAACTGCACGTTTTTTGAGATCATCTCTTTGACGCCTTCATCTGAACGATTCTGTAGTGCTTGGTCAAGGAAATGAATTTTCAGTTTGAGGTCGAAATTCTCTTTGCTTAGTTTGTCGATCTTACTGTTCTGCTCTTTGAGTGTCAGGTTATGTTTGTTTCGACTGTGAAATGGCATTGCCATTGATGGTCTTTTATCTGGTGACCGTAGGTGTTTTTCCCGATATTCTCTTGCCACAGTATCGGGTACCTGAATGTCCTGGATGTGCCTGGCGATAACGGTATCGGTAGGAACTATTGGCTTCACACTGGACGCACAAGGTGTTGCAGGGGGGGTTGCAGAGCTTGGCCTTTCCTCATCAAGCCGTTCGAGATTCTTCTCAGATTGCATACCTGCTACTACGGATGTGCCGCTGATACTTCTTGTACGATCCCATGACGGGTTCGAGTCACTGTATCCCGAGACGGATGATGCTATGCTCCCAAGGCTGGGGAGCCTTGATAACCCGAAGCTAAGACGCCCCTGATTACTTGAACTTGGCGCAGCACCTCCGCTCTGCAATGCATAATCTGCCCCAAGCGTTGCATCACTTCCGCCATCTCCAGACATGTCGGATCGATTCGTGAAAGACGAAAGCGACGACCGTTGGCTTGCTTGCCGATTTTGAAGAAACCCGGGTCGCTTGTTAAGGCTGGTTGTGTTTGAGGGTGCGGATGATAGTGGTACAGATAGGTTTTCAATGCTCATATCTTGATGTTCGGCAGAGGCTGATGAGCCTTCTTCATAGGGCGAGAATTCCGGAGCCTTCACAGTAGATGCGCTTGAATGTGGCCTTTGCGAATGTTCTGATCGTGCTTCGTCATTGTCTTTGGATTCTTGCTCAATCCGAGCTGTGCCACCTTCTTTCTCCTCCCCTTCGGTGTTCTCTGCTTCGGTATTCTCTGCGAAACGAGGATTCGATGTTGCCCGAGATAAAGTTCGCTCTGCTGCTGCAGCTGCCGGAGACGATGGTAGGGGATCTGATGTGGATGTTCCCTCATCAAGTGACTCTCCATTTATATCATGTCCGGCCTGGGTATCAGTGTCGAGTCTTTGAGGACCCGGGGTTTTATATGCATCAGAGGGTGTAGGAGGGGAGCTCGATAAGAGCGAAGAATTCTCCGCCGCGGGATCGTGGATAGGTTCATGATCAGGGGCGTGTCCTGGGCCTTTCTCGTGTGACGAATTCTGAGAATGCGGTCTCGTGTTTCCAGGCGAACCTCCAAACAAGTATGTATCATCCACGCCAGCAGTTGGTAGCGCTTCTGCATTGATCGAGGGCTCTGGTATGAAACTGGATTCTATGTCCATCAATTTGCGCTTCATCTCTCGGTCCATTAACGCACTCTCCTCATTAATTATATGGCTATCAGCGGATTCGCTAGGGGCCTGGAGGAAACTGTCGTCATCATCGATGGGCAATGGAGGGAGTTCTGAGTCTGGTTGTTCGAACGACCGGACATCTTCAGCCTCATATAAGTCGTGAGACATTTTGAGTCCATTGGCAGATGGATAAAATGCAGGTATAGCGGTAGGCTCGCAGCCTTGGGGGTTGAGAGCTTCGTGGGAGTTGTAGGACGTGAGCGGTTCAATTTTGTATGGACTTGACGTTGTGCGCTGTTCGGAAGAGGGACGCGTTGCTTTTGATCGGCAAAAGCCTAGCCTCTGACTCGTTAGAGACGGTCACTTTGTGAGGGTATGTGAAAGATGTTGTCGCGTGGAAAACTAGTCGCGTCACATTATGGAAGGTAGGAGTGGACGAAATGTTGTGTTGTTTACCTGTCTGTGAAAGTTGCGATCTGACCGGCTGGGCACACGGTGAGATGCAGCGGTAATTACGAGAGGAGCGCGGATTCTATCAGGCCTCTATGGTGGATTGCGGAGTGAGGGTGGCGCATTTTGGGTCCTAGAGTTTTGTGCTTCATCATCGACTGCCAAAACACGGTTATGCGGTTTCCAGGAGAAAGTGATCTACGCGCGCCAAGACCACGTCAAAAGTCAACACCAAACGTCTATCCAAACCTTATTGAAATGACACACGCCTTTTGAAGGGGTGGCAGGCTCTAATTTTCGAGCATTTGAAAAGATCGCATTTAGGACGAAAGGCGTATGACACTTTCTAATTCCTTAGGTATATTTAGAACATGCATTGCTGAAACTCACGAGCCTCCATGTTTCATTGGCTTTGGTCAGCTTCGGAACATGTACAGAAAAACCCTCCAAAACCCCATACAGCCTGTACAGGTTCTGGTGTCCCCCAGTGTGCGCGCGACACACCACATCCAATTTCGCTAGAAACTAGTCAAATGTGCACCATCCAGCGTAAACACTATGCAGTTACGAAAGTCTCTGATTTTTAAGCTTAATTGTAAGAGCTAAACTTGAAGTTCTCTAGTGTGCAAGAAAGCGAAATTAGGTGTGTGGTGTTGCGAGCACACTGGGGGGCTCGTAGTTACAGGCTGCACAAGAATGCCAAGATTCTTCCATTTATGCAGATTCGCTTCGCAAAAACTTCACAAGCCAACCCAGATGATAAACAATCGGAAACGCCAGCCTCAAAGGAAAAGGGGAATAAGCTCGGTCCACAAGCTTCTGCCATACAGAGGCAAGATCTTCGACTATATTCAAAAGTAAGTCCACAGCCACAGCCGACCAGTTATTGCACCAAACGCCTTTTGCGGAATGAAAGAGCGTTTTAACGCTCGTTTGGTATCCCTAACATCACGCTCTATCGCTTCCGATGTTTCTCCAATCCCTAGAAACTCTCCGCAAATATGCGAAAGATACTGCCTTATCAGCAAAGCAGTCTCGTATGAGACCTCCACAAAAAAGGAAGTCCGCGGATCCCCACTACCGCGTTACTCAGCTCAACCCCAAAGTATGGGCGAGCTCTGAGATTTTCTTGGTACAGACATTCAGACAATCAGGGCATCATCTTAGTCTTTGGCATTTCCTTTTCCCTCTTCCGTGCCCTTTTCTCCATTTTCTTCTTCGAATCATCTTGGTCCTTTGTCTTTTTGGGTTTCTTAACCGGACTAGAGCTCACTTGATTTGTTCCATTCACTTCCTCATGATTTCGTTTCTTAGTTCGGTGGGTAGGCCGTGAGCCATCCGGCATCCTGAATTCTGGCCTTGCAGGTGTAGGAGTCTCGCTGTCTGATGATCCTAGAATTCCTGGATCCTCATCGCCGAATCCGGATGGTAGAAAGCGCATTCGAAGGCCCTTTGGTTGTTGCCGAACCGGCTTTGTGGAATTTATGTTGGACGACGCAGCAGCGGCTGAACCTGATGCCGGATCTGCTTGCGCTTTGGTAAGGTTGGGCAAGTGTACAACTTGCTGCAAATTAAGGGTCTGAGATATGGGGCTTGGAGCTGTGAAATAGTATTTAGTCTTGTAATTAAGTTTAACCAAGAATTTCATACGAACTAGTAGTATAGCCGCCAGCGCCAGGAACTAGCAGCTTCGTTGTACCCTGCTCTTCATTCTCACCGGGAAAGAGTCTGTAGTCAAGCCCCTTGTGATTAAGAATTACTTCACGGCGAGTAATCTTCTCTAGCGTTACTTCTTTAATTGATGTGATTGGAATGCCGGCTGGAGCCGTTATATGCCATATCTGTTTTCCCGAGAGGCTAGACTTATCGAACAATTTAAGTATATTTGACGATGAGGCGGGATGCCCTAGGATAGCTTTAAAGTCGCTGGGAGGTTCGAATGGTGGTGGAGGATGGAATGGGACTGTTTGTAATTGAGAGGATGCTGATTGACTAGACAACTGTCAGTTCTGCCACAGGCTAATATTGAAAGATCAATTTCTGCATACCTCGCTCTAGCATTTTCTCGGATATTTGTGTTCAGCTCCTCACTCTCGCTTTCCTCACTTCCGCTATCTTCGCTTGAGCTTCCACTTCCGCTTCCATCTTCTTCGCTGCTGCTTCCACTCGCGCTCTCTTCACTCTCAGCCTCTGCGTCCCTAGCATTGCTATTAGAGCCCTTCATAGGCACATCTGTCGTGTCGTGGTCCTCAAGTTCCTCGCTCTCGCTGCCGCTATCGTCCTCACTCTTGCTTCCCGACTCGCTGTAAGTTCGCTTTGCGCTAGACGTTCCGTTTGGTTTCGTTGGTGGGGCTGCCACAGCCTTTAGGGTTTTTACATTTGCACTCTTTTTGATATTGCTCTTCTTTCCCTGCGATTTATTCCCGGACTCTTCCTCACTGCTAACACCGACAAACTCTTCGCTCAGTTGAGATTTGGCAGTCTTTTGAGTCGCTTTATGAGGGCTTTTGGGTACTGAGCCCGGTAAGGGTACGTCGGTGACCCTGACCTTCTTCATCGCGGCTCCGTTACCATCTCGTGGCCTTCAATGGCCTTCAGCAATTCTTGAAAAAAGTTTACGAACGGCAGAAATGTGCAAGCTGTCCTGACCGCCCGGGTTACCAAGCCACTAATTTTCGCTCGGAATATCGAAATCACTTGCGCACTATCCCTACCCGGTACGAGGATGTGGCCCGTGCGCAAGCCTTAGGAACACAAACAAATATAGCCTTCTAATTGGCTAGTTCCCCTAGGACGGGTCAAGGGATAATCCTCATCAGATCAAACTAGTTCGCAACAAAACCCTGAGACTTTCTTGGCCTCAAAGTGCAATGGCTGAGAAGCGCAAGGCTGGTGAGCTTCATGCTCTAGCTGACTGTGAGTTTTGCTATTTCATCCTATGTTCGTTGATGAAGTCACCTGACTGTGTCACAGCAGTCGATTCCTCGAAAAATCAAACGCCGTTGAGTGCCTTTGCGGCTGCCAAAGCTCGTCTACACCAGCCACAGGCATCACAAAATGATCCTGGCTATCAAGATGCTCTAGAATATAACTCCAGATCAGCACGTATTTTCAGCAATTCAGGCACTGTTCCTTTTGCTGTTGATCCGCCAAACGTAGCATCAGAGTCTAGATCAGCACCGTTAGCCCCCAACGCTGAATCAGACATTGAATATGACACTGATGTTGATGGGGCCCCGTCGGGAGGCAATGGACTCCCTCCCGATGAACGCCCTGCCAATCGGTCTTGGACTCTTTGTACATGGACGCCTACGACTACTAACATAAAATCAGAATCCACTGAGCATATTACTATTTTCCTAAGACAAGCCGAAACAGTCACGTTTGTTGGAACGTACGAGATTGCAGTCCTGCAAGGTGTAGTAACCATCAACGGGGCGATCCTTCGAAGCCATCCAACATTTCCTATCAGATACCGAGTTTTCGCACCTTCTACACATGCGGTCCCAGTTGTGCAGTGCATTTCAAGTTCTCGATCTGAAGTTCAATTCTTCAGCTGTGACTACACGATGCGCTCAATGGAGAAACTGTCTCCATTATACTCTAGAATTTGGAATGTTCGGAAAAAGTATGAAAACGGACAGCTAAGCAGAGAAGTCCGATCGTTCAGCCTAGTAAGCTATTCGGGAACCCTTCAGACCCTCTTCATAATGGCTAATCTTATCACTTCAGATGACGCGAACAGAGGAGGATCCCCTGAAGAGACCGCTTGCTCCTGTTCTCATCTTACCATCCTGGCAAGCTTTGATGAACACAATCTGCTCATCCGAAACCCTTCCAGCTATTATGGCCTGTGGCCCAAACTACTCGGGCAAGTCAACGTTTGCCAAGTTTCTCGTCAACCGATTTCTGACTGAAAGACATAATACCCCTGTTTTCTTTTTGGATTTGGACGCAAATGAGCCAGAATACACCGTGCATGGCCAGATTTCTCTCGTTCTAGTGAAAGAACTCAACCTTGGGCCACCATTTACGCATCCTAGCTCTATTCCAGGCTTGGGTACCTCGAAATCTAATGAATTGGTTTGGGCCTATCCAATCCCGCTAAACGGAGCTGAGGAATACACTACCTACTTCTACCTTTGCTCCATTCAACTCTTCCAACACTATCAGGGACTCCTAGAAAAGCATCCGGGGTCACCCCTAGTGGTCAACACGCCCGGCTGGGCCTATATGGCGGGACTTGAAGTCCTCCTACAGACTATAACACGTCTACGACTTACACACGTTGTGTATCTAAGCAAAAGCATGACGCCTGGTGTGAAAGGGGCGTTGAAGGAAGCCAGCGAGTTATCCGGAGCGGCACTTTACACGCTTGAACCTCAACCAAACCCCAATACGACACGCACTGACTCCAGCCATCGCGACATGCACATGATGTCCTATTTCCACTGCGAAGGTATTGAAGAGGAGACTGGCCAGCGCGTGTATGAAGCCGAGCCCATGTCCTGCATGGCACCCTGGCAAATCTACTACGGCGAGGACAGTTCTACAGACCAAGGTTTCATAGGCTTCATGATGCTGTGCAACTGGGTGGATCCCAAGTGGATGAAGACAGTTCTGAACGGCAGCATCATCTCCATCGTCGTGACCGAAGACCCGGCCCTGCAAGAGCGATACGGCCAGCTGCCACGCACGACCAAAATGCGCCTCCCGTATTTCCCGAAAAGCGAGAACAACTATGTCGACCCGCCCGACCCCAAAACCTCGCGGCTGGTCTGTCTGGCGCTGCTGCGCGGCTTCGACCCGGGGCAGAAACTCGTGCAGTTGCTGGTACCGGCGGCGCATGAGGACCTGGTCGAGACGCTAGATCCTAGGAAGATCATCTTTGTCTTTGGCTGCTGCGACACCCCAGCTTGGTCTTACCTCGAGGATCCGCATTATGACAGCTATGAGGAGGCGCGGGAGCGGAGAGCGTGGAAGGACTTCAAGCCGGACGATGAGGATGATTTGGATATTGAGATTCCGGAGGAGTGGCGCATCGGCGAGCCGGATATCAAGCTGCCGCCGTGGGTTACGAAGGTGGAGGAGCTCGAGAAGTGGGGGAAGAGGAATATGAAGAGGAATGTGCGAAAATTCCAAAAGTAGGTGTTGATGGCACAGTGGGTGTTTGGCATGGTGGTTACTCGCTTGCTTTGTACTATATGGGCTTCGTGAACACATAACGCTTGAATGAGTGACGAATTGGTGATACCCCAAGGTGACGTCCATGGTACTGTAAGTTATACTCTCTCTGGAATGGAAAATAGAATAAGGCTTGAGACAACGGCCACCGCTTTACAGACTTAATTTGTGAGGATTTTTTACTTTTCCCATGTTAGAGTAGCGAAGTACAATTTGTGTACCAGAAGTTACGCTCCAACTAGGCAGGTTTCCAAAAGAAACGCTTGAAGGATAGTGACTGGTAGGAAATAGCCATGTCCAATCCCATCACGCTTCGTGGAAAGATTTATTAACAAGCAAGCTTGATTCAAATCAAACAAACAAGCCTTAGGGGCTGTTCTGTTGCAAATCACCTCCATGTCATAATCTATTCAATCTGTACGCCTTTTAGTGTCGCCTGTTTTGTAATTGGTGGCGGCTACTACCATGGCTGTTCCGCCTCATTCCGGGACAGAGTCGTCCTTAATTAGGAACGAGTCATGTATCGCTCTAAGCGGCTGAATTCCAGATTAATTACTTTATTCTGGAAGAGATCTTTAAAGATTAGGCTAATTATAAGGTAGTATAGTAGCGTAAGGCTTACTAACGCTATATATGGACCGCAGGCTGGCTTTCCATTCTCTTATCGTCCATCTTATCGATCCATTATCGATATGGATCTTATCGATATGGATTACAAATATTGTCCATACTTCCTCACCGCTAGAAAAATTCTCAGCTTTTACCTTCCCTTTACCCTATCGTACAAATATGGATTCTGAAGCAGAATCATCTCTTCTTGCGCCTTCAACTACCGTTAATTCGGCCTCAACTCGCCTAACAAGGGCCCGAACAGCCGTTGCAACATAGGCCCATGCTCGTACGGCGCTTAGCACGGAGCCAGAATATTTAGGTCAAAATCGTATTCTCTACTACATTTACTGTCTACAAGAATTGCCATATAGTAGCCTAGTTACTAGTAATTTTCGAAAGCATCTTAATTCAAAACATCTACTTTAGGTTAAAAAAGATACTAGCCCAATACAATTAGAGATACTTAAAAAACTTCAGCAACTATACATTAAAGCAGAGTCTTTAGGTTAAATAACAGAAATGGATACCCAGGTCTTTTAAAAACGACTAAATTAGGATATAATTAATAAGGCTTTAGTCTTATTAATTATCGTACAAAACATTCCATTCCGTATTATTAAATGGCCTAAATTTTATACTTTTTACTAAGTTCTCAATCTAGAATCGTCCAACTTTCTTATAATAGCACACTCTCAAATTATAAAAAAGATTAAACTATCCTGGCAAGCTCATAAAGATATCGTATAAAAGAAACTTTAGTCAGCAATATTAAGTATTTATCTATCGCTTAATATCTAGACCTCCCTAAATAGGCTCCTTCTTCTAGGGATCTGCGCCCACTTTGTTGATTGGGGCCAGGAGAAGCAATTAAAGGCCCTCCTTACCCTTCGTACGGTAGCAAATCATAGCGGAGACGAGCAATTCGCTACTCTTCTCCCAGTCCTTAAGGACTATGGTATCGTACGAAAGCTTAGGTCTATTGTTTATAATAATGCTAGTTTAAATAATACCCTTTATCGCAAAGTAGAAGCCTATCTCTTAGAAGAGGAGGAGATTAAATAGGATTTTACGTATCGGCGGATCCGCTGTACCGGCTATATTATTAACTTAGCCGTATAAGCCTTCCTATTTTGCAGTTAAATTAAAATAGAATAACTTAAGTCGTACAACGAACAGGAAGGAAAAGGGGAGGTAGGAGATAAAGAGGAGAAATAGGCAACCTTTTGGGTTATGGGACCACTTGGCAAGCTTTATAATATCATTATATATATCCGCAGTTCTGCTAGTCGTATGAAGGAGTTTAAGGATCTCGTAGAGAGAATAATTCTACTTAATAACCGTACAAGATGGAATAGCTGGTTTTAAATGCTAGCTATAGCCGATTAAAAGGCAGAAGCTATTAATACCTATACTAAGAACCACTTTACTACACTCTAGGCAGACTATCTCTTCCTAGAGGACTGGGAACGGCTTCGTACGACTAAGGAATTCCTTTAACCGTTCCACCGAGCAACCCTAGAGACTTAAGGAGATCGTGTAATAATCGATAGTGTACTCTTTACTATGGATATTCTTGTCTAGTACTTTAAAGCCGCACTTATAAGTAAACTTCCTACTAGATTAGACGATAGTAACACTATACGGTAGTCTAAATATGCTTCTAATAAGGAGTTTAGCTCTTAAATTAAAAAGGGGTAAGAAACCTTTAATAAGTACTACAGCAAAACAGACAATTTACCCTTTTATGCTGTAGCCCTTATTCTTCATCCAAACCGTTATATAAAGTATATTGAGGCTAACTGGAAGCCAAAATGGGTAAAGCCTGTATTAAAAAAGGTTAAAGGACTTTGGGAGTACTACCGGGAAAAGGCTCCTTCTCCTCTAATTTCTTTATCGTACGAAAAGAAACAACCTTAGGAGTAGGAGCTTGATATATTTAATCAGATTGCTTAAAAGTTAGGGAAGTATACTTAACCGCAAAGCTAGGATAAGTTCCAAGACTATTATAATGGGGAACCGTACGATATTGGTAAGATGTCAGCCCTTAAATAGTAGTGTTAAGATTAACAGAGAAAACGTTGGCCAAGGTTATCGTATATAGCAATTAATATTCTCTTAATTCTAGCTATGAGCGATAAACCAGAGCGAGTCTTTTTAGGGGGACGTCGTACGGTATTATGGGAAAGGGCGCAGATAGGAGCCGAAAACCTTAAGAGAGTAGAGTGTTTAAAGCATTGGAAACGAAGTGGTATTTTAGACGAAAAACTTGAGATAATAACTTAAATAGACTGTCCAATATCCGCAATATCCGCAATATCTATAATATCTGCAATATCTACAAGACTACAATATCTACCGAATTCTGCTAAGTCCGCTAAATTCTGCCGAATTCTGCCAGAACCGTAATCTACCCCATACATAGTGCGACTCCTATTAACCTAGCAACTAAGTTAACGATATATGCCCCTTTTATTATAAGGTCTGTGCGGAAATTAAATGGATAGACGTATATATTATAATTCTAAGGAGTATGGACTAGCGTATAGATATAGAGAGGTATGGACGAGTCTATATCGATAATAGATTGCAGCCTAATCCATGTATGGAAAGCCACACTGTATGGACCGCCAGTTATAAGGCCTTTTAAAATAATTATACTATATACTTAATTTTTATTTCACTTCTAGATATTAATGATAAATAGTTATTATATAAGGTCTAAAGTAGCTATATATTACGCATATAACGCCTATATAACGTCGCCAAAATAGTTACTTAATAAGTATATATTTAGTAATATATAATCGAGCTATCGCCTTCCTTTAGCTATAGATCCTTACCCTAAAGCCATTGAGGTGACGTGCGTTACCTCGTATACTTCGGTTTCTTCGTTAAGGCGTTATATTAAATATAGTTCTTGCCCTATAGCTTAAACTTAACCACCTCCGTCGTGACGTCGGCTTTCGAATTAATTAATTTTAGGGCGAGGATAGCGTCGTTAGATAGTAGAGGTAGGTGCACTAAGAGAAATCGCTCTATTGCGGAGGTAGGAAAGTTAAATATAACACCACAATAGTAAGTGTAGATGTAGAGCCGCAACAGCAGAAGCGACAGTAGTAGTGGTAGGATGACTAGGTGTCTTAAATTCTATGACTAACGCACTACTTATTCGACAGTAAGTTAGTAGTAGAGTTACGAGAGTTGCTAATTAGCTTTATATTGTGCATTAACTCCTCGGCGCTCTATTCCTCCTTAGCCGCAGTTCGAATTGGGTATAGATCTAGAGCTTTAGAAGTTAAATCAACCAAGATCTACTTTAATCCACTAATTAGAAGGCCTAATCCAAATCCATATTAAATTTGAATCCACACTGGAGCTCCAAATAGACCCTAGTCCAATAAGATCACAGGCTTAAGGAGCTATAGGGGCAGATAGTGCGGCTAATGCATAGCTGAGAGACCCAAGAAATGTAATAGTAAAGAGCAAGAAGTGGCACATGGTATCGACTGGGTCAATAAGCGGAGCTAAGAAATTGGAAGAAGTTTAATATGATTGTTAAAAGACGACCTAGAGGTCTTCATTATTCATAGAATTGATATGTTGAAGTGAAAGCTCTTAATGAAGCCATATATGGTAAGGCCGCACCCTGTAAGACGCGCATGCCCTTCGTGGCTTAGTCGAGTTGATATTAATCCGATAGGATTATTAGGATATTATCAGCTAACTTACTGCTAGGAGGACTGTCTGCTAGAATCTTGTCGATAGCGCTGTTACCTTCCTATAAGAGTATAGATTAGGGGTATCTGTAATTTATCTACCGTGTATATATAGCATCATTCTCTTTGTAGATTTTAATCTTTATACAAGTTCTTTCTTTCTAGACTTGTGGAGGATAGGTTGGATAAGCCTCTTAGATAATAGACCTATTAGCTAATAGTATCCGGAGACTATCCAGATAGTCTTAGTAAAATCCCTTTAGTATACTTATACTTATAATACAGCCCCTAATATTAAATAAAATTTTATTTATTAATATAGATTTATAGAGCTTATAAAGCGCTTTAAAATAGTACTACTTTTATTTAAATATCCTAAGGATAAGTAATATTATATAGATATAAAGCTTATAAGAGCTTTTTTTATATTTTATATATATATATTTGAAATTATACACCGTTTTAGCTGCCCTTAGGGCGCTATATCGGGTCTTCTATTTTATAGAGGTAGATCCTAGGTAACTACCCGTCTCACCTACAGCAGTGATTCCGTAAGGCCCTCATCCGCCTATTTACCACGTGCTATAAGTATATGGTGCCTAGGAGAGAAGTAAACGCCTTAAGTTAAAATTACAAGAATATATGCGTGTAGGGTAAGTTCCCGTATAGAAGAGATGGTCAAAATTAAATAATTAAAAAGTAGTAAGTACCCAAATTACCTCCGTTCCGTGCCGTATATTAGAGCCGGGCCTATTTTATGGGCCTGGACTAAAGAAGCTAATTTTACCATTAAATAGCTATTATATAACTATTAAGCGGAATAAGATTTTTATTAATATAGTTATTAAACTTATCTAGACTCTGTAGATAAGTATATTTTAAATAATACTAAAGACAAGCCTTATAAAAGGCAGAGAGGTTTTCTTTAGGCTCTAAAGGTGACTTTTAAGTTTTCTTAGTTACGTACAATATAGTTAAACTAAAAAGTATTACTTTCTTGTAGAATCTCTCCTAGAGCTTTTATACGCTAAAGAGCTTCTTTTTTCCTTTAACGGTAATATAATCATTCTAATCTTTTAAAAAAGCCGTATAATACTCTAGGTTAAGAACTTATAACACTAGATAGTATAGAGAATTATTTAGCTTTTTAACGTACTTTATAAGCTTTTCCTTAGCACGTTAGAGTTAAGGAGTTATTATTACGGCTTATATAAATACCTTTAAACCGAAGCTTATAGAATACTATATTACAAAGATACTAAGCTAAAGAGAAGGAAAAAAGGGGTTGCTAGGACTGATATAAATTAATATATAGGGTAAGCCGCTAAGGCGCTAGCTTTGGGCGGGCTAATTATAGGTTAGTAGAATATAGTAGAATTTGGTAGGTAATATGCAATAGCGCTATTATATTACCCCCCTCTTTAAAAGAAAGCCTACCCTTATATAACGGAACCTTATAGTAAGTACTACAGTGGGTCCTGTTAATGGGCTAGGTGTGTAGGTAATGCGTAAAGTCAACAACGTAATAATAACTGGTGGAGTAGTTGCCTAACAGATTAACTCTAATTGTATTCTGAGAATTACTATAAGGAAGGAACTATTTAGGTAGGGACTAAGGGTCCTTAAATACACAACCGTACTCCTATGAAATCCTTCTTATACGTAAGGTACGTATACTCTATCTACTCTATTGCGTAGATTATATAGATTATATTACGTGACTTAGTTACTATTTCTTATTATATAGTTCTACTGGATCTATTCTAGACTGTGCTTATATTAACCAACTAGCTTCCTCTAACTCCTCTTTAAGTAGTTATAATATTGTACTTAAAGCGTCCGTAACACTATTTCCCTCCTCTTTATCTTTATCCTTAAAGATTCCTAACATCTCTAAGTTGTTTACTAGAGGTATAATATCCGTCTAATTAATTTGGTTAATATTATTACTTATAATGCCTTTAAAGGTTTCTAAGCCTCCTTCTTTTTCTTCTATAGCTCGTTAGTCTCGTACTATTACTGCAATATTGTCTTTAGGTGGAATAATACTATCTCCGTATTCTTATTATGCGAAAGAGGGGCTAGTTTATATTACGCTGGTAAGTCCTTTATCTCGGTAACCCTCTTTTTATTTAAAGTATACCAAAGCGAATATTTATTTGTCTTACGACGTTCGCTCTATATCTAACGCTAAGTGTGCGTGTCCTATAACTCTTAATAGTTATTAAGTTCCCTAAGTAATTTGTTATAGGGTTTCATATTTAATCTGCCGCTATAAAGCTTAATAGTAAACTTGCGGGTGCCCTAGGCGAGATTTATTGCCTTTAACGCGAAGATTAAGCTCGCGCTAAGTGGGTAAGAGAAGAGGATCGTTAAGCCCTTAAAGCCCGCGCCTTTGCTTATGCTTGGCTTCTTCGTCTTAAGAAGGTTTATAAGAAGGTTTGTTTTAAGAAGTAGAAACTTATAGAATAAGGTCTGTAGGAACTTAGTGATAAAAAAATGGATTTTCTTTAATTAGCGAAGGAAACAACTCTAAGTAGTTTAGCAATCGCTCTTTCTAGGTCCCCCTTAGGTAACTTATTCTTTAGTAATTCTTCTTTAATATTACCTAACCTATTTTCTTCCGATACTTCTATACCTTTCCTATAGCATTCTTTAAATTCTTTAGTGGTTTTTAGGTAGTTTTATTATAGCCTATCTACTTAACCTCGTACTATGTTTTATCGTTAACGTCCTTATAACTAATAATCTTTAAAACTTACTATTTATCTTTTTCTTATTCTCTATACGTGTCTGCTTTATAAACTAGTAGCTTAACTTTCTTATATGCTGGCTCTAGCATTGCGATATGCTATATAGGGTAGATCTTTATCTTAGCTGGTAGGTTTAACTTAAATGTAACCGGTAAAATCCTTTAATTAATTTTGAAAGGTTCTAGCCTAATATAGTCTAACTTTTTGCTTAGTTATTAACTCTTAAAATTTTTGTATAGTAGCTACACTTTATCTTTCTCCTTAAGATCTAGTCCCTTAGATCTCTTAGCATTATAGTATTTCTTTATTCTTTGCTATACTACCTTAGCTATTTCCATAAGGTTCTTATAAAGATTTATTAATATCTCTATCCTTTACTTAGCTGTGCTACTTATCTTCTTTACTTAATGTAGTAATAGCGATATTCTTAGCTTATATCCATAGTT
>Ga0307515_10005759_pt1 | contig 25040 bp, 19 predicted proteins | sample 17_EM_MG_FD_194513 | JGI IMG/M metagenome (GOLD analysis project Ga0307515, IMG submission 194513) | Populus trichocarpa ectomycorrhiza microbial communities from riparian zone in the Pacific Northwest, United States - 17_EM | ecosystem: Host-associated > Plants > Roots > Unclassified | place... | reverse complement strand
GCCATCTATGATTGGAAAGGGTCAAGGCTGTCGGACTTGGGTTGCTGATAAAAATGATTCTGACCGACTAGTTCCAATTGGTTGCATTGGTGAACTGCTTGTCGAAGGACCGCTCCTCGCAAGGGGATACCTGAAAAATCCAGAGAAGACAGCGGAATCTTACATCGATAGTCCTAGCTGGGCCTCCTCAATTCGCCCTCGGCCAACTAAACTCTACAAAACCGGGGACTTGGTCCGTTACACCAACGATGGCGACATGCTCTGCTTAGGTCGGAAGGATACCCAAATAAAGATTCGTGGCCTTCGAGTGGAGCTAGGGGAAATCGAGCATCATGTCAAAACCAGCTCTTTCGGCGCTCAAAAACAGGCTGTCGAGAAGATTCTTCTCGGAGGCGACGTCGAGAAAGCAGCTCTTGCTGCCTTCGTTGTTCCTTCGCCGGACGATATCAACAACGATAGAGGTGAAGTATTGGCCTTGTCGGTGAATCTCAATTCAAAGTTCTTGCAGCTCAGAGATTTCATTGGAAGATCTTTGCAGGCATACATGGTGCCCTCTCTGTATATTCCGCTCCCGCGAATGCCCGAGACTCAAACTGGAAAGATCGACCGAAATGCACTTCGACGCATTGGCGCAGCCTTGACCCTAGAACAAATTGAAGTTTATTCTCTTGGAAATGGAGAAGATGCCGCTTCGAAACGCGCTCCATCAACGCCCGTGGAGATAGCCCTGCAGTCGCTTTGGGCACAAATTCTCAACGTTGATCCTGCTTCCATCGGTGCTGATGACAGCTTCTTCAACAAGGGCGGAGACTCCATCAAAGCAATGCGGCTGACTTCAATGGCAAGATCACAAGGCTTCAAGTTGATTGTGGCGGATATCTTCAAAAACCCCGCCTTGTGCGACATGGCGGCTGCCGCCATCCTAGAAGATGGCACTGTCTCAATCAATGCTCTTCTTCCTCCATTCAAGCTAGCGTCCGCCGATGGTGACGGGAACGTCGACACACTTATTGAAGACGCCGCAACGCAATGCGCTGTCGAGAAGGACATGATCGAGGACATCTACCCTTGCACGCCTCTTCAGGAAGGACTCATGGAACTTGCTACGCAACACGAAAGCGCTTATACGGCCCAACGAGTGTTCCGTATTCAGGAAGACATCAATATTCAACGCTTCAAGGATGCATGGGCACGGCTCGTCGCACTTCACCCTATCTTGAGAACTCGTATCATTCTACCCAAGGCATCGGGTGCAATGCAAGTGGTGCTCAAGGAAAGTGTTTCATGGCAGCATGAAGCCCCACTGTCTGAATACCTTGCCAGCGACAAATTAGTGTCAATTAAATACGGCAGCCCCCTTGCTCGGTATGCCCTAGACTCAGAGAATAACTACTTTATCTGGACGGTTCATCACGCTCTCTACGACGGACATAGTGCCAATCTCCTCATGGAACAGTTGGAAGCTCTTTACAATGGCTCTCAAGTTGGCGTCGCACCAGGCTACAACCAATTCATCAAGTTATTAAAGGAAATAGATGCGGAAGAATGCAGAGCCTTCTGGACCAAACAGCTGGGTCAAGGTACGCCAAACAGCTTTCCTGCTCTTCCTTCGGCCACCTATCAGCCATCCCCCGACTGCGAGGTTACCAAAACCATTGAGATCGCACGCGATGCAAATCAAGGCTTCATGCTTTCAACAATCCTTCGAGCGGCATGGGCTATTGTAACGGGCCGATATATGAGTTCCGAAGACGTCGCATTTGCGGCCACACTTTCTGGACGCAATGCACCTATTCAAGGCATTGAGAGTATAATCGGGCCTACAATCACCACCGTTCCTATTCAACTTCAGGTGAACTCAACCTCCACCGTAGCAGATTTCCTGTCAAGAGTTCAACAACAAGCCACCGATATGATTCCTTTCGAGCATGCAGGCATCCAAAACATCTACGCAATGGCAGGAGACAAGCTAAACCTCAAGAATCTCTTTGTCATTCAACAGCCATTGGGGGATCTGCAGAAATGCGAGCTTCTCGACGAGGTTCTTGATAAGTCGCTTCTCCGTGGCTTCCATACTTATGCGGTCGTCGTAGAATGCGTGGTCATGAGCGAAAGCAAGATCGACATCGAGCTACATTTCGATCACAAGGCTCTACCGGAAGCATCAGCTCGAAGAGTGATGGATCAGTTTGAACATGTAGTTCATCAACTGAACAGCGTATCATCGTCCACTATTCTGAAAGACATCGGTCTTGTCAACCCGAAGGAGCTTCAGCAGGTGGTCGAATGGAACAATATGGTCGACATTCAGGATGTTGAGAACTGCGTACACCACATATTCCAAGAACAGGCCAAAATCCAGCCAGATGCAGAAGCTGTCTCTTCTTGGGACGGATGTCTTACCTATCGTCAGCTCGATCGGCTCTCAGACAAGCTAGCTGTCTACCTTGCCGAGAAAGGAGTCAAACCGGAATACCTTGTACCAATGTGCTTTGATAAGTCCATGTGGACAATCGTCGCCATGATGGGTGTGCTCAAGGCAGGAGGAGCTTGCGTCCATCTTGGCAGAACGGCGCCTATTGCACGAATGGCACAGATCATACAGGAAACTGGGGCAACCATCATTCTCACAGACAAATTCCATGCTCATCAGTTCAATGGAGTCGCGGAAGCTGTAGTGATCGAGCCAGATCTTCTTGCACGCCTCTCCTTAGCTACGCCACTCCCTCAAGTTTCTCCGACAAATCCGGCATTTGTGCTTTTTACGTCAGGCAGCACGGGAAAACCTAAGGGTGTCGTGGTTGAGCATGGCTCACTTTGTACCAGCTCAAGAGCTCACGGAACGAACCGCAAGATTGGGCCGCACACCAGACTTTTACAGTTCGCTGCGTATACTTTCGATGTTTCTGTCGCGGATATCTTTACGACCCTCCAGCGAGGTGGATGTATTTGCATACCATCGGAGGACGAGCGTATCAACGACTTGGCCGGCGCAATCAATAGGATGAACGTCAATTATGGATTCTTGACTCCAACTGTCGCTGGCATGCTGGACCCAAAAACCGTCCCAACCCTCAAAACGCTCATTCTGGGTGGAGAGTTGCTCACCCAAGACAATGTGCAGACATGGGCTCCGGTTGTTCGTCTCATAATCAGCTACGGAATGACAGAATGCAGCATTCACTGCGTGGATGCTGTTCCTCTAACCCTCGAGAGCGATCCAGCCAATCTCGGTCGGCCGTCTGGATGTCTAATGTGGATCGTAGACCCAGACGACCACAACAAGCTCGCACCAATTGGCTGCGTTGGTGAACTAGTCATTGAAGGAAGGATGGTTTCTCGTGGATACTTGAACGACAAAGGAAAGACAGATGCAGCCTTCATCACAAACCCAGCATGGGCACGAGAGGCCGGCGCAGCCCGACGAATGTACAAGACCGGTGACCTTGTCAGATATAGTGCGGAAGGGGAGATTTGTTACATCAGCAGGAAAGACTTTCAAGTCAAACACCATGGTCAACGAATCGAGCTCAGCGAGATCGAACACCACCTTGTCGCCGACACACGAGTGAAGCATGCTGTTGCTCTGCTCCCGAAGTCTGGATATCTTCAAAAGAGACTGATTACAGTGCTCTCTCTGGAATCTTCCGCTTTGCCTCTGAGCCCAGAATCACAGCTCGCATTAGTTTCCGGTCTAGACAAAGGTGTTGCAGATGTACAGATTGCATTGGTCCGCAATAATCTGGCAACAATAGTACCTGAGTATATGGTGCCTGCGTTGTGGGTGGTCGTCCGAGCGCTTCCGTTAACACCAAACGGCAAAATGGACAGGGTCACTACCCTCAAATGGGTTGAAGAGATGGAAGAGCATATTTACGAATCGATCGCCGCCGGTGATACAGAGGAAAGTAGTTGGGCTGCCCCAGCAACCGTCCAGCAGAAACGTCTACAAGAACTCTTAATCGATGTACTTGGCTTGCCCGGCATCAACATGAACCGTTCTTTCCTCGACCTCGGTGGAGATTCGATCGCAGCCATGCAGTTGAGGGCCAAGTGTCAGGCTGCGGGCATTTCGCTCACAGTCCGCGACATCTTAACATGCGAGAGTATATCGCACCTGGCCATTGAGGCAACATTCCTTTCTGAGGAAGGCGCAGCCTTTGAAGAAATTGTCGACAAGTCTTTCCCGTTAACAGCATGGCAGCAAGCATGCATTGAGTCCTTTACTACCGATTCTACTCAGACGCACAACCAGACTCTACTACTACGTCTAGCGTCGTCTACCACAGTGCCGAAACTAGTCAGGGCGATCGAAGCTCTTATCCAGCAGCACTCTATGCTCCGGGCCCGTTTTACGCGCGACTCTAAAGGTCAATGGAACCAAGTAATCACCAAGGAGCTTACAGCATCGTATAAGTTTGAAGCCCATGCACTATCGACGGATAGCGACATCAAAGCATTCTTGTCGAAATTGGAAGCCGAACTGGACATCGAGAAGGGACCTTTATTCGCAATCCACCTATTCAACCTGACCGAACAACCGGACCAACAAGTCATGACAGTCACTATCCACCCATTGATTGCCGATATTACCTCAATGAATATAATCGTGCAAGATCTTCAAGACCTATTGCACAACGACATCATTTCCTCCAACAAGGCATTGCCATTTCAAGCATGGCTACTTGCGGATGGAACAAGCGCCGATAACGAAGCCACCAATACTCCTATCGACCTTACCTCATGGGGAATCACCGACCCAGCACAGATTATGGCGAGTATGGTCGAAAAGTCATTCACTTTGCCCTCCAAGACTACCGATTTGCTATTGGGTGCCAGTAACCATGCGCTATCAACGCAACCTATGGACGTCATCCTTGCTGTTCTCGCTAGAGCGTGGAACACAGTCTTTGGAGTCCGATCTTGCTCGTCACTTTCCATCAAAGAAGATCGGAGAAGTTCTAGGACAGTCGGTCAGTTTAACCGTATCCGTCAATTGCCGAAGTCAAACAGTGAAGACTTCATCCAAGTTCTTAGCGAATTCAAGGATGCCCGCGCTCAGAATGATGCGAGCCTATCATTGACACAGCCACTCCCCGGCTGCGTGGAAATGCTCTTGGAATACTCCGACTACAGTATCTCCAGAGCAAACGAAGAGATTATTCAACGACCACAGTTGGGAGAACCTCCTGCAGTATTAAATGTCTCTGCCATAGTTGCAAATGGCGAGCTCACGATCAAATTTACACACAGCGATCAACTCGCACACCAAGATTCACTATCACGTCTTGTCGAAATCACTGAGCAGTCAATCCCCGATCTTACCAGGACCTTAGCCACAATGGCGCGAAAGCCAACCCTAAGCGATTTCCCTCTCCTCCCCATGGAGTATTCTCAGCTTGCTATTCTCGAAAGGTCACTCCACGAGATTCGTGTCCCCTTCTCCAACGTCGAAGCCATTGTTCCTTGCACGCCCCTTCAACAACGCATGTTGGTCAGCCAGAGGTTGACACCAGGAACCTACCAATCAGATACAGCGCACAAGATCACATCTCCCAGTGACAATGGAGCTGTTGATATTGCGCAGATCCGGGATGCTTGGAGAATGGTGACTACTCGACATGAAGCCCTGCGAACTGTTTTCATCCCCAGCATTGTCCGGCCGGCTGAATTCGACCAAATTGTTCTCAAGTCGTACATTCCTACAGTGGATGTGATCAAATGTGAGGAATCCAGCGTCAACGAAATTATCGAACAGCACACCACTGTATCGCATTCATCATTCAAACCACACGTGGGCTTCACTATTTTCCAAACTCCTTCAGCGCTGTACTGCAAGCTCGAAATCAGTCACGCTCTGCAGGACGGCATGTCCACTCGCACCATCTACCAAGACCTCGTTCTTGCATACCAGGGCCTGCTCCCAGAAGGCCCTGCACCAGGCTTCCGTGAGTATGTGTCGTGGCTTGCAAGTCAGGATATGACACCATCGAGCGAGTTCTGGAATACTTATCTCTCCGACAGCAAATCCTGCCACATTCCTCAATCCGGCAGCAAGGGAGATTCAAAGGGGGAAAATCGCCTCGTGCCAATCGAAGTAGCAGTGTCAGCCGCAGACATCACCCAACTCTGCCGCAAGCACCAGCTCACGCCCGCGACGCTGTTCCAAGCCGCTTGGATCCTCGTCCTGCGCGCCTTCACCGGGTCTGACGATGTACTTTTCGGCTACCTAACAGCTAATCGTGAGCTCGACATCGCTGGCGTCGATGAAATCGTCGGTCCCATGATTAACATGCTCGCATGTCGTATGAATGTTCCTCTTGACAGCGGCACCGAGAACTCCATGACCACTTACGACCTCCTCAAGAACACTCAGGCGAGCTTCCTCGAGACGCTGCCATACCAGCACGGCCTCGTCGCCGCCGCAAGCGCAAAAGAGCAGAAAGATGGCATCCTTCCTTGGAACTCCGTGCTGTCAATTGAATATGCTTCCGAGGAGAGTGGAAACGGGTACTACCCCAGCAATACTTCGGCTAGCACCGGCGCGTCCCCGCTGGGCTTTGACACGTTGTATGGTACACGTGCTCCTGAGTTCGACGTCGTGCTGGGTGTTTTGCTTGGTGAGAAGAGCCTAGAGCTGCAGTTGGGATACTGGGACGGGTGCATGGATGAGAAGATGATGAAGGAGATTGTTAAAATGTATCGGGAGATTGTGGAGGAGTGGGTGCGTATGGAGGATTTGAATATGGGTGTCACGCAGCTGGCTGCGTTGACGCGGGTATGATAGGATCTTGATAGGATCTTTAGAGCGGGGAGGTGTAGAGTTGGAATAGTTTTCGTTTGTGTTTATTATATTTGGCGTTCACGTCGGGGCGTTGGGATATCTTTTATCGTTTTCATAGGGTTGGCGCGTCTGTTCTTGCCGGTGGTTGGGGTTTCTTTTATTGTCTTTGTGGAGCTGGCGTTGCTACCTTTATAAGTAGAGTATGTACCATTGTTACGATTGCAATAAAGTTTTCTCTACAAATAGAACCATGTGAGCACTTTATCAGGAAGGAACGAAGCGAAGTGATTACAAATGTCTTATCACATTTTTCCTGTGTGGACTGACCCCGACTCACAGCGATCAGCACAATAGTCAGCCAAGCTAGAAGTGAATTGATTATGTGAATATCATGTGGGAAGCTGCTACGGGCGAAGTATTTTGAAATATCCAACATAAATATCCACCTAGAATGAGCCATTTCCAGCCATTACGACCTTCTCTCCGTCACAATGGCAGAGGTGGCAGTACCCAATACTCAAGTTTCGAATTTCGGGCATTTCCGGGGAGTTGCGACTCTTGTTCGGTCGCGTGTTAGCATAACTTCTGCCCCGCCATCGCCGAATGTAGTCGGCAGAATCTCCGGACATTCGAGGCCAGGCCCGTTTCAGACTATTCTACCCACATTTGAATCTTTCGGCTTTATTTCTCCGTCATATTGCAGCGCGCAATAAGGTAGATCTTCATACTTCGCTTGTCCCGCAACTCTCGCCACCAACGCACTCCCAATCTAGCACTCATCATCTCTCCAGCTCCACCGCTTGATTTTATTAACCGCCTTTTCCCTCTACAACCGCTCTGCTTCCGTTTCAGGTTCGTCATCGGCCTTAAATTCCATATAGTCGCCCTCATAGCTCATGTCGAAAAGACCGTAAGTGAGAACCTTTGCAAGGTCTAAAATGAGTATGTGGCGTAGATCGCTGCCTCGATGTTCGCGAGCCGCCATGCGCACGAAAGTAGCACATGCGGCTGCACGAGACAGTGTCAGGACATTACATGGTGATTGTGGCGTGCTGCGAGTCTTTGGGATCGGATAGAATTCATCTAGGTTAAGACCAGTCCAAGACAAAGGAAGGAGGATAAGTCGGCGTGAGAGGTAGTTGTGTGGGTTGTAATCGTTAAGTAGGAAATAAAATCCTATGTTCGTGAAGTCGGATGTGTACGACGGCAGGTACTTGTACCTACTGATAGGTCGTAGCCTGTTATCGGTAGCTATCTGACATGCTCTCGAGAGTTGCTTGACCGAAACTAGATAAACTAAATCCTAGCCGTCGATGGGTAGAGATGCTTACAGATGTGACAGCGGGATAGCTAAAACGCTGAAGGAGGTGGTACGACAATAAAGGAACCTCAGTGAATCCTCTCACTTAATTTGTAGTCAACTATAATTACAATAGGCTTTTTAGTCTTGCGACAGGACACTGGCACTAGGGCCATGCTGTTTTGCAAATCCAGTCTTTTGGATATACGATTTGCCTAAGGTCAAATTAGAGCCTATCGTGCAATCTACCTACTTCGCCTAATTTATTTGTAATATTACGCTGGCGACTAAACTTAAGCAATACTGATTTAAGAATACCTCTATTACCATTAGAGTCAGGAAGCTATGTACAAAAATATCTATCTGCACCAGGTTTTATGATATTCTTCATCTTCATCCACCCCTATACACTTCCTCCCCACCACCATCCACCAGCCCATTAAATCCTCCTCCCACATCTAATCCCTCTCCAAATTACACCATCTACCCAACCCAATATTATTACACCTCCCAACCCCCTAAGTATCCAAAGCACATCGCCGTGCGGATGACAATGGCCTGGAACTCAATGTAAGACATAAAATATATATATGACGCATTAAGTGTCGAAAACAAGCGGTGGTACGGAGTGGGTATCTAAATGCTCCCGACCATAGACGCTAGACAGCTCGACAAGAGTGCAAGAGAAGGAATCAGTGCCGGTGGACAATTGTCTACGGTCGCTCTGTGAAGGTGAGAAGGCAGTCGTCCTGTCGAGTCACGTTAGCAAGGTTGTTTGAAGCCAGAGATAGTATATCTATGCGGAGTAATGTACCATTGGGAACAATGTCGCGAAAACCTTGATCTCCTCACTCTTATCCGTGACCTTGTGTTTCCAGTCTAGGAACATGCTAGCCTTGCCCACCATCAGCATCAAGTTCATGACGGCATAGGTCTGGCCAAGGCAGTAGTGGGGACCGGTGCCGAAGACGAGCCAGTTCTTGACCTGCTTCTCGGCGTCGCCAGTTATCCAGCGGTCAGGGTTGTATGTATCTGGGTCTGGGTAGGCTTCAGCGTCGTGGAGGGCTAGATAGGTCGTTGGGACAATCATGGAGCCTGCAATGTTTCGTCAGTTATATTTTGCTCGGGAATTCTGGGCGTGACGGGGTCTGTTCGTAAACATACCTTTTGGAACGGTATAGTCCTCGGTGATCGGGAAGGCCTTCTTGGCAACATAGGGCACCATAATGACGGGTGGGCGATACCTTAGCGTCTCCTTAACGACCGCTCTTGTGTATGTCAGGCTTTCCATCAAGTCCATTGTCACCGGCATGTTCCTATCGCCACCCCTGACTCTCAGATTTTCCTCGCGTACCTTGTCCAACAAGTCTGGTCGGTCAGCCATGATCTGGAACAGCCATGTAGATGCGGAGCTAGTAGCATCCTGCGAGGCAAAGAGGAAGGTGAACAGCGTCATTGAGATCTCGAAGTCAGAGAAGAGTCGGATGAGCATGCTGGGCTTCTCGGTATCGACTTCCTTGCCTTCTGCGACTTTCTGGCGGTACCGTTCGGATTTCAGCATTTGGCTGACCCAACCATCGAGAATGCACTCTGTCTTGCCGCCAGCGGCCATGCGTACTTTGCTCTTGGCTGCACACTTCGCGAACTCCTCGAGAACCATGTCAGCGGCTTTCTTGCCATACCAGCTCTTGGTCCACGGTAGGATGATCGGGAAGTTGACAAGTTCGAGGGCAGCAGTGATTAGGTAGTAGTCGTCCGCGATCTTCTTGATAGCATGGTCTGAAATATAGTGGCCGACGAAGGTCCTGCAGCTGACGGCGCACATGAGTTCTCTAAAGTCCGGCATGAACGGCGTTGGCTGTCCCTTGTGCTCCTCTTGCGATATTCTCAGGAATTTCTTGAAATATTGGATGTACACTTCTTCCTGGCCCGGGAGGTATGTCTCGAGAGCTTGACGCGTGAAGAGGCCATTAAGACCCTTTCGGTAGTCGACATGGGCTTTTCCGTCTAGGAAGACCCAATTGGTCGGCCGGAGGAGCTTGTAGGCGGCATCGACGACGCATGGCTTGACGAAGGCAGGAGAATTGAAGACTTTGCGTGCCATGTCGCGGGTAGAGGCAATGACGACGAATCTGTGCTCCGAATACAGCAATTAGCATCAAATTGGAGGACCAGACAAGTAGCGAGGACTCGACGTTGGAGGATATAGGGGCGCATTACTTGTGAAAAACAGAAACGCAACTCAGAGGTCCGCTCAACCATTTGGCGTGGTACTCGCCGAACTTAGGGTTCATTGATTGAAGAAAGGGTCCGATAAAGGGGGTCTTGAATGTTGGGCCAACAATCGATCCTTTGTTCCAGATATACTTGACTGCAGAGTTGTTAGTATATTCGCGCAAGCGCAATTGAGGGTTTCCAGTTTACATTGATCGTATGCAACAAGCATCAGGAATACGGTGAGTGTTATCGTCCAGCCGTTGACACCATTGAGCAGAGTAGATACAATGCCATTGGTATCGAACTGGCTGATTTTGTGGGCAAATTTGGCGTCTGCTGTGGGCGAGACGAAGCTCGCATTCGCAACCATTGTGAATGGAGAGCAGGCACAGAAGATGGAATCCCAGTGCTCCTCGTAGAAAGTTTAGGAGTCTAAGAGAAGCTTTGGGGAGAAGGTTGGAAAAGAAGGGCGAAGGCGATATGACAAGCGGGCGACACCCTGTGCACTAAAAGAGCCCAGGCAATTCGCCAGGTCAAGAGTGAGTGAGTGAGGTTGGATTGGGCATGCAGGGTGCTTAATTTCCGTCGCTTCCATCTCCGCTTTCAGGCTTTGCCCCTGCCAAGACTTCTCAACCAAACCACCCTCGAAATCCTTCATCCACCTCCCGCTGCTATCAACACTCTATCACCAGTCTATCACCACCATTTATTCTACAATTGTATCCAAGAAAAGCCATGTGGGAGCGATTTTTCCGCTCCTAGTCTTGATGCCTTTCTAGTGGACCTTGGAGCGCCACAAAACATCCACCCTCCTTTTTATCCCTTGGCGTATTGCTGATCAGCATCACGGATATCTAACATGATAGTCACTATGCAGGCTAGAAATATACGTGATCTGTTGTAGAAGAGGGTCTGCCCCGTTGCAGCTCCATAAGTGCTATCTGAAAGTCCCTGGTACCTTCCTGTACTAGTCACACCGCCCGTAGTTATAAGGTAACAAAGCAAAGGAAAATTTCCTACAAGATTGCAATTGACTCTGCTAGGTCCTCTACTCTATGTATCTTTCGGCTTCGTCATCGTCATCGTCGGTAACCGCCTCTCTGGGAGACAGTAATGAGTGTCCCTTTTCGTTGTCATGACGAGAAATATCAACAATCCTTTGTTCTATCTTACGCATTTTGCGCCGGTGAGCTCTGATATTCTTCGTCCCGAGTCGAGCACCATTCTTCAGCACGTTGGCTCTAAGCACTTTCGCTAAGCCCACAAGGCATCGAATATTAGTTTCCCCCTCATCATCTAACGGACTTAGGAACGAAGACTTGAAAGAGGGTGATAGGTGATGGACGGTTGGCTTTGCTGGAAAGTGAGGAGGTAGGGAGTAGAGGGCCGAAAGGGACCGACGTGGGGTTCACTTCATTTCAAAGTTTATTCACTCGGCTAGAAACCTTTGCCTTGAGGGCGGTGCAAAGCAAGGTCCATACGCTATTATTTGCCAGATGATAACTGCACAGTTTTTCGTCGCCGATATTAAGAGCAATATGTTGGATGTTCTTTAACGCAGAGGATGGGCAGTCATTGAGAAACGCGAGACAAACCGAGGATGGCCAACTGGTGTAGTCATCGTAGAACGCGAAGGTATCCTCATGTAGAAAGTCTAAGAGACTTCTTCATATATTTGGCGACCTACGGGGGATATTTTCAGGTCCATTTTCTCCTCACGACGATTCCTTCTGGCCAGTGCACATTCTAAGTATGTCCTATGCGCATTGGGATCCAGCGTACAAGGAAGCTGTTCTCTTTCGTGCTAACCAATGATATAGGGAACGTACTTCTAAAGTGCACAATGGAGGCTGCTGGTATTTCAGTGGTAGACTTCCGCTAACATTCACCAACATTCCCGCAAATGTGCGAAACCTGTGTGGGACAACGGTGGTCTTGATTTGAATTTTTTTGTCGTATGCTAGAGCAAAGCATAGATCCAATCGCGAAGTTCCCGTGGTAACTCGAAGAAGGGAAAATAACCCCTCGAAGCCTTGGGACCCGCTTCGATGGTATTGCCATTAATTGGGGACTGATAATGCTGCTCAAAATTGTAGAATGTACGTGTCGGATTCGTGAATGTGTTATTGGCGAACACAGTGGAAAACAAGACTGGGCCGAGGGAGGAAGCTGGCTTCGTGGATTTAACTGGAGTGAAGTCGGCGTAAAAGTAATAGTCATTCCAGCGGTGAATGTTGTCATCATTTGGTTCAAGCAAAGTTGACGCCCAAGGACGAAGTACTTTCCAAACAATGCAACAAATAGTGAGTGCGCTTAAATGAAGTGAGCCAAAACACCGACTGTCGCACTCAAAAAGCATCAGATTACTTTCCTTCACCTTCCAATGCTCATATCATACAATGCAAATCTCCAAGAGGACCCCGACTCAATACTTAATGTTGCCTACGAATGCAGTTGAACCGAAAGTACCCTTTGCTATCATCACCCTGTGATAAAAGCCCATATACTAGCGGCCATGCGCGCTACGTCGCCATCCAGCGATCCTCATCATCGGCAACATCGTAGTCTACCTCTCCGCCTCTCACGCTATGATCTGTGCTGCCATTAGCATGCTCCCCCATAGCAACGTCGTTATCAATGGCCGGTTCTTGCTTGGCGGGAGTAGTAGCTGCAGCTAGAGCAGCAGCGGTAGGGGTACTGTTGACCCAGGAGAGTTCAACTTTCCCAGCATTGGGAATTTCGGTTGCGGTGGAAATGAACTGGAATTCTGTCAGTATATAGAAAGGTAACGTTATAAGAGGACATTGGGGACGTACGCTCTCAGCGACATAGCGCTCCTTGAAGGTGACAACCTGGGCGTCTTTGCGGTCCGGATGCGGCTCTATGCTTTCGAAATCAAAGTTGTTCTACCAGAATTGTTAGCCAATCAAAATTCTCCTCGTGTGAGGTGCAACACCGGAGACCAACAAATAGATATTGCCGCAAGGCCTCATCTCTCTCCGTTCCCGCCTCGACTCCTGCCACTGCAACTTTCTTAGGCCGATTGTCAAGTCTCTTGACTCCACCACGCCCACCACCATAGGGTGCACCGGTGAAGCTACCTCGGCCGCGATAAGACCCTCTGTATGGATCAAAACCGCGCCCTCGTGGGAAATAGCCTCCGCGACCTCTATATCCGCCCCTGCCTCTTCCCCTTCCTTGACCTTGCCATGGCTCCTCAGGATTAAGTCCAATACTCTTAGCTTCAGCCTCAAGTGCCGCAAGCTGTGCTTCCAAGGCTTCTTTCTTCTTGCTCTCCGCAGTAGACGCACTGCTGCCCTCTTCCGCCGCTGGAGCTTCAGCCTCGACACTTGGTGCTTTCCCACCCGTCTTAGCCGCTAGCTTTTCGAGCAATTTCTTCTTTTCCTCTACTTGCTCTTTCAATTTCCTGTCAAGCTCCTCACGCTGTGTCGCTGCCTCCTGACGCTTCCTGATTTTCTCTTCATATGCTTTCTGAGCCTCGGCTTGCCGTTTCTCGATCTCAGCCGGGTCGATCATTTCCTCATCTGGCTTGGAAGCGGGAGGCGATGCAGTCTTTGCCGAGCCGTTGGGGTGAGCAGATGGCGTGGGAACTGCATCAGGTTTATACCAATATACCTTGACGAATCTGTTGTCAAATATAACTTTGGGGCTATCGTAGGCGCCACGAGCTGCAAAATAGTCATCAAATTTAACAATCGCAAGCCGTTTATAAGCCTGCATTTGGATGCCGACAATGTTGCCAAATTGCGAAAAGAAGTCATGAACTGATTGTTCGTCGAACTTCTCTTCGGGAATTTGCTCCACAACCACGGTCGTGTTCGAGCGATCGAAATTCGGACCGGCGTGAGAGAAGGATGCACGTCCTCGATTACTCGAGAACCCACCCCTATCACCACGCCCACGGCCTCGTCCTCGTCCTCTATCACCGTTACGATGGCCGTCATAAGATCCATGTCCATTAGTGGGCTTATGGGGCTCCACCGCAAGAGATGCTTTGTTGGGGTCATATTCTAGCACCGGTTCGTTAGCGTCGCAGTCCCGCCTGATTCGTGAGTCTCGGAGTGATGAAATATATATACCCTCTGCTGAAGGAGGAACAACAAGGTGGTCCGCTCCATGTTCGTATGGGCAGACACTACCCAGCGCACAGAATCCTTTGGTATCATAATCTTTACACCTCTCCTTTCTTCCTGGCGGAAGATCACGTCCAGGCGACCCTGCTTGACCAAATGCTGGAGGAGAACCAGCCAATGGTAACGGTGGCATTCCCGGGAGAGGAAATCCCATGGCCTGCATCGCGAGAAGACCAGCTAATGGATTGTTGGGGTCGAAAGACGGGAATCCGGGCGGAGGAGTAGGCATTGAGGGTAATGCCGACATGTTAGGCAAAGAGGCCCCTGGCATACCTGAGAGACCTGGAAGACCTCCCATGGCAACATCCTGGCCGGGGAGTCCTCCTTGACGACTGTTTCTCCCACCTCTCCTTATTTGCTTTACTGACCTATCCCCACCAGCACCTCTGCTGTAATGAGGATCGCGTCCATCCCTCGATTCGCTAGTTTCGCGCTCGTTATAGCTCCGCTTTCGTGATTGATCGCCTTTTCCATTGTAACCTCCGTTTAATAGCCCTGGGAGGTTCGTTTGTCTGTTCGTGCCGGCCGAGGGTCCGCTGGGAGGATTGAAGGCAGGGGCTGTCGCAGACAGGGTTGACGTGGTGGGAGGAACATAACCAGGCAAAAATGATTTAGTGCGAATAGCATCGAAGACGCCGTTTACGAAAGTGCCCGTGTCTGTCTCATGTCAGTAATAGGTCTTTAGTCCAGGCGCAAGAATTCCTTACTGTCTCTAAGAAAGTCCGGCAGGTTTTCCAGACAATTCCTCCTCACCTGCTCATCCGAATCTTCAGACTTAACAAGAGCGATCACGTAATCTGCAAGGACATCGGAATCTGCATCAGAACTAAATCCATAATCAGCAACTAGTGGGCAGCGAAGAGCGCGCGGACGCCTTACATGGCCTCCAATTTAGGAACGATCCATTTTTTGAGAGCCGGCGAGTCTGCTTCGTCAATATGCATATTGATCCGTGTGGCGCATGAGCGTCGCGCAAAGTTTTAGGAATACTTTTGGAGGAGCGGTTCCTGGGGAGAGATTGCGGCAACGGACAGAGTCGAGCGCGGGTCAGCGAAGGATTCCGTGGTGCATGGGTTTCCGACGCGCCAGATATATCCTAACGAGAAGAAGGGCGATTCGGACCGGTGCAATATGATAGGTGTATCGAAATGGGAGTGTGCTATGCAGTCTGCTGGGCAGCAGCGGAAGGCTCGCCATGACGAGAGAATGGGATTTCGCGTGAGGCGTAGAAGTCACGTGGTATGAACATTTAGTAGTGGCTTGACAAATCTCATTTAGGGACTCATGATGGACACATGCTCAACTATTAACTTATTACTACTTAAGTTGATACCGCGGGAGACGCCATTCCCGCGTTAGATTCTATATTTTCCACAGCCCACAATCGCTCGACTAGTGCACATCTGCTCATCGAAATGCTTCCCCTCTACATCACCTCGTTTGATCAAGCTAGGTGAACCCACAACTTCAACTAATTTACCATAGCCTTCTCCTTTATCATCTTCTTCACCATAGTCATTATCACCGTCGTCGGCATCCTCCATGGATTTGGCATCGAACAGGACACCGTGTATATTGTTGTTCAGGACTCTTGGATGAGCAGGATAGCATACATACCAATAGGCGCGTTGACGGCGGAGAAGTTGAGAAAAATGGATAGTACTGGCAACTATGGGACCAAGGGAGTCCATAAGTTCCCTCTTTGTATGCTGCGGAGCCCAAGGGCCGAGAACTTCTATGATCTCAGAGTACTGGCGCTGTACTGACTCTTCAGTGTGCTTAGATTGTTTCGGGTCCTCGAGCCTTGAAAGTAGTTCCGTAGTAAATGCTCTCCAATCGTTGAGGTCACGGTATGACACAAACTTTCGATTTTTGTCTATGCCGAGGAACTGTCAGTTATCGGATTAAACGTTTGGGACATACTTTCTCACCAGCAAAATAAAGGCGTTTTTCCAGTAAGTAAACAGCTCTCGAGATCCCTTTGTCTAACCACTGATCATATACCGGTTCTAGATTATCAATGCTGTGTGTTGCCGGGAATAACGTGTTGTACATCACTAGCCAAATCCAACCCCGTGCAAACATTCGAACTCTTCTCTCAGTGTCTAGGAACTCTTGGTAGTCAGAAACTCCGACACACCGCGGGGCGACCCGTCGGAGCTTTGAGAGCATATCCGGAGTTATATGGTCGAAGTTGAAATTTCTGCTCTTGCTGATGTTCTGGGTCCAGGCTTTAACCCGCTGAAGGAGAGTTTTATACATGGAAGAGAGTTGGTCATCTGTTGCCTGCGGTCCTAGGAATTCTTTGTTGTCCATAGCTAACTGGAAATCGTTGGCAGCGTTTCTTAGTCTCTCGTTGGCTTCTTGTGCAAAACTCAAAGAGGTCTTCAATCTCTGATTCTCTAGCAAAAGTTCTCGATTTCGTTGAGGGCCCCGTTTAAAAGCTTTATCAACCAGGATTTGTTCATTATTCATTACACTTAACGATTCACTCAGTAACTGATTTTGCTGAGTTAAATTCTCCTTTTCTTCCTGTAAATTTCGGATCTGCATCAGAGCTTGCGCAAGCTCCTCCGAAGAGTTATTACTCTTTTGACATCGTTTACATTGAATAATTGGTTCAGCGTCTGGCTCTGTGCTTACTTCTGATGGTTCATACGTCTCATACTCATCGGTGGAATCCGCTTCAGGCATACTGCGCTCCCACAACTCCAACTAGAGCACCATCGCGCAACTCATTAGTTTGTCCACCTTGTACCTTTTGAGAGGCCTCTACAATACTCACAATCCGACGATGGTATCCTAATTGAGAAGTATGTTGTCGCGAATCTCCCCTAATGCCCGCAAATTCAACTGCTTTCTCACTAGAAATCGCTTCCTAAGCGATTAGGCTTGAGGATCTTGGAGATGGTGAATAGGATATGAACCTGCAGGTGGATGAGAGATTCTTTATTGCTTGTTCAATCCTTTGTGAAGTCGGCTTTCCTCGTATCCCGCATCATTTAATATTTCATCTGCGACGGAAGGTTTCTCTGTGTTTTCGGGATGTTCTGTTAACAAGTCAGTTTCAAAAATCTTCGTCTTGATGAGTCGTAGAATACATTTCAAGGCCTCTGCATAGAGAGTAATTGGAGCTCTGACTTCGAAGTTTTGCGAGGGGCACCTATCTAGTTCATAGATTCAGCTCCGCCCAAAACGATGCCCGCATTAAAGCAGCAAGTCATGCGGCTTGCACCCACCCCGGAAAAGATCTAGGTCTGCTTCGAATGCAACCAAAAGCTTCAGGCAGCACTCAACTTTGCAGACAATAAGACGCAGCAGACTGCATCAGGACAAGGCTAGGCACATTTTCCGGCAAGAATGTAGAGCACCGCCAGTTGTCCAATTTTCAGCTTTGGTGGCGCCTTATCGTTGAAACGACTCTCACTAATTATTGGGCGTAGGGAATTCAGAAAGTCGTCGCTTAGGCAGGCCTGAATAGCCCACCCGCTCGATCATCATTCGGAACATCTACGGAGTAGCTAAGCTTAAATAATAGACTATTTATTCTAACCATAAATCCCGTCTACTACCGCCCCTAAGCCTCGAAAGATTCGTTGTTGGTGCTAAAATGAAGAGAAGAATTCAGTAACAGAATCATCATTACCAAAATCTGTAAACCAGCCAGTCAAGAGCTCGAAACTACCGGGAGGTATACCAACAAACATACCCAATAAACTCAGGACAGTAGGAATAAACGGAAGAAGCTTGCTTAGGCCGGTCTTCTTCCTCTGAGATTCATTACGGATCTCTGTCCGCACTTCACTCGCGACATTTGTTTGGAGGTTTGCCTGCTGCTTTTGCGCTTGCTCAAGTCTCGCCTGCTCCCTTGCCCAGTCCCGCTCGAACTGCTTCCTCATGGCACTATTCCCTTCTAGCATGTCCTGTCTTGCTCTTTCTAGTGCCGCGATCTCTTCTCTGTATTCCTTCTTCCTGTTTTCCAGGTCTTGATCTACCAATGCGCCCGCCGCTGTTTCACTCAAATTCTTGCCATTCTCAACGAGTTCGCGCTGGAGATCTAAAACAACCGTCGACTTCCCCAAGAGTTGTGTGGCTATTCCAACAGCCGAGTGTCGATCGCCATAATACCTACTAATCATAGAACCATTTGCCAGCATATATGCCCAGAACTTATCCCGCAGTTGCCGCTCCCTGTCAGCTCCAACAGATCCTTCGACCTCACCCCACCGTGTCGTGACCAAGAGGACATTCCTGAGGGCATCTTTACCACAAATTTCCTTGAATATCTGCAAAGTCTTGACTGAAGAACGCTGGTATCTAACATCTGTGATCCTATGGAGATAGATTACGCCTTTGAGTTTGATGCCAAGCTCGTATTGAGCCGCCAGGAGCCGCGCGATCTCTGTCAGAATGTCGCTGTCACTGCGTTCAGTGTCGTCGAATCCCGGTGTGTCAATTAATAGAACTTTGTTGGATCCGATTTCAATAGGTATCGCCTGACACACTGCCGTACCTGCTCAAAGCCGACGCGCGGTTGTTAGAGAAATGTGGTTTACGAAAGAGGTAGGGTTAATTTCACGCTAAACGGACTCACAGGAATCTAATTTGTCTCCCTCGCGCACCGCTTCCCTACCAACTAACTTGTTGATAAAATAACTCTTCCCAGCTCCCGTAACACCCATCACGAGGATCATACTGGGGCTCTCCCCAAGGTCAAGCTCCGAGGACATAATGCTATTTGTTCTAGAGGCAGATGATGGAACCCGTTTAAATGAGAATTAAGGCGAAGCCCAGCAAAAACATAACAAAAGTTCAGTGCGACGACACGCTCTGGTATTCTTGGGGATTTAAAATTTCACCGTAGGCAGAAGCAGAGAAGGCTGACCGGCTTTAGAATCGGGAGCGTTCCAGGAAAGCTGCTGACCCTCCGCATTGTTTGGTCAGGCTGGAGAAGGCGGAATGAGTCATGATCAGGCCAGAGCCTTACGATTCTTAGAATTTTGAAAAACAAAGTGAAGGTTAGAGCTTCAGCTGTTCTAGGTGCTATTAGCGGCCTCGTGTGCAAGGCTGTGCAGCCACTCATGTAAAATATGCTGCCGCTTTTGTTGCGAACATCATTTGCCAAGAATCGATTCCCATAGCTGCCTACTGTACATACCATTACTTATGAGAGCTAAGCCGCATGCCGGAGAAATAACCGCACGTGCGACCCAGCCTGAATGTTCTGACTTTGTCATATACTACTCCGTAAAGTTGCGACATAATAATGAATCCCTTCCTTTCTGAGATTATTGTTGGAATTGATTTTGGGACAACGTGAGTTTCTCAGTCTCACCTTTTACAGCCATATCCGCCATAGTCCTTCATCCCATTGTCGCTCCCGCTAATTTGCAGGGTCGGGCAGCTACTCCGGGGTCTCTTGGGCTGTTAATGGCGGCGCGAAGAAAATACGTCTGATCATCAACTGGCCAAACCCAGCTGGACTGATTGCAAACTCTGACAAAGTCCCTTCATTGATAACGTATAAAGATGGGAAGCCAGATAAGTGGGGTTATAGCGTTAAGCTTTCAGAACATTCATTCAAGTGGATCAAAATTCTACTGGAGCCCGAAATTGAATCCGAGAGGATGGTTAAGCCTGTTCGAGACTCTCAGGACCTCCTCGAGGAACTAGGGAAAACAGCGGACACGGTGGTCGCAGATTACCTCCGCTTGCTTTGGAAATATACAGTAGATGATATCAGGAAGTACCAAGGGCCAGATTTCGAGACGACGTATAACATATCGATCATACTTACAGTACCTGCAATGTGGTCACCTGCTGCTAAGGACAAAACTCTGCGCGCTGCCAAGGCAGCCGGTTTGCCTCCGAATATCACGCTGGTGACAGAACCCGAAGCAGCAGCATTATCAACGTTGAAAGATAAGGAGGGAATGTCTGACCTAAAGGTTGGAATTTTTGCATGGTCGAATATATTTCCCCGTAGTTAACATGTTGTATAGGAGGGTGATGCTTTCGTTATTTGTGATGCAGGGGGTGGTACAGTAGTATGTTATTCCCACGCCCACAGTTCCTTTACCGACTTTGATTTGCTAAGTGATATTCAAGGATTTAATTAGTTATAGAGTGGCTAGGGTTGATCCGTTTCAAATCGAGGAATGTGTTGTTGGCATCGGTTGGTGACACTCCAGCTTTGGCTTTAATCGCCTAATACTAACTTAACATAAGGCGAGCTTTGCGGATCGGTTTTCTTGGACTCCGAGTTTGAGAAATATGTTTCGACTATCGTCGGAGAGGATGCCTATTTGAGAATCAGAAAAGAAAATAGGAAAAAAATGCTTCAAGAATTCGAATACGGAATCAAACGGGCCTTTTGCGGTGACGAGGAAGAACAGTATTCTGTCGACTTGAAAGGTGTCAAAGATAACACAGAACATGGAATATTCGACGGCACTATCACAGTCAAAGGGTAAGTACAAACTTGATGGGATAGCTCAAGTTGCTAACGGCTCCGAATTGAATAGTCCCCTCCTCAAGACAATGTTCGATAGAATTTGTGGAAGGATTGAATATCTTGTGGACCAGCAATTAGCTGATGTCAAAGAAAAAGGCCTATCTGTGAAGGTAAAGAGACAGAGGTGAAGGGAAGATTCGCTAAATAACTATAATAGGAAATCCTACTTGTTGGGGGCTTCGGGGAAAACCGATATCTTCATAATCGTCTCGAAAACTGTTACAGATTAACAGGAATTAAAGTTTTGCAAAGTTTAGGAGCGTAGGTAACCCCGAAAATTTCTGATATCCTTCGCTAACGGAAAAAGATGGTCGTCAATATGTCGTGGTGCCACTCTTTGGGGGTTGGAGCATCCACACGCTCCAACACCACTCTCTTTACCGCCCCGCTATCCTAGCCTCTTATTACGCCTAGCTCGATACAGCTATGGCATAATAGTGCATTCCCCGTTTGACAAGACTAAGCATCTGGAGGAAGATTGCTGGATAGATGTAGCAGACGGTGCTCTTCTCGCCGCTAACCAGATGAAGTGGCTGGTCAAATGGGTAATCAATGTGCCTCATATTGCAGAGCAACTTGGGCATTGCTGAGTATAGGCTAGGGCGATATAATCCAGGAAGATCGAATTGTGGAATGCGCCTGTAAGATTTCTCTTGGGCCGAAGTTCGATGAAAGGGACAGACGGATGGTAGTGAATTTGTATTACTGTGATGATCGCTCACCACCGAGCCGATTTTCCCCTTGTAAGCTTGGCCTCCTGCAAGCTATCTTCGATGCTAACGGACTATGATTTACGAAAAGCGGTAAAACGTCTGTGTCAAGTTAGCTGTAATATGCCAGCAGCAACTCTAGCCCAGGAAGACCTCATCATCAGTCCTCTCGATAAGACGAAAAAGTATATGTTGGTAGAAGCGAGGGTTGAAATTGTGCTTCGAAACGCTGATTTAGATTTCAGAGCGTTCTTTAAGGGCGAACTAGCCGGTCATTGCATTGTGAAATATATGGAAAATATTGGTGCCGGTTCATCGGAATAACACTACCATTTGTCATAGAGAGGCCACGGAAGTTGGTATGTATTTGTTGGCTTTTACATTTCTTTAATTCTTTGCATTGGCTGGAGCTAAGTATTTCTACGTAAACTATGGCAATGCCTAATTCAGTGTATATACTCATCCTCGTCTGGCCTGCAGCGTGGTTTTCAATATCAATATTGTTACTAATCAATATTGGCGAATATTGGCGAGTTACCTCAGCGAGCTCAGACGTGATTTTTTTAGCTAGCGTCGGAATAACCTACGCCGTCTTCCGAATTGCAAAATCACGTCTGAGAGCCTTTGGCGAAACCATAAGCAAAATCCGTAAAACGGATATTGCGGATATCTAATTTATTTATTTACATAACGCGTTATTATTAATCCCCGTAGTTACATTTTTTTTAAGACTTAGGGCTTCTAAATGGTATTAATTTTATTAAAGTTAAAAAACGCGTTATTAAAAGCGTAAGCTTATATTATATCTTATTAAATAGTCTGCTAATATAGATAAAACTATACAGATATATAGATATCTACTACTTAAAGCTATTACAACACCTAGTAGGTGCTATAGTTGGGTCCTTCCTTAAAAATATACTCCCTTGGCCCGGAGTGTCTCTGCTACTACTAGGGGGCAGAGCCTTGTGCAGAGCCTCGTGCAGAGCCTTAGTAGAGCTTCGTGTAGAGCTTCGTGCAGAACCTTAGCAGAGCTTCGTGTAGAGCTTCGTGCAGAGCTTCGTGTAGAGCTTCGTGCAGAGCTTCGTGCAGAGCTTCGTGTAGAGCTTTGTGCAAAGCTTCGTGTAGAGCTTTGTGCAAAGCTTCGTGCAGAGCTTTGTGTAGAGCTTCGTGCAGAGCCACGTGCAGGCGTATAGATGTGTAGCTGTGCAGACGTGCAGACGTTCGTATGGGCGATTAATTGCAGAGACGTTTGTAGAGACGATTGTATGGGTGTTTATACGGGCGTTCGTACGGGCGTTTATACGGGCAATTATAGAACCTTCCTAGTATATTAGCGCTGCGTGTTAGTAGAGCTTTGGAGCTCTATATAGGGCTTTGAACAGAGCCTCGAGCAGAGCCTCAAGCAGAGCTTCAAGCAGAGCTTTGAGCAGAGCTTCGAGCAGAGCCTTGGGCAGAGCTTTGAGTAGAGCCTTGGGTAGAGCTTCGAGCAGAGCTTCGAGCAGAGCTTCGTGCGGAGCCTCATGCGGAGCTTCGTGCAGAGCTTTTGTAGAGCTCTGTGCAGGTCTCCCCCTAAGCTTTGTTCCGCAGAGCTCTCGTAAAGCTCTACGCAGAGGGCTGGAGGTGTGGGCGTAAGCGTTTAGCGTTAGTGTTTACTGCGCGGCTCGGCGGTGCAGAGGTAGAATTGGGGCCTCTACGGCGACGAATTCCTCTTAACGTTATACGTGTATAAGGGGCTGAAGATCTTATAGCTTTACAGAGTAGGCTTTTCTCTATAATTTAGTGTAATTTTTATGTTAATAGGTATTATGGGAGGGTAGATTAATTTTGTTAAAGTTAATAAGGTCTTCTTATATAAATGGTGTTTAGGTTTCCTATAAATCTCGCCAAAGTCCCTCAGACCAAAAAAACGATTGCCGTCCTAAATCAGCTTAGCGGACGGTGCGGATATTCCTATATCCGCACAATCGATTTCTTGGTCTGAGCTTCTGAGGTAAATTGGCGAGTATTGGCGATATTTGTAATATTTGCAGATCTTCTTAGCACCCCTTCAAAATTTTAACTTCAGCATCGTACGGATAAATTATTAAATATTATGGCTTCTAAAGCAAACTTATTACTTTTTAATATAGAGGAGTTGTTTAACTGCTAGTAAAAAATTACTTTTAACCTATAGATACTAGTTGGTAGGGATTTACGAAGCAAATCCTATCCCTCCGTCGTGCTGCGCTACGGGGGCTGCTTCGCAGCGGGTGGTAAGCTTTAGGCAGAGCCTCGTGTAGAGCTTTAGTAGAGCTTCGTACAGGGGTTCGCGCAGAGCCTTATGCAGAACCACGTGCGGCGTGCAGGCGTGTAGACGTATAGGTGTCTAGGCGTGCAGGCGTTCGTATAGGCAATTAATTGATAAATCGATTGGTTGTAGAGCCGTTCGTATAGACGATTATAGAGTCTTCCTAGTATATCAGTGCTGCGTGTTAGTAGAGCTTAGAGTGGAGTGTCGTGTAGAGCTTCGAGCAGAGCCTCGCGTAGAGCTTTTGAGTAGAGCTTGAGTAGAGCTCCGTGCAGAGCCCTGACAGGGCTCCGAGCAGAGCTTCGAGTAGAGCTTCAAGTGGAGCTTTGATAGGGCTTTGAGTAGAGCCTCGTGCAGAGCCTTGAGCAGAGCTTCGATAGAGCTTCGAGCAGAGTTTTGATAGAGCTTCGAGTAGAGCTTCGAGCAGAGCTTCGAGCGGAGCCTCGAGCAGAGCCTGGTTAGAGCTTTAAATAGAGCTTTGATAGAGCTTCTCTATATAGACCTTGTATTTAGGCTTGTTTTTAAAGGCCTTATGAAGGGCATTATATAGAGCTTTAAGCAGAGCTTTATATAGGTGTTCGTGCAGGCGTTCGTGCAGACATTTGTAGAGACGTTTGTAGAGACTTTCGTATAGACGATTGTATGGGCAATTATATAGACGTTTGATTAATTAATCGTATAGGCGTTCGTACGGGCGATCGTGCGACATTTATAGAGCCGTTCGTAGGGACGATTGTATGGCGACTAATCGTATGGGCGTTCGTACGGCCGATTATAGAACCTTCCTAGTATATTAGTGCTGCGTGTTAGTAGAGCTTTAGGGCTCTATATAGGGCTTCGAGCAGAGCTTCGAGTATAGCTCCGAGTAGAGCTCCGAGTAGAGCTTCGTGCAGAGCTTAATTACTGCCAATCTATGCCAATAATTTATATAATCTTTATTTTTAAAATAAGTATCTATGCACACGCTCGCAGAGATATATTCCAAATAATGTATTTGTATTGTATTGGGGGGTGTAGGCCCGAGGAGAGGGTAATCTCGCCCAACCTGCTGTATTGCATAGTAGGTTCCCT
>Ga0307515_10005758_pt1 | contig 25044 bp, 4 predicted proteins | sample 17_EM_MG_FD_194513 | JGI IMG/M metagenome (GOLD analysis project Ga0307515, IMG submission 194513) | Populus trichocarpa ectomycorrhiza microbial communities from riparian zone in the Pacific Northwest, United States - 17_EM | ecosystem: Host-associated > Plants > Roots > Unclassified | place... | reverse complement strand
GGCTTTAAGAAGGGGAAGCTAGGCTATTTTATAGGGCCGTAAGGCTTTCTAGGATCTCTTATAGGGTCTCTTATATATTTCTTACTTTAAGACAATTAGTTTTCTAGCTAGCTGTGAGGGCGCGAATCTACTCGCGTACGTCTATAACGTTATTATTATCTTTAATTTCTGATCCCAATTAGATCTTAGGTTTCTCTTAGGTAGAGGCAGCTCTCTTAAATAAGCTTACTTTAGGTACTATTATTAGCTTCCTAAGGTTCGTTAGTATTATATGCTTTAGTTTTAATTCCGGGGGTATAGGTCTAGCCCTATCTGGCTTATAAGGTAGGATATTATCTAGGCCTTCCCAGGCAATATAGAGTTGTTTTAGTATCTAAGTATAGCGCGTTAATACGTCGTTACAGACAAAGTTTCTTTGGGGTAGGATATTATTAAGGCCTTCCTAGGCAAGGTAGGGTGAGCTTAGTATAATATAACGGCTTATATAAATACCTTTAAACCGAAGCTTGTAGAATACTATCTTATAAAGATACTAAGCTAAAGAGAAGGAAAGGGGTTACTAGGACTGATGTAAACAAATATATAGGGTAAGCCGCTAAGGCGCTAGCTTTGGGCGGGCCAATTATAGATCGGTAAAATATGGCAGAATTTGGCAGGTAATGTACAATAGCGCCGTTACACTTTCTAGGCTCTATAGTTTCTTACCATACTTATAGTATTTCTTTAGTATATAACTTAAGCCTTACTTAGTCTCTTTATATATCGCTCTAACTTAGTACTATACTAACTTGGTTTATTATTATATTTTATATTATTAAGTATCCCTAATATTTACCTAACCTATAACCTAGTTAATCTTTAGATTATATTCCTATAACTAAGGCATACCTAATACTGCCTTATCCTGTCCTAATAGTAGGATATTAAAAGATATCTTAATTTATCTCCCTTTAATGGTTATCTAAATAGGTCCTATTTTAAAATTAATAATACCTCCTCTATAGGCTATCGGATCTCCTAAAATTATAACTAATAGGTAAGGTTGTTCCTTCTATCTATAAGGTAATCCTATTTTCTTAACTACCGCTAGTAAGATATAGTTTCTTATTACTCTACTATCTATTAGCGCTTTAAACTATTAATCTTGCTAATTAACTTATAAATTTAGGTGTTATCCTTAAATTCCTTTAAGGGTTTAAGGCTTTACTACTAGCTCCCTTTAGTCCTATAGGCCTCTACTTTTCCCAACTATTAGCTGCTTAATTTTATTATACTTAGCTTATTCTTTAGCTAATACCTAGTTCGCTTTTTATCCTCTATATACTATAGATATATATTTTCTAGGCATTCCCACTACTATTATCCGTTTAAGCATTCTTCTATAAGAAATATTTTAGTTAAAGTATTAAATTTCCTAATTCTTAAACTTTTACTAGATGCTATCCGTGTATATACTTAGTATTTCTATACTATTACTTATCTAGCGCCTAATATATTCTTATAGGGTACTTCTAATTCTTTTCTTTTGGATTTTCGTGTATATTATATATATTATCCATATATATAATCTATAATAGCGTATAATATACTAGGTGCTTTAGGTTAACTCTTAACTTATCTTTATTTTTAAGTTTAAACCTTTATTGTGTTAATCTAAACGTTATAACTTTATTTATAAGTATTAAGATTTACCTTTTACTTTTCTAGTCCTCTAATCGTTCCTCTAAATCCTTTAACATTATAATTAAGGCTCCCTTAATATAACTTATAGCCTTCTTTATAATAGGGTGGTCCTAAATAACTCGCTTATCTAACTATATATAAAAATCTTCCCACTCGTTATTATGCCGTTGCCTATACTACTTTTAGTATAGCTGCTAGAGTATATATAGCTTATCTGTAAGAAAGTATCTTCTTATTACTATATTATAATAGCCTTTTATATATTATTTTTCGAACCTAATAAGGATCTCTAAATCTTTTTCTTGTTCCAGTTTAGTAAGCTATTTTACTTTTAGCGTGCCTATCCTAGGCCTATTAGTAATTCTTTATATAGGTGCTCTGTCCCTTATACGACCTAATATACTAGTCCTTTGCTTTAGCTTCTGTTCTTACTATATAAGGATTCTCTATCTAAACTCCTCTATATTTTCTTTTGGTTTTCGCCTTATAAGTAAATCCTTAAAGTCTTCTTACTTCTTAATCTTAGTTTATTTAATAGTCCTTATTTATATCTAAAAATCTTAGTCCTATAGGATTCTCGATCCTAAGCTTACTTCCTTTTTAAGCTTAACTCTAGCCTTAGTCTAACTAGCCTTCCGTAATATTTTTATCTCGTCTTAAGAGTCTTAAATCTTACTTATCTTACTTTAAGAATCTTATGCCTTTAGGAAACTTCGTCCTAAGCTTATTTATATATTACTAAACTAAGCTATTACTCTGCTCTATTAGTTGTCGTTTATTATAGGTCCTTAAGCTTATCTTATCCCGTCTTAGGAATCTTAAGCGTCTTTTATCTCTTCTTAAGAATTGTAAGCCTTTGGCCTTTTACCTTTATTAAGTACTAAAGTAGTTTATTATCCTACTTCTCTTACGTCTTATAAAGCGATAGATATTATATCTAGTGGGGTCTTAATCCCTACTAATGTTGCCTATTCTGTAGTGGAATTATCCTTTATCTCTTTTATAATATCTCTAAGGTCTATATACTCCTAGTAAGCTACCCTTATTACCTTATTATTACTAAATACTTTACCTACGTCAAATTTATTGTCCTTAATGTCCAATTTATAAAATAGTTTGTTAGTTCCTTTAAACTTTAATAATTTTAGCTCTTATAGCTAATAGCTTACGCTATACTTAACGTCCTTATAAATTTAGTATGCGTTATTATAACAAAACGCAAAACTCTTAATTAAACACTCTTTTATTCCTTATAGTATACTATTATCCCTCTATATATATATATATTCTACTAGTCTTATTCCTTTTACTATATAGTAACTCTAACCACTTCTATAGTCTTTAATATAATAACCCTATTTTCCGCAATTTATGCAAGCTCCTTTTTTAAACTATTTTTCTTGCTATAGAGTCCGCCTAAACGTCTTTTACTACTAAGATCCCTAGTTTAACCTCTACTTTTTAAACCTTTAATTACTTAAACCTTATCCTCTAGGTTTCTATAGTCGTTTATTCTATTTCTTATTTTCTTTAGTACTACTTAGGTCTATTAGCTTTACGCCATACTATAGTTTCTAATTTTAACTTTATTATTGCGTGCCCTGCGCCTTATATAACTGTGGAACTCTATCCTAACCCTTCTTAGTCTACTCTCTTTAGTAGATCCTATTATTGATCTTAATTACTTAATTAATTAATTCCCTAAGAGTATCCGCATCTTCTATTAGGATAATTACATCCTACACTTTCGCCTTAAGTCCCTGCTTATACTGTGCCATAAGCGCCTTATTATTTTATTTAACTTATATAGCTAATATCTAAAACTATATCGTATATTCGATTATTAAGGTATATTATACTAGGTTTTAAAGCTTTCTTTTTGCCGTAATAGTTGCCTCTAGGTCTCTAAACATCTATATTAACTATTCTGCGAACCTATTTTAACTAGAAAACATATATTATACTTCTTAGTTAGTAGTTACTATATTGCTTTTCTATCCTCCATTAGGTAAGGTTTAAACTACTTAAGTACCCTTCCCGTTAGGAATAGTTCTACATAGGCTATTTAATCCATAGGCATTACTAGCTTTACTCCCTCTTATATAACCTTAAAGTGCATCTATATAAGGAATCTTTTAAATTTTAACTTCTTACCCAAGAATCGCTTAATGGATGGTAGCTTGATCTTTACTACGCTAATCCTATTAATCCTTTCTTTAAGTATCCTATTATTGTCTGTTAATTAATTAATTATAGCTTATAATTATCCAACCGTAACCAGCTAAGAGTTAGTATCTGCTATACTAGTGTCGTTACCTAATCCTAAGGTAGTTACTACCATTAACGGCGTTATAACTGCTGCTTTTGGTAGCATATTATTTAACTTCTTTTACTATAACCTTAGTAGTAAATATGTAACGAAGCCTTATAGGAAATACTACGGTAGACTTATTAATAGGCTAGGTATATAGGTATAGAATAGTTAATAACGTAAATATAACTAGTAGAGTAGTTGCCCAACAGATTAACTCTAATTATATTCTAAGATTTACTATAAAAAAGAGAAACTATCTATAGAGACCATATGTCCTTAAATATATAACTCCTCCCTATAGTAAAGGTTTAGTACGTCGGTACGTTAAACAGTTTAAGTATATAACGTTTCGATGGACTTTATAGATCTTACATTCCGAACTTATAACGTAACTGGCCACGTAACTTGGCTACCCCTCGTCCTATAGCTCGATCGGTTCTATTACCTCCTATACTGTCTTAACTAACCCGTTTATGTTTATCCTTAGTAGTCGTACTACTGCCGATATAAGGTCCGTAACATTAAAGAACTTTAGAAGTCCTACTAGGAAAAAGCTCCTATTCCTCTAAGTTCTTTATTATATAAAAGGAAACCTTAAAAGTAGGAACTTAACGTATTTAATTAGATTACTTAAAATCTAGGGAAGTATGCTTAACTAGTAAGTTAGGATAAGTACTAAGATTATTATAACAGGGAACCGTATAATATTGGCAAAATGCTAGCGCTTAAATAGTAGTATTAAGATTAATAAAGAAATATTAGCTAAGGTTATTATATATAGCAATTAATATTCTCTTAATTTTAGCTATAAGTAATGAACTAGAGCAAGTCTTTTTAGTGGGATATTATATGGTATTATAGGAAAGGGCGTAGATAGGAGCAGAAAACCTTAAAAGAGTAGAGTATTTAAAATATTGGAAATGAAGTAGTATTTTAGACGAAATACTTAAGATAGTAGATTAATATTAGGCAGCTAATAGGGCCTTTTCTAGAAGCCTTCCTCTAAGTTCCCTTTGTAAATTAATTGGCCTTAGGCACGTATTATAATGCTAAGTAATTATCGATAATTATCGATTATCGTTACCTTAGCGAGCTTAGATGTGATTTTTTACCTAGCGTCGGAATAACCTACGCCGTCTTCCGAATTGCAAAATCACGTCTGAGTTGTCTCGTTCCCAGACCTTCTTGCTAAGGCTCACCTTGCTAAGCCGCTAGCCGCTTTTGGCAAGACCTTTATTAGAAGGTCTAGTATATAGTTTAGATTTTTATTAGTCCTGCGCAGGGCATTTAGGCCTATATACACCTACTTTAAGCCAAATTGCCTTAACTTTTATAGCTCCCTAAGCTATTCCTAATGGCTAGAATTACTAAATTAAACCTAGTAAAGAAGACTATATTGCCCAATTTACCCGATTCTAATTCGTTATCTTATTATCGCGCCCAATGCCCCTAAGTTGTAGTAGCTGCACCTCTTTTATAATTACTGCCGCCCTCTTTTTACTATAGCTAGAGTACCTAAACTAACAAGCTAGCTTTAAATAAAAATTAAGGACTATAAGTCTTTTATTTAGAACGTGAAAGAGTTAACTTAATATTAGAATAGCTATATAAGCACCGCTAGGGCATTGTAACTTTTATTAAGCATTATATAACCGCTTCTAGCCCTTCTAATTATAATACGCCAGAACGACGTGTAAATAGGCTATAGAAGGCAATATTTAAAGAGCTAAAAGTTAAGGAATGGCTTATAGTATATAGTAATTGCTAACTAGGAAGGCTCTATTAAAAACCTCTATATAAGTAAATAGAGTAAGAGTTAAAGGATCTTATACGCCTAAGAGAAGAGAACGGAGTTATTATTCCTAGTAAGCTTAGATAATTTAACGCTAAAGAACTAGTTAAAAAGCTTAAGCTTAATACAATTACTGCTAATATATAGTGTCTTGCTCTAACGCTATGGAGCTTCCTTATAGCTTTAGTTTAGTAAAGGCTATATGCCAATTCTTGTAATATTACGCCTTACTATAATAAGCTCTTTATAGTGTACGTAATCCTAGCGAATATATAAGCCCCTTAAGCTAGCTACTAGTTCCATACTGCTTTAGGGGTTAATTTATATAATATAGGTGTTAAAAAAAGGTGTATTGCGCTTCTTTATAAGTTAGGAGTTATAATATTATATACCGGTCTTACTAAAATATAAAAGGAACTAGAGGAAGTTAGTAGGGTATATGCTTCTACACTTAAGGGTTTAAATAAGACGCCTCCGTCACTGCGAGCGGAGGGTATAGTTAAGGTATCTTAGCTATAGATCGCGTATTTAAGGCTTTTTGGTTACTGCTAGTGTAATAAATGGTAACTTTTTTAAAGCGTATAATTAAGGTAACCGCTTTAAAGAACCGGAACCAGCTAACGGTTGTATATAATAACTTTAACTAGAATAAAAGGGTTTAATATAAGACTACACTAAATACCAATAAGTACCTCTCCGCTACTACTTCTAAGCTTATACTTAACCCTAAGTTTCCGTAGAACGGTCTTCGCACTTTTATACTTAAACCTATAGAATAGCTTACTTATAGCGTAATCTTTAATTATCCTAGTAACTAGGTAGATAGCTATATAAAACAGTGCCAGTTATATTAGATTGCTAAGGCTATTGTGTATATAATACTAAAAGTTAAAGAGCTTAATATTATCGTAGACTTCTGGCCTAGTATACCTATTATAGATTATCTCCTTCTACAAAAGCTATACCACTTTATATTAGGTCCAATTCTAAAGAATAAGGGCACTTTAGAGGGTACGTATAGTGTTCTTAGGAATATATTTAGTGGCGATAATAGCGAATGTAGGTTTTAAGAGGGCTAGCTAGGGTATAAGGAAGGATCCTTTAATAATAGTAAATTAGTCTTAATTAATAGCGATTAGAAGACTATAGGCCTCCTCTAATCTATATAGTAAGAGCGCTATCTTAAAGAGCGTCACTACGAATAGCTAAAATGGTTTCTTCCTATAGCTAGATTGTTCCATTAGCGAACTAACTATATAGATATAATATATAATATTTACGGCGGACTATCTAACTGCTTTAAATTGTTAGATTATAGTAAGGTCTACTTTAGCGCGCATTAGGGTTATAGAACGCCGTTCTATTATAAAGAGGAGGTTGTAATTAAGTCCTTTAACGCCTAAATTACTACCTACTTCCTTAATCTTTTTTTTTTAAATATTAAGGACTAGGGTAATAAGGGGGTTAATAATTAGATTACTGGATAAAATATTAGAAGAGGTAATAAAACGGTAGCAGTAAGAGTAAGATTCCTTACTACCTTATAGCGTATTTAAGAGGAGTTCTTCTCGTCTAGCTAATAGTCTTATAGTAATAAACTAGTTAATAAGGTGTTCTAAAACTATGTTTAATTTATATAAAATATAGAGGTCTACCTTATATTAAAGTTTACTATTAAGTACGCTAATATTAGGCTTATTAAACGGGTAATTATTCGCTACCGTTTTCTCTTTACTAGTAGTGCAAAGAGTTAATATATATAGTTGGCTTTATACCTTACTAAATTACTCACAACTAAAGCCGTAGATTAAGTCCTTTAAAGATTATTACTTATTAGTATATTGGTTAATTATAGAGGCTAGTAAAATGGTTGGTTTAAGATAAATCGACTTAATAAATATTATAATCTTATTCTTAAGCTTCTTCTTTAAGGCCGACGGCGAACTAGTTTAGATATAACAGAGTTATTTACTTAAGTATTACTTACTACTAGTTACTGCCTAGAGCTGCGGTATGCTATAGAGGACGCGTTTAGCTAGTTTAATGGCATATATTATATACTAGCTAACGCAGCTACTAATGTATATTATCTTACGCTTAAGCTATTAACTACTATTATAAGGCGGCCTAGCGGACGAAAGAGTTATCTTAGCTATAAGGATATTGTTAATATTAGAACCTAGAGGCTCTCTAGGGGTTTAAAGAAAGGATAGCCTATAAAGCTACCTTCTAAATTAACCTTATTGGCCGTCGAAATCGGACTCTGCACCTGTACGTGGTAACAGCTACGAACCTAGTCTTTGAAGTTTAGATCCAGAGCCAACGCAGAGACGTCGCACAGCGTGCAGACAGGACCTGGTGGTGGTTATAGGCGTTAAGGGCGGTGGTGAAAAATTTTCAGATGGTGAGATCTTGAAAACCACTACTGTTGGCTCTCTACAATACGATAACTACGCTGTTCTCCTATCTAGGGCACCTATACGATCTAACATGGATATATAGTATTCGATAACATCCCCCATCCCCCGGTAGAAAGCATTAATAACCTTATATTAACGAATAAATAAACGTAAATAAACGAACGAACGAGCAAATATACGGCCCCTCTTAACCCTTAGGGCGATCGCCCGCGGAGTATACGGTCACTTACCGTACTGCTATAATACTACTAAAAGCGGCAGCTGGATAACCCCGTACGGTTTTCCTTGTCTCCTCTTAACGGAGTAGTGCCCTTAGAGAGGGCCTAGTGACTAGGGCTTAGGTATAAAAGATACCTAAATATACACATACACATCCCGCTTTTGTCTTTTAGTATTAGGATAGTAGAACGGATAAATCCCCCTTACGCCTTTAATAGGCCTTAGGGGGGGGGAAGGTATGGCGTATATGGTAATAGTTAACAAGAGATAGTATATAGGGGGTAGTTAAGATACGGGATACAACTATAAGCGTACGGTAATCGATTAGTAAGGCCTAGCTAGGATATAGTAAACCCTAGCTTTAAATAAGCTAGAGAAGGAAGCAGTAGTTCCTAAGGAGTTTAAAACATTTAAGGAGGAGGACGTAGCTGTAGGCCTATAGGGCCGCACTACGTGCAAACATGGCAATTTGGGGTTTTTTATCCGACTAAGGTGTGAGGTGATAAGCTCCGCACCACTCAGCCACACAAACCTACAAAAGGTAAGCAAGTGACTGGCTTGATGCCAGACACGGCTGTGCGGAACAATACATATAGGCGAGGTGACTTCGTCACCTGACATAAGGTGGCTTATAGGGTTTTTCCTTCCCCTAACTGCAGGGTTTTCTTTATATAAACTATAAGTTTTCCCCCTATGACGGAGTAGTCTGCGTGGGCCTAGATAGGATCTATATCAGACGTTAATTAAAGAGTTACTACTACTACTAAATTAACCTTATTATAATTAAAATCTTTTAAAGCTAGAAAGTAAAGAATCCTAAAGTAACCAGCTTACTATAACTCGCTTATTAATAGCTTTAATATAAAGCTATAAGGGCGTATTTCTATAGTAGAAGGCCTTAATAATATTAACGCAGATAAGCCTAAGATAATACTAATTAATACCTTACTTAATAGAGCTGCACTTAATACCTAATTTTATAGACTTCCTATCTAGTTCTAGTGTTTTATTTAATTAGTGAGTTAATTATCTATATAAGGTATAACACTAATTAATATATAACTATTTAACTTTTCTATTACGGCGGAGCCTCTATTTTAGTTGCTTAGGGAAGGTATAGTATTTTACTAAAGACTAGAGCAGTTATAAGTAATAGTAACTTTAAAGACAGCCATTACTATAGCGCCAGCGCCAATCTAAATTAACTATTCGCCTAGGGCAGGAGAAATTATATTAATAGTAGACTTAAGCGGTACTAGATAGGAAGCAACGTTAAACTAACTTAATAAAGAAGATAGACCCTATTTATATAGGTTTAAAAGCGGAATATAGTTAAAGGGAGAACGGATGTACAACTCTAGAAAGCTTAAGTGTAGAGCTCTACTTTATACGCTTAAGAAGTTTCGAGTCTAGCTATATAGAGCGCAATTTATAGTTAAAACAGATGCTAATACCCTTGTGGCCTAGCTTAATAGGTTAGTAATAGATCTACTAGAATCGCTAATAACCTATTAGTTAGCGTGGATTTAGTTATAGGATTTTAATATGCGATATATACCTAAAAAGAAGAATAGCGCAGCAGATAGTTTGTCCCGGCGACCTACGTAAGAAGGAGAACTAAAGGATAAGCCTAAGGAAGACCTAAAAGACTTTATAGATTGGGAGCTCGGGTATATTATATATGCAATAAATTTAATAATACTACGAAATAAAGATCTAAACGTTAGCCCGCTTAATAATATATACTTTAAAGAATACTAGAAGATTATATAATAGCTATTAACGCTTTAAAGACCTTAAGAAATAACTATAAAGGAGTTTAAAAGCTTTAAACGTAAGGTAGTTAAATTTAAGATTAAGAATTAGCTTCTGTTTAGAAGAATAAGTAAATATATACTAACGTAGTCGGTAAGCAAGTGGGCCATGCAAGCATCCGGGCCACCCCACTAAAAAACCCAAAAATCGGTCTTTAATATCTTAACAACGGCTTAATAATAAATTATAAAATTTTATAATTAGATTTTTATACTTACCTTAAGACCTATATTAAAGTTTTAAAGTAATTTAATAAGTGGTTCTTAAGATATAATAATTTGGCTTAGATTTAAGAGCTAAATCTTAATATATTAATAATGGCTTAAGTAATTACTCTAAAACTCTAGTAGAGGTCTTAAAGTAAGTATGAGAGTCTAATTATAAGATTTTATAATTTATTATTAAGCCGTTGTTAAGATATTAAAGACCGATTTTTTGGTTTTTTGGTGGGGTTTTGCGGTAGCCCGGATGCTTACATGGCCCACTTGCTTACCGACTACGTTATTATAAAGAGTAGTAGATGTTAAAGAATACTAGAAGAAAGTAGTATAAAAGATATATAATAAAAACGGGTACTAAGGGAAGGAAGGAACGTTATAAAGATATTAGTATAATATTAGTAGCCTAGACTCTATAAAACGGTTAAGAAATATATAAGAGAGTATTTTAAGTGCTAGAAGTACTTACCTAGGCTAAAGAAGGAGGCCTTATATTTAATCTAGATGGCCGCCCTTTAGGAATAAATCTTAATGGATATTATATATATGCTAACGGCTAAATTAGGGAAGTAGTATCTAGTAGTAGCTAGAGAGTACCTTTTAGGCTAGCTAAAAGCAAGAGCTCTAATAAATACAATATCTAAAGTGGTAGCAAAATTCCTATAGGAAGAGGTTATTTATAGATGGGGGTATTTAAATAACTCTCTGTTAATAGAGGACCGGAGAATAAGGATATAGTAACTGCTCTTACGGAAGTATATGGAATTTATTAAGTGGTTATATTAGCCTACTATCTATAAGGATAAGGCCTAATTAAGAGAGGATATTAACCTCTAATAGTAGCGTTAGTGAAGTACGGAGGCGACTAGGTGCAGAATCTAATAAAAGCACTTTTAGCTAATTAAATAATAGTTAAGGGGATAACGGGAATAACGCTAGCGTAAATACTCTGCGGATAAGAATATGTGCTCTCAATTAACCTTTGCCTCCCTATATAATAGACACTTTTATAAAATAAGGTAAGGATAATGGAGGAACTAATTATTTTAAGAATAAAATAGTTTAATAATAAGAAATAAACAACTAAGAAGCTTAGAAGTGGGTATACGGCTATTATCTAGCTAATAAAGAATACTTTAATAAGATAAAGAATACCTATAAAAGTAAGCTTAAGCCTAGAGAGCTTATGCTAGTATAGGATATAAAGAAGGTAAAGGATATATCGCGATAGTAAAAGCTGCAGCTAAAATAGTAGGGCCCCCTTTGGATTAAAAGGTTATTAAAAAAAGGGTTCTATAAAATTAAGGACCTTAATAGTACTAAAATAGGAGGCACCCTATATAAGAATTGGTCGAAACGGTTTTATATATAAGATCCTAAGGGGATTAGACTAGAAGACCGTATAAATAAAAGCAACTATAATATAGAAGAAGTCTTTACAGAAGAAGAAGCACCTAAAGAGGAGGCTATGGCAGCGTCTCTTCCTTCTAACTATACTACGATTTTACTACGTCTTAAGGATTATATAACCCTACTAAAAAGGTAGTCTTTTATAAAGATTCTTTTATAAATAGGCTATTACTTAGGACACCTATTACTATAAGCAGCAACTTGTTTACTTTCTTCTCTTTACCTTTATAATAAACACGTAAAGTAACTATAAGGATTAGAGTCTTCTACTATACTCCTACCTTATCCCACTAGCATAAGAAATTAGAAAAAGAATTTAGCTCTTTAAAGCTAGTTTTAAATCCTCTATTTTAATAACTACTCTTATAAGAAATAACTGCACGCGTGGTTTTCTTTCTTTTACCTTTATTACTAATAACTATCTCTTATAAGTATTTTATATTTTTACGTTTTATAATTTTTAAATTAATATTTTTATTTCTTTTTAAGTTAAAAGAAGAGCTACTTTACTTTAAGAAGTCTTGGTTAAGCATACTGGAGGTTAAAGTTAGGTATTATCTAAGTCTTATTTATTTATTTTAAAAAATTATTAATATTAAAGTTATTATTATATAAAAGTCTTAGTAAGGAAAATCTAACTAATTAAATAACTTTAACTGGCGGTTAAAGTTCCTTAATATCTTAAGATTTTATATAACGACTATTTTAATTTACCTTTTTAGTAAATACCACAAGATCTTTATTTTAACTTCCTGTTATCCTATTATCCTATTATCCTATCTTATTTAATTATACGCGCCCGTTTGCCTTTCTTCACATTAAAAAGCACTATTATTACCCTTTTCTTAAATTGCCTATTGTGTATACGGAATTTTACTATAAAAATGCCTAGAACTATAGAACTCCGCTTAAAAGGAAAGCCACTACCTTTACCTCCTACGCCTCCGCCTCCTACTATTTGGTTAATAGCCCTCGCATACTAAGGAAAGGCGCAGATAATAGAAGTTATCTTTAAAGCTGCCTAAAGCCACCTAGTTAATTAGCGTGTAAATATCTATTATAGTTTAACGTAGGTTATTTTAAACTAGGAGCATAATATGGTTAAGGCTGCAAGAAATGCTATAATTAAGATTAAAAAGGATAGAGAGCTTAAAGGAAACTTAGAAAGTAAAGAGTAGGAAAATACCTTTATAGATATTAGGAAGCTTTTTAAGATTACTTATAAGATTAATAAGATTAAGATGGTGCGGGATACAGTTAAAAAGGAGTAGGGAGAGGAACTTTTAGAAGGTCACTATAAGCTCTTCTACATATATTACGCACTAAAAAGTATTTATATTCTTATTAATTAAGCTAAAAAGAGCGAGATCGCTAGAGAGAATGTGTTAAAGATAGTTAATAATATAATACTAAACCGCCTAAAACTCTTAAAGGCTGGGATCTTAAGGACTCTATACCTAACACCCTTAGATTTCCTTAATGCTTATAAATTTGGATTAGAAGTTAATAAGGAGCTAGTTAAGAAATAAAGGCTCGTCTATTATCTAAGCTAGGGCTATAAGCTTTTAGTACTAGCCTTAACCGTTAAAGCTAGAGGAGAGGGATTTATACTAGAGCCAGTTACTTTAGGACCTTTATTAGTACCTTTTAAAGAGGTTAGAGGCTTAAATATAAAGATGCTGCGTAGTTTATTTCTATTTAAAGGTAAGGTTTCTAAAGCTAATAGAGAGAACTCTAAATCTAATAAATCTACGTCTTTAAAGGATGTCTTTGTTACTAGCTCCTTATAGAAACGTAAGGCTAGAAAAGGTTCTAAGAAATCTCCTAAAAAAAAAGCTAAAAATAGGACCTACGGAACCTTTAGCTTTTAGTAAAGCTAATAGATAAAAGGGAAAAGTAACTACAATTGCTGAAGCTAATAGAGAGGTAATTATTAGGAAACTACGGCCGAAATAAAAAATAAAAAACTTGTGCTATTTTAAAACGACAGTTAAATTAATAAAGGCTCTTAATTTAAAGAAAGAACTAGAAGGTAGTGTCTTTTCCGTCTTATAATAGTTTATTATAGCCTAGTAAGGAAATAGGATAGAAGTCCGCGCGCTATACCGGATATATCTTTAAAAAATAGTAGGATTGCTAGGACTAGATGCCAGTGCTTTCTTTATAAATTTATATTTATGAATTTACTTAGTCTCTAAGAACTATAATGCTATTAATATTCTCCAGATAGCTAAAAGCTCTTATTTTTAGTTTAAAAGGGATAGTTGTCCTAAGTATGCGAATAATAGTTTTAGAATTTATGCTTATTCTACTATATAACCTAGTGATTATTAAGTAGATTATATAGGGTTGAGGAAGCTTATATTAGGCTTAAAAGGGGAAATAAAATAGGACTTGCTTGGAATCCACTAGGCTAATTTATTTAAATAGTAGAAAGATACTAGGATTTTAGACATTTTTAAAAAGGAGTTTAATATATATGCGTATTATTTACGTAAGACCGCTAAAGAGGAAAATAGCGGTATCCTTTAGACTATGTGCCATTTTCTACTATAGTAGGCAGTTTAGATAGATCTAAAGCACTACTAGCATACAGTGGCTTTACGCGCCGATGGCGCTACTTATTTTATTATATATCTAAGCTATACGCTTTAGTTCCTTAGTGGCCATCTCCCTAAAAAGCGGAACTTGGAAATTAACCTTCTGTAAGTGCGTAAAGGAGGGCTAAATTTTAGAGAAAGCTGGCTTTGTTCTTATGTCTCCTTAATTAATAAGGGGAGTTAGTCTTACGCAGAGTTTCTACTTAGTATGTATTAGTATATACCGGAATAGGTAGGCTTACTTTAAAAACGTAGGGAACTTAATAGTAGAGGGTATATTAAGAATATGGAAACTGCTTAAACTAAAGCTAATACTAAGAAGTTTAAGCTTAACTAGATGCCTATTGTGTTAAGGACTAGTAAAGTGCGGTTTACAAAAGCTACTATTATATAAGGAGCCTCTTAAGCAATATTAAGTCGCTTAATTATTATACTAGACTTAATCGCAATCCTATTAAATACTAAGAGATTAGAAATTCCTAGGTTTAAGAGCTAGCAGGCCGTTATATAGATAAATCTAGACGCTTTTCCCCTAGTTTTAACTCCTATTAGCGAACCTATTTCTGACGCTCCTCTATATAAGTTCCCGGCCTATATATAGCTGTAGGTAAAGAGCGCTGTTTTAAATGCTTTAGTTAGGAGACTTTTATAGGACGACCCTTAAGTAAGAAGAGAGTAATAGTTAATCCTAGATCCTTTATTAGATAATAAATATAAAGTATTTTAGGAAAGATATAGGACGTATATTACTAAGGCTATTTATAAAAGCTTTAGAGAGCTAGAGGAATTTAAGTAGGAGGTATTTATAGTAAAGTTTTACTTTTTAGCAAAAGAATAAGGGCATAAGCGTCCTGCAGATGACTTAGAATATCCTAAAGACTTAGTTTTGGATCTAGAATACAAATATAATCTAGCTAGTATAACTTTTAGCGCTCCCCTACTAACTAATTATGGTTTTAAAAGCTATTCTAAAGGTAAGGCTAGGGCTATTACGCCTTAGGGCGCTAGGACTGCTACGCTAAACCTTAGTCCTAATATATTTAATAATAAGGTAGCGTATATAAAAATTAACCAGGAGCTAAAGGATATAAGTAAGCTTAAAGAAGATAGCTTCCGAAATACTACTTCTAAATATTTACTGGCATTTATTAATGCTTTGGAGAATATTAATAAGCTAGCAGTATTACACCACCTAACGCCTTTACTAATTTTAAAAAAGGGTACTACTTTAAAAGAACAGACGATTAATTCTAGTATTTTCTAACTTTTTACGTAAAAGACAATATAAGCGGAAATAAATGCTGTCCGTAAAAAGGTGTCTTTAAAACTCTAGGTTAGTGTTATTAATATATAGGATAATATAAATACAGAGCTTAAGGCGGAAGGCGTAGATAATATAGAATAGAGGTAATAAATAAGGAAGGGGTGCAGGCAGCTTTAGAGGAGTTAAAGGTGTACTAGGTATTAGGTTTTTTTTCTATCCTTAAGCGTTTTTTACCTACTAAATGGGGTCTATAAAGAAACGTTAGGGGACAACGTTTTAGGTAGGGGTAGTAATATAGTGGTATGGAACGCTCCTTAGTTATTTTAGTTTATTTCTTATTATATACGGGGGGCTTAGGGTTATATATATTATAGAAGCAACCTAGGCTTTAACCTTATTCTAAAAAAATCCAACTTACCCTCTAGTTATTCTTCTACCTTTTTAGTATAACTTATTTAGTCCCATTCCCCTTATAATGCTTAATTAAGTATTATCTTTTAATGTTAGGCTTTGCCCTTCCACACTAGCTCTCTATTATTTACTACTATAATTAGATTAGTATCTATATATTACCTTCCCTTTTAAAAAGCAGCTAGATTTAATTAACCTACAGCTTTACCTATAAGCTTATTAAAATATTACATACTTAGTTTAACTTTAATAATATTCTTAACGAGATTTTTAAATCTACTCCTCTTCCTTAGCTTCTACTATAGCTTTTACCGCTTCCTTTACTACCTCTATAGAGGAAGCCTTATATCTAACTTAGACGGCCACCCTTTAGGAATAGGCCTTAATAGATATTGTCTATACGCCAACGGCTAAATCGGGAAAGTAGTATCTGGTAGTAGCTAGGGGGTACCTTTTAGGCTAGCTAGAGGTAAGAGCTCTAATAAATGCAACATCTAAAGCAGTAGCGAAATTTTTATAAGAAGAGGTTATTTAAGATAGGGAGTGTTTAGACAACTCTCTATTAACGGAGGATTAGAGAATAAGGATGTGGTTACTATTCTTATAGAAATATATAGGATTTATTAAGTAGTTATATTAGCCTACTATCTATAAGGACAAGGCCTAGTTAAAAGAGAATATTAGCCTTTAGTAGCAGCGTTAGTGAAGTATAGAGGCGATTAGGTGCAGAATCTAACGAAAGCGCTTTAGGCTAACTAAATAACGATTAAGGTAATAACGGGAATAACACCGGCTTAAATACTCTGTAGATAAGAATATATACCCTTAATTAAGCTCTACCTTTCTATATAGTAGGTACCCTTATAGAATAAGATAAAGATAATAGAAGAGTTGATTATTCTAAGAATAAAACAGTTTAAGTAATAAGAGATAAATAACGAAGAAGCTTAGGAGAGGGTGCGCCGCTATTATTTAGCTAATAGAGAATACCTATAAGGGCAAGCTTAAGTCTAGGGGGCTTATGCTAGTATAAGATACAAAGAAGGCAAAAATTATATTGCGGTAGTAGAAGCTATAGCTAAAATAGTAGGGTCCCTTCTGGATTAAAATGGTATTAGAAAAAGGGTTTATAAACTTAATAGTACTAAAATAAGAGGCAATCTATATGGGAATAGGTTAAAACGGTTCCTTATATAAGATTTTAAGGAAGTTAGACTAGAAGGCCGTATAAATAAAAGCAACGTAATATAGAAGAGGTCCCCGTAGAAGAGGAGGCACCTAAAAAGGAGGCCGTAGTATAGGTAGAGAAAAGGTTATCTTTAGGAAGAATTAGCCGAGTTCTTATCTATAAAAGTCCTCCTACCCTCTTATTTAAGCAACTTAATTACTACTACTTATTAAAAGAGTTTCTTTAAGCTTCCTAAAAGACAAACAGCTAGTTTCCTGCTATACCAGTATAGCGCCGTACTGCTCTATTAGTATAAGGATTATATAAGCTAAGCTTAATTAAACCCTTCTAAGGAAAGAAAGTAGAAGGAAAGAAGTAAGAGAGGAAGCCTTTATAAACGGTAATTAACTAAGATTACGTTATAGTTATAGTTAATTCTACCTATCCTTTATATGCGTTCCTCCCTTCTAATTATATTATAATCTTATTATGTCTTAAGGATTATAGCTTTACTAAAAGACGGTCTTTTATAAAGATCCTTCTATAGGCAAGCCGTTACTTAGAACACCTATTACTATAAGTAGCAACTCTTTCTCTTTCTTTTCTTTATCTCCATAACAAACGCGTAAAGTAACTATAAGTAAGGCTTATTTAAGGAATACTTGGCACTATAATAGCTAGCACTTTTAGAGACTAAGAGTTTTCTACCGCACTCCTATCTTACCTTACTGCTATAAGTAATTAGGAAAAGAGTTTACTTCTTTAAAGCTGGTTTTAAATCCTTAGTCTTAACAATTGCTCTTATAGAGAATGACTTTATATATAGTCTTCTTTCTTTTATCCTTATTACTAGTAACTATCTCTTATAAGTATTATATATTTTTACGCTCTGTAATTTTTAATTTAGTATTTTTATTTCCTTTTAAGTTAAGAGAAGAGCTACTTACTTTAAGAAACCTTAGTTAAGCATATTAGAGGTTAAAGTCAATTTTTAGTACTAATTAATATTATTGTTATGGAAAAGTCTTAATAAGGAAAATCTAACTAATTAGATAACTTTAACCGTTAGTTAAAGTTCCTTAATATATTAATAATTTACGTAATAGTACTTTTTAATTCACCTTTTTCTAGAAAATACTATAAGGCCCCTATTTTAATTTCTTATTATTTTATCTTATTTAGTTATACGCGCCTATTTACTTTTCTCTTACGTTAAAAAGATACTATTATAACTTTTGTTTTAAAATACCACCTATACGCCCGTTGCGTATATAAAATATTACTATAAAAATGTTTAGAACTATAGAACTCTACTTAAAAGGAAAGCTACTACCTTTACCTCCTATGCCTCTGCTTTTTACGCCTCTGCCTCTTACTATCCGGTTAATAGCCCTCATATACTAAGGAAAGGCGTAGATAATAGAGGTTATCCTTAGGGCCGCCCAAAGCCACCTAGTTAATTAGCGTGTAAATATCTATTATAGTTTAATACAGGCTATTATAAACTAGGAGCATAATATAGTTAAAGCTACAAAAAATATAATAGTTAAGATTGAGAAGGATAATAAGCTTAAGGGAAATTTGGGAAATAAAGATTAGGAAAACGCCTTTGCGAATATTAGAAAGCTCTTTAAGATTACCTATAAGATTAATAAGATTAAGGCGGTGCGAAATATAATTAAAAAGGAGTAGGAAGAGGAACTTTTAGAAGGTCCCTGTAAGCTCTTTTATATATATTATACACCAAAAAGCATCTATATCTTTATTAATTAGGTAAAAAGAAGTTAGCTCTCTAGGAAGAATGCATTAAAAATAATTAATAATGCAATATTAAGCCGCCTAAAACTCTTAAAGGTTAGGATTTTAAGGACTCTATACCTAATACCCTTAGACTTTCTTACCGACTATAAATCCGGATTAGTAGTTAATAAGGAGTTAATTAAAAAATAAAAGCTCGTTTATTATCTAAGCTAAGGCTATAAGCTTTTAGTGCTAGCCTTAATTATTAAAACTAAAGAGGAATCTATACCAGAGCTAGTTGCTCCGGTACCTCTACTATTACCTTTTAAGGAGGTTAAAGGCTTAAATATAAGAATGCTATATAGCTTGTTTCTATTTAGAGGTAAGGTACCTAAAGCGTAAGGAGAAGACTCCGAATTTAATAAATCTATATCTTTAAAGGATAACCTTGTCGCTAGCTCCCTATAGAAACGTAAGGCTAGAAAAGCTTCTAAGAAATCCCTAAAAAAGAAGCTAAAGATAGGACCTGCGGAGCCTTTGGCTTCTAGTAGAGCTAATAGGCGGAAGGGAAAAGCAACAATAATTGCTAAAGGAGAGGTAATTATTGTAAAAGTATAGCTGAAGCGGAAAATAAAATGCTTATATTATTCTAAAACGCTAGCTAAATTAATTAAAGCCCTTAATTCTAAGAAAGAGCTAAAAGATGGTATCTTTTCTATCTTATATTAGTTTATTATAGCTTAGCAAGGAAATAGAATAGAAGTCTGCGCGTTATACTAGATATATCTTTAGAAAATAATGGGGTTATTAGGATTAGATACTAGCGTTTCTTTTACTAATTTATATTTATAAATCAACTTAGTCTCTAAGAACTATAATACTATTAATATTCTCTAGATGGCTAAAAGCTCCTATTTCTAGTTTAAAAAGAATAGTTACTTAGAGTATACAAACAATAACCTTAGAATTTACGCTTATTCTATTATATAGCCTAGTAATTATCTAGTAGACTATATAGGATTAAGAAAGTTTATATTAGGCTTAAAAGGGGAACTTAAATAGGACCTGCTCGGAATCTACTACGCCGATTTATTTAAATAGTGGGAAGACGTCGGAATTCTAGGCATTTTTAAGGAAGAGTTTAATATATATATACACCATTTGCGAAAGACTGCTAGGGAAGAGAAAGATGGTATCCTTTAGACTATATATTATTCCTTACTATAATAAGTGGTTTATATAGATCTAGAGCACTATAGATATATCATAGCTTTACGCACTAATAATGCTACTCGTTTTATTGCATATTTAAACTATACGCTCTAGTTTTTTAATGGCCATCTTTCTAAAAAAACGGAACTTGGAAATTAATCTTCTCTAGGTACGCAAAGGAGGGCTAAATTCTAGAGACAGCTAGCTTTATTCTTGTGTTTCCTTAGTTAGGGAGGGGAGTTAGTCTTATATAGAACTCCTACCTAGAATGTATTAATATATACTAGAATAGGTAGATTTACTTTAAGAGCGCGGAGAACTTAATAATAGGGGGCGTATTAAGAATATAGAGACGGCCTAGACTAGGGCTAATACTAAAAGGTTTAAGCTTAACTAGATGTTTATTACGTTAAAAACTAGAGAAGTATGGTTTATAAAAGCTACTGTTATATAAGGAGCATCTTAAGTAATATTAAGCCGCTTAATTATTACTCTAGATTTAATCGCAATCTTACTAAATACTAAAAAAATAGAAATCCCTAGGCTTAAAAGCTAGTAGGAGGTTATATAGATAAATCTAACTAGTCTTCCCCTAGTTTTAACTCCTACTAGCGAACCTATTATTAGTATTCCTCTATATAAATTCCCGGCCTATATATAACTGTAGGCAAAGAGTGCCCTTTTAAATGCTTTGGTTAGAAGACTTTTATAAAATAATCCTTAAGTAAGGGTAGAATAACGGATAATCTTAGATCCTACTTTAAATAATAAATATAAAGCATTTTAGGAAAGATATAGGGCGCATATTACTAAGGCTGTTTATAATAGTTTTAAAGAGCTTAAGGAATTTAAATAAGAGGTATTTAGGGTAAGGTTTTACTTTTTAGTAAAAGAATAAGGCTATAGACGTCCCGTAAATAACTTAGAATACCTTAAAGACCTAAGTTTAGATTTAAAAAAATAAGGGTATAACTTCTAGCGCTCTTCCGTTAACTAAGCATAGTTCTAAAGGCTATACTAAAGGTAAGGATAAGGCTATTACGCCTTAAGGCGCTAGGACTACTGCTCTAAACTTTAGTCCTAATATTTTTAATAATAAAGTAGTGCCTATAAAGATTAACTGTAAACTAAAGGATCTAAGTAAGCCTAAGGGAGATAGCCTCTAGGATGCTGCTCCTAAATAATTATTAATAGTTATTAGTACCTTAGAAGACACTAATAAACTAGTAGTATTATACCGCCTAACGTCTTTACTAATTTCGGAAAGGGGTGCTGCTTTAGAAGAGTAGGTAATTAACTCTAGTATTTTACAATCTCCTTTATAAAAGCAGAAATGTATACTATTAGAAAAAGAGTATCTTTAAACCTTTAAGCTAGAGATGTTAATATATAGGATAATAGGAGTGCAGAACTTAAAGTAGAAGGTATAGTAGATAAGAATAATATAGAAGAAGCGGAGGCGATAATTAATGAGGGAGTATAGGCAGCTTTTAATAAGTTGGAGGAGTATTAGGCGTTAGGGTGTCTTCTTTTTTAGGGTATTTATTACCTACTTTAGGAGATATAAGGAAACGTTAGGGGACAACGTTTTAGGTAGGGGAGGTAATATAGTAGTGTTAAATGCCCCTTAGTTATTTTAGTTCGTTTTCTTATTATATATATAAGACTTAGGGTTATATATATTTTAGAAGGAGCTTAGGTTTTAACCTTACCTTACCTTAATATAACTTCTCCTTTACCCTCTATTAATTAACAACTTCTTTAGTATAACTTAAGTTATTCCGTTCTTTTATTTACAATACTTAATTAAGTATTATCTTTTAGTGTTAGGCTTTGCCCTTCTATACTGCCTATAACGGTAGTAATATTAATCCGGTTATAAAGCTAAAGCTCCCTATATACTACTATATATATATTAAATAGCTTATTAGTAATAGGGCTTAGCGGAATATATAGGGTGCAAAAATATTATTAGAATAGTAATAACTTACCTTCCCTTTATAACCGCGACAATAACTAAAACCTCTTTCTCTTCCTTATATCTAGTGTATTCTAGATATATTATATATTTAGGCTTTATAAGCTTAATAGGCTATATCTTATAGGCAATAGCACCTAAGTATTACGCAGAGGAGACTAGCGCGGGGGTAGGCTTAAAGAGAGTTGCGGTTGTATAGTAGATACGGTAGCAACTAATATAGCTTAACTGGTAGTAGCGGTAGATATAGTAGCATTAAATAGGGAGTTAATTAATAAAGTTTAACTCTAGCTTAGCGTTGGATTAATACTAGAAATCCTAAATATTATATCTACACCCTATAAAGAAGGGTGTAGTATATAATTATATTTAAGACCGGCTATACGCAGCTCCTACTATAGACTTTTAGATAGTAGATCTGCGTACTCCTATTCGTTTATATAGTTATTAAGGTATTTACGTATAGTAATTAGGTGGAATTAATATGCTATTTAATATAGCATAGTATATAGAATAGTAATAGTGTAATATATTGGAAATAGAGTAGATTTACTAATAGCTATAGGTACTGCTAATGTCTAAGCCTATGTCTAAAGTCTCTTAAGGATATAATTCTTTTTGGTATTTAGATTTGCCCCCTTCTTATTATATATTTCACGTTCGGGCGTTTTTAACTAAAGAAAGTTATTATAGTGACTACAGCAGGAGCCTTTATCGGTATTAGCAGTAATTAAAGCGTTAGGCTCGGCGAAATACTTATATAGTGTTTCCTTAATACACTTATAATCGTTATATAGCTAAAAAAAACTCATCTCTTATCTCTATACGCTTCTGCTTATCTTCCTTTTTACCTCCCTACTTTAACTAAGTAGTATTGCTAGCTAATAAGTTATCTAAGTTTATAGAATTAACTAACAGTAATTAGGATCCACATAATAGTAATAACTAAGAGGTAGAAGAGGGGTGGGATAATAGTGTGTAAGACTATCGCTATTAGCAAGAATTTAAACGGTATATTACCTTCGGCTTTAGCTATAGGAGTAAATCTTATTTACTAAAGCACCAGTATTTAAATAAAAAGATTACTTTAGCCCTTCTACTATTATAACCAGCTTAACTACCACACTGTAAAAAAAAAAGAGAAATATTATTTAGGCGCCGGTATTATATATATAACCACTCTATAAATGTCTAGAAGATTAACACTAATCCTAATAGCCTCTATAGTAAAAATAATTCAAATCTTAAAAGATTCTGCTAGTTTCCTAAACTTATCTAGTATTAACTTCTTACTAAATAATAAGGTTATTTAATAGAATACGGCCATAATTAAGCGGGTAATATTCTTAGTATATTAAGCTAGATATAGCTACTATAGGTACTTAGATATACTTCTATACGCCTTTATAGCTTAGACTCTAGTATTAAAGAATATAATAGTCTTTAGAATCTTATACGGAGTAGCTAAGCGGCTCCCTCCCTAAAAGACGGCAGGATTAATATATATTTCAATAGTTGGAGAATTAACAGCCTTATTAAGAAGGAAGTGGAGTAAAGTATATTTAGTAATTATATTCTTTAGTATCTAGCTAAGATAAAAGATAAGCTCTCTATAGGAAATAGAAGTCTGCTTAAGGTATATATTAGTGTTATTAAAGCCTAAGAACTTCTTTACTATTTTTAACATTTCCGGATTAAAAGTTATAGAATAGGCAAACCATAGAACTGAGCTTTTAATTAGATTGCGCATATAGCGTAGCTGCGCATACTTAGGGCGAAACTTCTTGCCCCATTATATAATAAGATAAGCTTTATTAATAGTAACTAAGGCTAATTACTTTTTAAATTTAGGGTCTTTAAGTAGATCTTAGAAAGATAGTATACTAGTAAGCTTAGGACTAATAAAGATATAAGTATATAGGCCGGCTCTTGCATTCTTAAGCGCTTTATTTATATCCTTAATGTTAGTATTAAGGAGTAGCGCATTACTACTAATCTAATTAACCTTTTAAACTTGCTCTTTTATAATCTTGTTTAGAGGGAAAAATATTAGCAATATAGTATTTTTATAAAGGATTAAAATTACTTATATAATAAGGCTTTTACTAAAGCCGGTTTATATAATAAGGATAATATTAATATAATTATAGATTAGCCTCCAAATATAGGTTACCTACTTATTTTTTATATAGAATTCGTCGCCGTATAATAGTAATATAGTACCCTAAATTACGTTATCTCGTGCTTAAGTTATTGTGTTAGGCTTTTTTTTATTTTAGATTTTTCTCTAAGCTCTAGCTACTTATATCTTTAGTATATCCTAATAGGCCAAGCTAGTAGAGAGTTAAGATATTTATAGATCTATCCGCAGTAACTAAGGAGCTTTACTATCTGCTACTAGTAACTAAGACGCCTTATTATTAGTGCGTTGCTTTTTAAAGACGTTTACTACACTAATAGTATTATTTACTACCTCGCTAGTAGTATAAGGATAGTTACGTACTATACTGGGTGTATATCCAACTTTTAGCTTCCTCATTAAGGCCTTTAAGCGTTTCTTTATACTAAATAGTGGTATATAGCTTATTAGTAAATATAGAGTTAGTAGGGGGTTTGTAGGTTAATGTTTAGGTAGTATAGGTAGTAAAGGAGTAATAAAGCAGGTAATAAGGCATAGAATTAATCTAGATATAATATATTAGCTATTTAGGTGTTTATCTACTATAAATATTAATATAGGAGGTTAAACGTTAAGGATTAGTGATGGTTAATAGCTCTGGCTAAATATTTACTGTTTTAG